>JACCDK010146437.1_pt1 | contig 60059 bp, 51 predicted proteins | sample 7445871 | NCBI WGS metagenome assembly JACCDK01 (sample SAMN15323436, study PRJNA562643) | freshwater metagenome | isolation source: river surface water | place: USA:Blue River Watershed | collected 2017-08-15 | reverse complement strand
GCCTCGGGCTCTTCTTCGGGGCGGTTGCAGCCCGCGAATCCGGCGGCCGCGACGAGCAGTCCGAGCTGCAGCCAGGAAACTAATCGCGACCGAGCCATGATTCCAAAAGGCTAATGAGTTGGGATTCGGCGTCTGCCAAGGCTTCGTTCGAGGCCCCGCCCGCCGCGTTGCGGTGTCCGCCGCCGGCAAAATGGGTCCGGGCGAACTCGTTCACGTCGCGGTCGCCTTTGCTGCGGAACGACATTTTTATGAGGCCAGCCGCGTCTTCGCGCAGCAGGACGCTCACCTCGGCGCCCTCCACCGATAGGCCCCAGTTGACCAGGCCTTCGCTGTCGCCAGACACGTACTGGGCGCGCTCGAGTTCCTCGCGGGACAGTCGCAGCACCACGGCCTTGCCTCGGGCCACCTGCCGAGCCGAGGAGAGTCCGAATCCGAAGGTGGTCAAGCGACTCAGGGGGTTGGCGTCGAACAGCCGTTCGTGGATCGCGTGCGGCTGGGCTCCCGCCTCAATCAAGCGGGCCGCGGTGGCGAAGGTTTGGGCGGTCGTCGACGGGAAGCGAAACGACCCCGAATCGGTGATGATGCCCATGAGCAAGTTTTCGGCGCAGGCCGGGTCCACCTGGGCCCAGCCCTCGTCAGCGGCAATCAGGTCGGCAATCATCTCAGAGGTCGACCCCTTGGCGGTGCTGCTGTAGGCGTCCCCAAACAGCCCGTCGGGTTGCTGGTGGTGGTCGATCAGGACCTGACGGCCCGCGAAGGCGGCGATGAGCGGTTCCAAGGCGGCACCCGCCCGCGAAGGCGTATTGTAGTCCAGGGCGAAGTGCAGTTCGGCCCGGGCAAACAGACCTTCCAGTTCGTCGGGGCGGTCGTCGGCCAGGACGACAAAAGCGGACTGGAATCCCGGGCTTTGCTGAAGCGGCTTTGAGGGCGCATTGGGAAAAAGGACCCGGACTTGGTGGCCGGAGGCCCTTAGGTAGTGAGCCCAACCGAGCGCTGAACCTACCGCGTCGCCGTCGGGGTTCCAGTGCGTAGTGATGAGGATTTGGTGGGCCCGCTGCCGGAGCGTCCGCAGTACGTCATGGATCATGGGGTAAATTTCGTACTTTTGCGGCCGATTTTACGACCTCAATTTCAACTTATCATGAGCGCTACGAACCGCACGTTTACGATGATCAAGCCCGACGCGGTGGCCAACGGCCACATCGGAGCCATTCTCAACCACATTAACAAGGCCGGATTCCGCATCGTAGCCTTGAAGTTGACCCGCCTTAGCGTGGCCGAAGCTTCAGAGTTCTACGGAATCCACCGCGAGCGCTCGTTTTTTGGCGAACTGGTCGAGTACATGACGAGCGGACCCATCGTTGCCGCCATTTTGGAGAAGGACAACGCCGTGGCTGACTTTCGCACGGTAATTGGCGCCACCGACCCCGCAAAAGCTGAGGAGGGCACGATCCGCCGCCTGTACGCCCAGTCGATTGCCGCCAACGCCGTTCACGGCAGCGACAGCGACGAGAACGCCGCGATCGAAGGAGCCTTCTTCTTCGGTGGCCGCGAGCAGTTCTAAACGAGCTAAAAAAGAACATTCGGTTGCATCCGAATGATGTTCGAAATCCCGCTTCGGCGGGATTTTTTATTTAAGGATTAACTCCTTGATTTCGAGCTGATCTTGAAGTTCTTCTTGAAGCCCTTGTAGAAGACGAGTTTGCTGGGCCCGCAGCTCGTGGCGCAGCGAGTCAGAGGTCAGGTAGGCGGTCAAGCGACCGTCGGAAAATGCGAGCTTGCGGGTTTTTTGCTGCGCGGCTTCGCCCAAAAGGGCCCTCCAGGCGTTTGCACACAAGGCCAGTTGAAACGCTGGCTTGTGCCGGTGCGGAGCCAGCATGCGGCTCAAGATGCCGTCCAGGCCTTCGAGGTTGGGCCGGGGCATTAGGCGTCGGCCGGAGTTAGGTCGTGAATCATCGACTCTTGATCCAGCGCTTTGAGCAGTGCAGCGGTGCGCTCGGGGTGCGTATCGCTGACAAAAATCTGGCCGAAGCGCTGGTCGTTTACCATGCGAATCAGTCCTTCGACCCGTTGGGCGTCGAGTTTGTCGAAGACATCGTCGAGCAGCAAAATGGGCTTGCACCCAAGGGTTTGGTGGAGCACCGCAAACGCGGCCAGTTTGAGCGCAATCAAGAAGCTCTTTTGCTGCCCCTGCGAGCCGACCCGCTGCAAGGGATGGCCGTGCACGCTGAATTCCAAGTCTTCGCGGTGCGGACCCGCCGAGGTGTACTGAAGCACGCGGTCTTTGGGCAACCGGTCCGCGAGCAGCGACGCCATGCTCTGTTCCGAGAGGGCACTTTGGTAGTGCAGGGCGACCTGTTCGCGTCCGCCCGAAATGCGCTCGTAGGCATCCTGGAGCAGGGGGGCAAACTGCGCGGCGAACTGGACCCGCGCTTCATGCAGCACCGGAGCGAGCTCAATGAGTTTGGCGTCGTACAGCTCCAGCGTGTCGGCCTGAAACGTTCGGTTTGCCGCGAAGTACTTGAGCAACGCGTTGCGCTGCTTGAGGGCATGCTGGTAGTTTTTAAGGGCCTCGAGGTAGCCACGGTCCGATTGCGCGATGACCGAATCCATGAAGGCGCGCCGCGCTTCCGATCCGCCGTGAAGCAGATCGTGGTCCCCCGGACTGATCATGACCACGGGAAACCGCCCGAGGTGGTCCGAAATGCGGGGATACTCGGCATCGTCGGCTTTAAAGACTTTTTTTTCGCCGCGCTTGAGTCCGCAATAAACCGGCGTCGTGCCCGATTCAGCGCGGAATTCGCCCTGAACCACCAGAAAGGGCGCCTCAAACTGGATGCAGTGGGCGTCGCTCGAATGAAAAAAGCTGCGCGTCATGCACAGCACGTGAACGGCGTCGAGCACCGAGGTTTTGCCTGAACCGTTGGCCCCCACGAGGGCGTTGAGCTTCGGCGAAAAGGTGAATTCGCCCTGGGCGTGGTTTTTAAAGTGAACCAGACTGAGGCGATCGAGCACGACATCTTGCATGCTACAAAAGTACCTAGGTATGCGTGCTTTGGCTATCTTTGCCGCCCTATGGCAAAAGAGAAAAAAGAAATCGATTTGGTTGAGCGCCCCATTGAAGCTGTTGAAGAGACGTTTTCAAAGGCCGAAACCCTTTTTCACACCTACCAAAAGCAAATTACCTACGTGGCCGGCGCCCTTGTGGCGGTCGTGGCCTTGACGTGGGGATACCAAGAGTTTATCGTGAAGCCGACCGAAGAAGAGGCCCAGCTCGCCCTCTACCCCGCTCAAGATGTTTTTGCCCAGGATTCGCTCAATCTGGCGCTGAACGGCAACGCCGAGTTCATGGGCTTTGTGGAGATTGCCGACGAGTACTCCAACACCAAGGCGGGGAATCTTGCCAACTACTATGCGGGTTTGTGCTACCTCGGACTCGGTCAGGCTGAAGAGGCCATCGACTACCTCGAGGAGTTTGACGGCGACGGAACGTTCCTAGACATCGTTGCGACCGGCGCGATTGGCGACGCGTTTGCCGACCTCAAGCAGCCCGAGGAGTCTGAAGAATACTATGCCAAGGCCGCGTCGTTTGAGGCCAACGAGTTTTTGACGCCGTTCTTTTTGTCGAAGGCTGCTTTGGCGGCTGAACTGAACAGCGACCTCGAATCAGCCCTCAACTACACGAAGCGCATTAAGGCGGATTTTCCGAATTCTGCCCAGGGAGCCAACGCCGACGCGCTGATCGCTTTTTACGAAGCAAAGCTCGCCGCGAAGTAATGGCCACCGCCGAGCGCGGACCCCTTGACCTCAGCGCCGCTCCCACTGCTAAAGGGCGGCGCTTTGCGTTGGTGGTGAGTTCCTGGAACCCCGAAATTACCCAAGCCCTCGCCGACGGCGCGGTGCGGGTGCTGGAGCAGCTTCGAGCTGACCGTGTGGACCGCTTCGACGTTCCGGGCAGCTTCGAGCTCATTCACGGATGCAAGGTGCACGCAGAGTCCCTCGAGTACGACGCGGTCATCGCCATCGGTTCGGTGGTGCGCGGAGAAACTCCGCACTTCGAATTTGTTTGCCAGGGCGTTACCTACGGCATTGCCCGACTGAATGCGACGGGCAAAACCCCGGTAATTTTTTGCGTGCTCACCGACGACACCTACCAGCAGTCCTTGGACCGCTGCGGCGGACGCCTCGGCAACAAGGGCGAGGAAGCCGCCGTGGCCGCGGTGCAGATGGCCGCTTTCTAGTTGCTAGCCGCTAGCTGCTCGTTGCTGCCGAGCGCAAATCACCGATTTTTATGTGTTCCTGCGCGCGGGGTGCGTCAAGCCCGCAGCGTGGGCGAACTTTGCGGTGTATGAATACGATTTTGGATTCCGGCGCCGTGGAACGCGCAAACGTTTGGCTCAACAGCCCGATCGACGATGCCGACAAGCAGGCAATTCTCCGCATGCGCGACGCCGACCCGGCGGCCTTTAACGAGGCGTTTTACACCGAGCTCGAATTTGGCACCGGCGGGTTGCGCGGACTCATGCGCTTGGGCAGTAACGGAATGAACCGCTACACGGTTGGCCTTGCCACCCAAGGATTGGCCAACTACGTGAAGGCCGCGGCGGCTTCGCCTTCGGTGGCCATTGCCTACGATTCCCGCAACCAGTCGCGGGAATTCGCCCGGGTGGCTGCCGACGTGCTGGCGGCCAACGGCGTCCACGTGTGGCTGTTTGATGCGCTTCGTCCAACACCCGAATTGAGTTTTGCCGTGCGCCTGCACGGCTGCACGGCGGGAATTGTGATTACGGCATCGCACAACCCGAAGGAATACAACGGATACAAGGTGTACTGGAGTGATGGTGGGCAGATTGTTCCGCCGCAAGACAAGGAACTGCTCGCAGCCGTGCGCGCTGTTAGCCTGAGCGACGTGAAGTGGGCGGGCGGAACCGGCGCCGTGCGCCCCTTAGGCCGCGATACCGACGAGGCCTACTTGGCTGCGCTCGAAACGCTGTCGCTCAACCGCCAAGGCAATGCCGGCCTGGGAATTGTGTTCACCGCGCTGCACGGAACTTCGATCACCCTGCTCCCCGAATCCCTCAAGCGATGGGGCTTCTCCAAGGTGGATGTGCTCGAGGCGCAGGCCACGCCCGACGGAAACTTTCCGACGGTGCATTCACCCAATCCCGAAGAGTCGGCGGCGTTGGCCTTGGCGGTGGCTCGCGCTGAAGAATTGGGGTACGACTTTGTGGTGGGCTGCGATCCCGACAGCGACCGCGTGGGAATTGCCGTGCGCAACGACCACGGCGACCTGGTGCTGCTCAACGGCAACCAGGCGGCGGCGGTGCTGATGGATTACGTGCTTGCGCAGCGTTCCGCCCAAGGAAGCATGCCGGCACAACCTTTTGTAGCCAGCACGGTGGTAACCTCGCCGCTGCTGCTGCGCGTGGCCGAGCACTATGGGGTTGAATCGACCGAAACGCTTACCGGATTTAAATGGATTGCGGAGCAAATCCGCCTGCGCGAAGGCATGCAAACCTTTGTGGTCGGCGGAGAAGAGAGCTACGGCTACCTCGCAGGCGATTTTGTGCGCGACAAAGATGCCATTGGTTCCGCCTGCTTGCTTGCCGAGGCCGCTGCATTCCACGCGGCGAACGGATCGAGTTTTTACCATGCCCTCCTTGGGCTTTATGCCCGACACGGGGTGCACCAAGACGAACTGCTTAGCGTGACCAAGCCAGGGCGAAGCGGACTCGAAGAAATTCAGGCCATCATGGCGCGCTTGCGCACCCAAACTCCGACGGAAGTCGCGGGAATTGCGGTAGCCGAGGTGGTGGACTACCAGGCGCGAACCAAGCGGGTGCTGGCCGATGGGTCGACGAGCGCGTTGACGCTACCCGCGTCGAACGTGATCCAGCTGGTCATGGCCAACGGGGACCGCATTACGGCCCGCCCCAGCGGAACCGAACCCAAAATCAAGTACTACTTCAACGTGCTGGGAGGCCACCTCGACGAGGCCGACCTGGCCGGGCAGTACCGACGGGTGCGCGGGGAACTCGCCGCCCGGGTCGATGCCTACCGCGAAGCGCTCCGCCAGTACTAACTTGGCCGAATGAAAATCATTTTTGTTCTAATTCTGGGCCTCGCGGCATGGATCGTCGTTGCCCAGCCCAGCGCGAAGGCGCAGCCCAACGAAACCTGGTACCACGCCGAGATCACGCTGGCGGCCGAAGGGCATCCGTCGTGGACGTTACCCTTTGACGTGTGTGCGGTGCGGTCGGGATCGGGAGCGGCGCAGTGGTACCTGGTTAACGGAGCGGAACGCATCCCTTTGGCTTATGCGGGATCCAACAGCGAGGGCTACGAACAGTTTGAAATTCCCTTTTACTCGGGTCGGTTAATCTGGCGCAAAGAGGGCAAAGATCTCGTGGGTTTTTGGCTTCGGCCCGACCAAGGCAGCCAATTTGCCCTGCGGCTAAGCTCGGGAGCTAGGGCGCGATTTGCGGGCATCGACGCGTCGACCGCTCTCCCCCGGCAACCGCTTCAGCCCAAGTATCGCCTGCGCTTTCATCATGCCGACCAGCCCGCAGAACAAGGCAGCAAGGGCATCGCGGTACTCACGGAGCACGCGGACGGCCGGGTGACCGGAACCATCATGACTGAGTCGGGCGACTACCGCTACTTGGCGGGCAACCGAATCAGCAACCGCGTGTACCTGAGCACCTTCAACGGAGTATTCGCCTACGTTTTTGCCCTGGAACTCGGGGCCGACGGAAGCATATTGGGCACCCACTTCATAAGCTCCACCCGCCAGCAGCGCATCACGGGGGTGGCCGATCCCGGCGCTCGGTTGGCTGACCCCACAAGCCTTTCGAGCATGAAACCCGGAGTGGAGTCCCTCACGTTTTCGCTTCCGCACTACCAAACCGGCGAACTGTTCGGACCCGAATTGGGCAAGCCGGCCGTGATCCAAATCATGGGATCGTGGTGCCCCAACTGCGTCGATGAGAGCAATGCCTTCAAGCAGTTCGATGCGGCCTACCCCGACGTGCAGTTTTTTGGAATCACGTTTGAGCGGAGCGCAGATCGCGAGCAGGCCTTGCCCGCCGTGGACAAATTTGTGCGCGGACTGGACCTGCGCTACCCCATTCTCTTCGGCGGACGGGCCGAGCGCGGGGCGGTTGAGCGCACGTTGGAGGGATTGGCCAACTTCCACTCCTACCCCACCACGATTTACCTCGACAAGCAGGGCAAGGTCCGCAAGATTTACAGCGGATTTTATGGGCCGGGCACCCCGGAATACGCACCTTGGCTCGAGGAAACTCAGGCCTTTATCGAGAAGCTTCGCGCGGAGTGAAGTCCGGTTCGAATGCGTTTTTAAAACGCTTAAAACGGCAGCCTCCGCGCGACCTCGACGAAGTGGTGCACCGGCTGCACGACCAGGTGTTCGCCAAAACCGACTGCCTGAGCTGCGCCAATTGCTGCAAAACTACCGGCCCGCTCTGGACCGAGCGCGACAAAGACCGAGTGGCCAAGCGGCTGCGGCTCAAAACAGCGGACTTTGAGGCGAACTACCTGCGGCTCGACGAAGACGGGGATTGGGTGCTGCAGCAGCTACCCTGTCCGTTTTTGGAGGCCGACAATGCCTGCGCGATCTACGAAGACCGCCCGAAGGCCTGCCGCGAGTACCCCCACACCGACCGAGCGAAGCAGGTGCAAATTCTTGAATTGACGGCTAAAAACGCCGCAGTCTGCCCGGCCGTCGGCGAAATCGTCGCGCGAATGGAGCTTATTTACGCCGAAAAGGGATCGCCGGTAGGCCCAGCGCCCCAAGGACCACCAGGACGGCGCCGATGAGGTTGTACCACAAAAAGCCGAGCTCGACGTAGCCGGCAACCGTCGCCCCGTGCAGTGCCAGGACGGCGCCCTCTGCGGCAATTCCTGCCACAAACACGGCCCAGGGCGGACGCTTCGGCAGCAGCCAAGCGCACAAGAAGATGCCCAGCATGGGCCCGTAAAAAAGGGAACCCACCAGGTTGACGAGCTGAATGAGGTTTTCGTACAAGCTGGCCAGCAGGGCGATGCCCATGGCGACCATTCCCCACGCAAACGTGACGGCACGCGACGCCTTGAGGGTCTCCGGCAGCCTCAGGATTCGTCCAAAGTCGATCAGCGAAGTGGCGGCCAGTGCATTGATTTCGGCACTCGAGCTCGACATCGCCCCCGCCATGATAACGGCCAGCAACAGGCCGAGCAAGCCAACCGGCATGTGGTTCAGGGCCCAGCCCAAAAAGACGTAGTCCACATCTTTGGTTTCGAGCCCCGGGGCGCGCTGTGCGACGACGTCGGTAGCGCGGGCCTTGAGCACTTGCTGCTCCTGGCGCAGCTCGGCGAGGGCGTGCTGGCGCTCTGGGGTTTCGGGCTGGGCAGCGAGTGCAGCGCGCGCGGACTGCAGCTGGTCCCACTGGGCGTTGAGGGGTCCTGACTCCGGCATGTCGGACCAGGCCTGGGCCACCGCAGGGTTGTGCCACAGGGGCTCGGTCGAAACGTGCATTCGGACCAGCAGCAAGAGTCCGAGGCTCAGAATAAATAGCTGCATGGGCACCTTGACCAGACCGGTGACGAGGAATCCGCGGCGTATTTCGCCCAAACTTTTGCCCGACAGGTAGCGACCGACCTGGCTCTGATCGGTTCCGAAGTAGGCCATGGCCAAGAAGAATCCGCCGGCCAAGCCCGACCACACGGTGTAGCGGCTGCCGGGGTTCCACGACCAATCAAGGACCTGATCGTGTCCGTAGGCTGACGCGATGGACCAAGCGCCGCTCAGGCCCATTTCGGAGGGAATTCCGCGGTAAAGCACCCACCACGCCGCGACCAGCCCGATGAGGATGACCGCCATTTGGGCCGTTTGCGTGACCTCCACCGCCCGGTAGCCACCAAAAGCCGTGTAGGCGATCACCACGAGGCCGGTTGCAACGACCGTGGTGCTTAGGTCCCAATGAAACACAGCCGTAAGCACGATGGCCGGAGCATACAGCGTGATGCCGGCAGCGAGGCTCCGCGACAGCAAAAACAGCACGGCGGCGAGTCCGCGCACCCGCGGCCCATAAATGCCCTCGAGGTACTCGTAGGCCGTGCGGGCACCGCTTCGCATGTAGCGCGGAACCACCCATGCGCCCAACACCCACAGCGCCAGCGGCATACCCAGATAAAATTGCGCAAAGCGAAGTCCGTCGGCAAAACCTTGACCGGGCGTGCTGATGAAGGTAATTGCAGAAGCTTGGGTGGCGATAATGCCCATCGCCATAGCCCACCAACTCGATTGGTGCTGCCCGCTTAAAAATTCGCTAGCCGTCGCTTTGGCGCGGGACTTCCACATCCCATAAAGGGTTATTCCGCCGATGCTGAGCACGAGCGCGGCAAGGTCCGCCGAATGCAGGTTAACGCGCATGCGCGACGAGGTTGGCGAGCAAGCGGTAGGCACCCGGAACGCCTTCGCGCCACTGGCGGAACAGCGACAGCGCGCAGTAGGTGACGGTTCCGCTGCCGTAGTTGGCCGTGATCAAGGCCCCCTGGGCCTCGGGCTCACCCGGGTCGGACCACGCGACGAGTGGCGTGAATTCAGCAGGCCAGGTTTGGGCAAAGTACAGTCCGCGCTCTTGAACCCAGCCTTCAAAATCGCGGGCGTTGATCGCGTTGGGCGAACTTAGGAGCGGATGCTGCGGCACCAAAAACCGCGGAACGGCGTCTTCGCGCGTCACCCGAAGGCGGCCCAATTCAAAGGGAATCGGCCCCATTTGGTCGGCCGTGCGGTCGCTGCTCGCGGTGGTGTACTGCATCACCAAACGACCCCCGCGGCGGATCCACGGTTCAAGTACGGCGTTGGCCCGATCCATGTCTGGGGTGGTGTTGTAGGCGCGAACGCCCGTCAGCACGGCGTCAAGCCCTTTGAGGTCCTCGGCGGTCATGTGCGAGGGGTTGAGGTGGCGCACGTGAAATCCCAGCTGCGCCAGGGCTAAGGCGGCGTCGTCGCCAGCTCCCTCGATGACGCCCACGGTCCGCTTGGGCAGGTTCATCGGGACGTAGCGAAGCGGAATTCCTCCGTCGACCCAGACTTCGGCGTGCGGAATGTGGTCGTAGCGCAGCGCAACAACCTGCCGAATCGGCTGACCGTCTAGGGTAAACACGAGTTTTCCGTCCACGGGGTTGCTTCCGGGCTCGATGCGGAGGGTAAAGGATTGAACGGGGTCCCCACCGGGCTGGGCCTCCCATTTCAAGCGTTGCGGACTCAAAAGGTTCCAACCGTCGGGAACGTGTACCTCAACTTCAAACGTTTTAGCGAGCGCCCAACGCGTAAAACGCAGAGTGACTTCGTAGGGCCGCTTGGAGGTGGCAACCACACTTGGCACGTCCAACGCCACGCTGAGCGGATCGGCCTTAAGGCTTGGGCGCCGAAGCTCGCCCTGCACGCGGTCCGAAGTAACGTACCACGCCGGCTGCACCGGGTTCGCCGCTCGCTCGAGGCGCTGGCCGGACGCCAGCGGTGCGCCGTCAACATCCAAAGACGCCCTACCCTCGTTAATGATGACTTCCGTGCGCTTTAGCGGCAGGCTATCTCGCTCGGTGTACCACGGACGATCGGCCCGAACTTCGCGCCACAAATGCTGCGCAGGACCGCCGTTGGCCAACGCGGGCAAGCTAAGGTCAACCGGCGAACCAGCGAGCAGCTGCAGGTATTCGGTGCGAAACCCGTGCTCGTTCTCCGCACCAAAACCTTGCGACTTGTGCATGCTGCGCGCCTCGGTACCGATCTGCAGCACCGACATGCCCAAGGCCTCGTGGTAGCCACCAATCTGTAGGCGAATGAGGCTGTCGCTGGGCGCAGCCCGATCAAGGTCTTTGGCCCACCAGCTTGACGTGTTCCAGTACACGGCCCGTGGAGCCCACCCCCCGTTCCGGTCGCGGTCGTTGGTGAGCTGGGTAAAAAGGTCCAAGGCGAGCATGGCCGAAGCGGTATGGTGGCCGTGTCCGGCCCGCGAATCGGGCGGAAACCGCGTGACGATGAGGTCGGGACGAAAATCCTGGGCCACGGCGGTGAGTTCCGCCAAAATTTGGGCACGGTTCCAAAGATCAAACGTTTCCTCTGGGTTCTTGCTGAAGCCAAAATCGGGGGCTGAAGTAAAATACTGCTGCGCCCCGTCGATTTGCCGGGCCGCGCGGAGTTCCGCCTCCCGAATCGCACCGAGTGCTGCACCCAATTCGGGGCCAATCAGGTTTTGACCTCCCTCCCCGCGGGTCAAGCTCACGTAGGCCACTTCTCGTCCCTCAGCCCGCGACCAGTGCGCAATCAGGCGAGTATTCTCATCATCGGGGTGGGCTGCGACGTACAAAATTCGCTGCACGGGCTGTGCCGTTAGCGCGCTCAGCGCGAGCACCCACGAAAGGATTAAACTAAACTTCTGCATTCCCGTTCTAAATTGTAGCTCTTATTACGCAATCAGCTGATGAAATTACGCCTACTTACCCTGGCGGCCACGATGGCCGCATCGCTTTATGCCCAGACCGCGCAACCCCGTGGTGCGCGCGTGATCCTGCAATCAGGAACGTATTCCCTCACCGAGAACCAAACCGCTTCGCTTGCAGCCCGTACCGCTTCCAGCGAGCGCCGCCAGCTGCGGGTAATGGCTTTCAACCGTCCGCTAACCGAACTCGAGTGGGCCACGTGGAGTGCCCTCGGCGCCGTCAACCACGGCTACCTTCCGCTAAATGCCTACTTAGTCGAGTTTCAGCAGTCCAGCGCGTGGTCGCAGGTTGCCAACCTTCCCTTTGCCGCTGGCAGTCCGTTTTTGCCCGAAATGAAGCTGAGCAGCCAGTTGGCTTCGGGCACCGTTCCGGACTACGCATGGGTTGGCGCCGAGGTTGAACTGCTCGTCGTCCCTTTAGCTACCGCCTCGCGCGACGACGTGGTTCGCGACCTAAACCGAATCGGATGCGTGGTCGGTACGGCGCAGCTCGGCATTAGCGTCGTCGTTAAACTTGCCGAATTGCCCCGCGTGGCCGCGCTGTCGGACGTGCAGTTTGTTCAGCCCAAGGAAGCCCCTGCTGAGCCCGAAAACGTGGTAGGAACCAAAAACCACCGTTCAAACGCCATCCGGGTACCCTTTCCGGGCGGACGGAACTACCGCGGCACCGGCGTCACGGTCGGCCACGGCGACGACGGCGACATTCAACCCCACATTGACTTCACGGGCCGGATTTTAGCCAATTTTGCCGGTCCGAGCCAAGGCAACCACGGCGACCACGTGGCCGGAACCATTTTTGGCGCGGGCAACCTCAACCCCGACGGCGAAGGACAGGCTCCGGGCGCTTCGCTGGTGTACTACGACTACCCGGCCAACCTCAACAGCGTTGACCTGCACTACGCCCAGTATGGCGTGCGGGTTACCGCGAGCAGCTACTCCAACGGCTGCAACGCTGGATACACCGCCTTCACGCAGCAGATGGACCAAGACATCATCCAGAACTACCACTTGATGCACGTTTTTTCGGCCGGCAACAGCGGAACCTCCAACTGCAACTACGGTGCGGGCGCCGGCTGGGGCAACATCACGGGAGGCCAGAAGCAAGGCAAAAACGTGATCGCTGTCGCCAACCTGCAAGGAACTGACGCCATCGCCGGTTCAAGCAGCCGCGGACCGGCCCACGACGGACGCATCAAGCCCGACGTCGCCGCCTTGGGCACCAACGTATTCTCGTGTTCGTCGCCCAATAGCTACGCGACGCTCACCGGAACCTCCATGGCCTGCCCCGGCACCGCGGGGGTACTCGCCCAGCTCTACGACGCCTACCGCCAAACGCACTCCGGCCAAGATCCGCACGGCGGACTCATGAAGGCCATTTTGATGAACACCGCCGACGACCTTGGCCAGCCAGGCCCCGACTTCATCCACGGCTACGGACGAATGAACGCCCTGCGCGCCGCCAAGAGCATTGAGCAAAACCACTTCATTAAGGACAGCTTATCGGTTGGAGCGACCGACACCGTGCGCATTACCGTTCCCGCGGGAACCCACGTGGTGCGCGTAATGCTCCACTGGACCGATCCGGCGGCCACCGTGAACGCCGGCCGCGCCCTGGTCAACAACCTCAACGGAACCCTCGTGCAGGGCAGTTCGAGCTGGCTCCCCTGGGTGCTTAATCCGACACCCAATGCCACCGCCCTCAACACCCCGGCAGTGCGTGCCGTTGACAGCCTCAACACCGCCGAGCAGTTCGAGGTCATCAACCCCGCCCCCGGTGATTTCGACCTCATCGTGAACGGCACGGTTGCCGTTGGCGGAAGCCAGGAATACGTAGTCACTTGGACCTTTGTTGCTAATGACGTCGAACTCACCTACCCCGTAGGCGGCGAAGTTCTGGTGGCCGGACAAACGACGCCCGTGCGCTGGGACGCTGAGCCCAACGGTTCGCCCTACCAGCTCAGTGCCTCCTACGACAACGGAGCTACCTGGACCGTTTTGGCCAATCCGGGCGCCAACGTCGACCAAGCCAACTGGTCGGTCCCATCAGGGGTAAACGACCAAATGTGGCTCCGCATAACCCGCGGAACCCAAGGCGACACCACCAATTTTGTTCTAAGCCGAATTGGGGTTCCCACCAACCTCAACCACCAGTGGACTTGTCCCGATTCCTTTAAAGTTTCGTGGAACCCTGTGGTCGGCGCTGCCGGATACGTCGTGTACCGCCTGGGGTCCGCCTACATGGATCCCGTCGATACGGTAACGGCAACCAGCTACGTCTTCACCGGAAGCAACCCCAACTCCGTCGAGTGGTTTAGCGTGGCCGCGCTGACGCCAGCAGGCCGCGTGGGCAAGCGCGCCGTTGCCGTCGAAAAGCCCGCGGGCATCCAGGGGTGCATCGTGACCACCGACGCCGCGCTTTCGGCGGTTGTCAATCCCCAAGGCCGCATGCCCGACTGCCAATCGCTCGGTAGCGTTCCGGTCGAAGTCCGCATCCTCAATCCCGCCACACAGACCTTGACCTCGGTGCCCGTTGCCCTGCGCGTCGGAACCGGCCCCATTCAGCGCGATACGGTGGCCGTGCAACTTACGTCGACGCAGTCGGCCAACGCGTTGCTCACCCCCACCGTCAACCTGGCGGGCATCGGTAGCTACACCCTGCGCGTGTGGACTGAGCTCGCCGGCGACCAAAATCCCTACAACGACACCGTGGTGAGCGTAGTCAACGTTACCACGGCCGGCGCTCCGGTGGGTCTGCCGTTCAGCGAGAACTTTAGCACCTTTACCGCCTGCCCTACCACCTCGAACTGCGGCGTTACGGTCTGCGGACTCTCGGGCGGATGGGTCAACGGAACCAACGGCTCTGAAGACCAGCACGATTGGCGCACCGACGCGGGCGGCACTCCCACCGCGGGTACCGGCCCCACGGGAGGTGCTAACGGCGGCGGTCCGACCGACAACTACCTCTACTTGGAATCGAGCAACTGCTTGAATTCGGTGGCCTTAGCCTACAGTCCGTGCATCAATTTGGCCAACGCGAGCCTACCGCAACTGAGCTTTGCCGCCCACATGCTGGGTAGCACCCAAGGCGAACTGCACGTTGACGTGCTTTCGGGCGGACGTTGGCACCTAGACGTCTGCACCCCGCTAATTGGAGACAAGGGAGCTAGTTGGGTTAACGTTACGGCCTCGCTATCGGCCTTCACGGGCGGCGCAGTCGTCGTGCGCTTTCGCGGAATCACCGGCAGCGGCGGCAACAGCGACATCGCCATTGATGCCATCACCGTGAGCGAGGTGACCTCGGCACCCGTGGCTGCCATGCAGCTTCCGAGCTCCGCGCCCTGCCTCAACCAAGTGGTGCAGCTCTTTGACGCCTCGACGAACAGCCCCGCTTCGTGGCGCTGGATCATCACCCCGCGGACTGGCGTGAGCTTTGCCAACGGAACCGACTCGACCAGTAAAAACCCCTGGGTTGCCTTTAGCAACCTCGGAGCCTACTCCGTACAGCTCATTACGGCAAACAGCTTTGGTTCAGACACCGCCACGAGCACGGCGAGCATCAACCTGACTGCGGGCGCACCCTTGCCCTTTGCGGAGGCCTTTGGACCTTCCGTTCCCTTGGGATGGGCTGTCGACAACCCCGACGGCGGAATCACGTGGACCGTGGCCAACAGCATCGGCATTTCGGGAACCACCACCAACGCGATGACGGTAAACTTTTTTAACTACAGTGCGGCCCTACAGGAAGACCGGCTGGTCACGCCAAGCATCGACTTGAGCGGAACCAACCTGCCGTACCTCGTCTTTGATGTAGCCTACGCTCCCTACGATGCCAGCTACATCGACGGACTTCGCGTCGAGTACAGCACCAACTGCGGCACTACCTGGCAGCCCACGGGCTACGCCAAGTCGGGTTCCGCCCTCGCAACCAAAGCCGCCCAAACCACCACGTTTACGCCGTCGCTGGCGAGCCACTGGCGCCGCGACAGCATCGCGCTGCCGTCGAGCATTTCGGGACCGAGCGTTAAGTTCCGCTTCGTCGGGGTGAACGGCTACGGCAACAACGTGTTCCTCGACAACGTTCAGGTGTACGACCTGGGTGCTACGGCGCCGGTTGCGGCCATTTCGGCGAGCGCCACGAGCGACGTTTGTGTGCTTGACACCGTGTACTTTGCCGCCGTCAACCCGGGCAACGCCCTGGCGCAGTGGACGTTTGGGCCGGGAGCCGTCCCCAGCGTCGCCACCGGTCCAGGCAACCACGCCGTGTACTTTTTTTCGGCCGGGCCCAAAACGGTGACCCTGCAGCTCAACGGGGCGGGCGGAACCGACCGCGACACGATTAGCTTAACGGCGGTGCCCGACGTGAGCGGAGCCTGGAGCTTCCAGACGGACAGCGCATACATCTTCCGCGGACAAGCCACCGTGAGCCAAGGCACTGCTCTGGGCTACCTCTGGGACTTCGGCGACGGCACGACGGCCACGACGGCCTCCGTTCGCCACGTGTACGCTGCGGCGGGCACCTATCCGGTGCAGTTGACGGTCGACGGCCCCTGCAACGACGTGGCCTTCTCGACCAACGCCGTCATCAGTTCCGTGGGTCTGGACGAACCTGAACTCGGCTTTGCCGTGTCGCCCAACCCGACCGACGGCCTGCTGCGCGTCGAAGGGGTGCAGCGCCCCGAAGCGTTCCGCATCATCGACCTGGCCGGAAGACTAGTTAGCGCCGGACGCTGGCCCGCAGAAGACCTGATCGACGTGCGTTCCCTGAGCGCGGGCAGCTACGTTCTGGAGCTCCAGCACGAAGGACGCAGCCAGCGCATCTTGGTGGTCAAACGTTAAGGAGCAGGTTCGGCAGTCTATCGACGGGGTCCCGCCGCGAGCAGCGCGGCGGTGATCGCTCCGTTGAGCAAAATCAACTCAAACCCAAACTGGTACCCGAACCAGGCCGGTCCGGCCCAGCTCGCGCCGTAGGACAGAACGGGGCCAAGCAGGCAGCACACGGGAATCCACCAGCCGACCGGACGTAGTGAAGTGAGCTGCCCCAGGGCAAAGAGTCCGAGCAACGGCCCATACGTATAGCCCGCAGCCGTGAAAATGGTGGTAATGATGCTTTGGTCGGCAAAAGGCTTCACCGCGACCATCAACGCCCCCACGGCCACGGTCATGCCAACGTGAACTTGGCGGCGAAGCCGTTCCGCGCGAGCCGCCGGCATGCGCTCCACGCCCAAAATATCTACTGAAAACGAAGTCGTTAGGGCAGTCAAGGCCGAATCAGCACTTGAATAGGCCGCGGCGACCAAACCCAGTACGAACAGAATTCCGACCGCCGCGGGCATTTCGGGCGAAAGCGCCACCGCCGCAAAAAGTCGATCACCCACGACGTCGATGCCCGCGCCCTCGGCGTAGCGGTACAGCACAATACCCAGCGCCAAAAACAGCAGGTTGACTGCCACCAGCACCAGGCTAAATACCCCCATGTTTAGTTGGGCTTCCTTGAGGCTGCGGCAGGTCAGGTTCTTTTGCATCATGTCTTGGTCGAGCCCCGTCATGGTGATGGTAATGAACATCCCCCCGAGAAACTGCTTCCAAAAATTGCGGCCGTCGGTGGCCTCCGGAAAAAACCACTGGGATTCTGGCTGCTGCCACAACCAGGTCCAAGGTTCAGAAACGCTTAAATCACCTAAAAGCACTACGAGTACCCACACCAAAACCCCCAGCATCGCGGCGGTTTGCAGCGTGTCGGTAAAGACCACGGCGCGAATTCCGCCCCGGTGGGTATACAGCCAAATCAACCCCAGCACCCCGACCACCGTGGCGCCAAACGGAAGTCCAAACGGCTGGGCCACCAAATCGTGCAAGATCGCGGCCACCAAAAACAGGCGCAGCGACGACCCGACCCAGCGCGACACAATAAAAAGCCAGGCCCCGGTTCGGTAGGCTGATAGCCCAAATCGCTGATCGAGGTAGCCATAAATGGTCGTCGTCGCGGTGCGGTAGTACAGCGGAAGCAGCACCAAAGCCACCACGGCATAACCCGCAACGTAGCCAAGCACCATCTGCAAATAGCTAAACGAAGAGGTGCCCACCCAACCCGGAACCGAAACAAAGGTTACGCCGCTGAGCGAGGCGCCGATCATGCCAAAACTGACCAGCCACCAGGGGCTTTGGCGTCCGGCCGTGAAAAACTGGGTGTTGTCGGCCGTGCTTCGCCGCGTTGCCCATTCCGCAACCAGAACCAAAAGCAGAAAATAAGCCGCGAGCACGGCGAGTACGAGGAAAGGACCATGGATCATGGTCGCAAAGATGCCGTATTTTTGGATGATGGAACTACCCTCAGCCGCATTAGAACGCGCAGTAAGCGAATTAGCGCGGCTACCGGGGATCGGGCGAAGGTCCGCCTTGCGGCTTGCGCTGCACCTGATTCAGCAGGGCGAAGACCGCATGAATCAACTCGCCGACGCCGTGCACAACCTGGCCGAGCAGACCACCCTGTGCGGCCAATGCCATTCCCTGAGCGACACGCCCACCTGCCGCATTTGCGCCGACGAACAGCGCGACCGCCAAACCCTCTGCGTCGTCGAAGACGTGCGCGACGTACTGGCGCTTGAAAACACCCAGGCCTTCCGCGGCCGCTACCACGTGCTGGGCGGACTCATTTCCCCCATGGACGGCATGGGCCCCAGCGACCTGAGCATCGACCACCTGGTCGAACGCGTGGGCGCCGAAGGCATCACCGAAGTGCTTTTTGCCCTGAGCACCACTATGGAAGGCGACACCACCGCCTTTTACCTCTACCGCCGCCTGCAGCCGCTGAACGTGAACCTCACGGTGATGGCGCGCGGACTCCCCGTAGGTGACGCCCTGGAGTATGCCGACGAGCGCACCCTTAGCCGAGCCGTTGAGCAGCGCGTGCCGTACGAGCAAACCATTAAAGGCTAACTTCACCCCGTGCGCCTTTCGGTTCTCATCGTCAACTACAACGTCAAGGCCTTTCTTGACCAGTGCCTGCAATCGGTGCGGAGCGCTTCGCGCGGACTCGACGTCGAAGTCATCGTCGTGGACAACGCCTCGACCGACGGCAGCGGAACGTGGATCCCAACGAATTTTCCTGAAGTGCGCTGGATCGACTCCCCCACCAACCTGGGCTTTGGGCGGGCCAACAACCTCGCCCTGCGCGAAGCTACCGGCGACGTGGTGCTCTACCTCAACCCCGACACCGTCGTCCCCGAAGACAACTTTGCGACGGCCTTGGCCTACCTCGAGGCACACCCCGAGGTCGGATCCTTGGGTTGCCGCATGATCGACGGAACCGGCGCCTTCCTCCCCGAATCCAAGCGCGCCCTACCCACCCCAACCGTCGCCCTTTACCGCCTGCTAGGGCTCAGCGCGCTGTCGCCGCGGAGTCCGCGCTTTGCCCGCTACTACCTCGGCCACCTGCCCGAGGACCAAAATGCCGAAGTCGACGTGCACTGCGGCGCGTGGATGATGGTCCGCAAACCCGTGCTCGACCAGCTCGGCGGTTTTGACGAGGCCTTTTTTATGTACGGCGAAGACATCGACCTGAGCTACCGAATTCAGCAGGCCGGCTGGCAGAACCACTACCTCGCAACCTCGCCCATTATCCACTACAAAGGCGAGTCGACCAAGCACGCCACGTGGAAGTACGTCAAAACCTTTCACGAAGCCATGGACATATTTGCCCGCAAGCATTTTGCGGGTCGAGCGTCCTCATTCAGCGCCCTCATTCGGTTAGGCATTTACGCCAAGGCGAGCGCCTCGATGCTCCAGCGGTGGGCCGCCGTGCTTCTTCCGCTCCTTTTGGAGCTTGCGCTCGGACTTTACCTGGCGGAATCCATGACTACCTACTGGGAGCGCTCGCACCGCTACGTCGAGGGCGGTGCCTACCCTGAGGCCTACCGGCAGCTGGTGCTGCCCGCTTATGCCCTACTCTGGTTTGCTGTCTACCATGGCCTAGCGAGTGCGCGCGGACCCCTTCGGCGCTGGTTTACCGGTGGCCTTTTGGCGACCTTGGCGCTCCTCGTGGGCTACGCCCTCTTGCCCGTTGAATGGCGCTTTTCGCGGGCGCTCGTGCTGCTTTCGTCGCTGCTGTTTGCGGCGGCCTCCCTAGGTTCCCGGGCCGTGCGGCTCGTACTTGAGCTGAACGAGCGCGGACTCCTTCGCCAAGGAACGGCCCACGTAGGGCGGGCCGGAACCCCCGTTACGCCCGAACAGCAGCCGCTCGACTACGACCTCCCGTGGAACGACCAAACCGTCGCGGTCCTTTCAACGGTTCAACCCGCCGTACTTGCGATGCACCCGGGGAAGGCGTTGACCTTCGCTCAGTGCATTACCCTCATGCAGACCCTTCGAGGTCAAGGTCTGCGATTTCGCATGGTCTATTCCGATTGGTCGCTGGGCAGCGACGACCGGCGCACGGCCTCCGACGCTCCGATTTCTGCGCTCGACAAGCCGTCGGTTCGGCGCCTACGCCGGGCGAGCCACGCGCTCATCGCGGTGCTCGTTATCCTGATTGCCCCGCTGTGTGCGTGGAGCCCGAAAGCTCGACTTCTGCTCCGCCATGCGGTTCCCGTGCTGATGGGCGTGCGCGCCTGGGTTGGCTATGCGGGCGACGGCCTCGGACTCCGCCCTTTGCTCCCTGGAGTGGTACCGCATGTACCTCCGAGCGGGGTAGCGGAATGGGACCGCGCCGCCGACCTGCGCTACGCCAACTCGTGGCACGTGGATTTAGACGTTTATGCGCTTCTCCGCCGGCGACCTATGCCGTAAATTTGCCGCACAACCCCAGCGACTATGTTTGAATTGACGATGCCCAAAATGGGCGAATCTGTAGCAGAGGCCACCATTACGCAATGGCTCAAAAACGAAGGCGACCCCATCGCGCTCGACGAATCGGTGCTGACCATCGCCACCGACAAGGTCGACAGCGACATCCCTTCACCCGTCGCAGGTGTATTGGTTAAAAAGCTGTTCAACGAGAACGACGTCATTCAGGTAGGCCAAGTCATTGCCCACATCGAAACTGGGGACGGCAAATCTGCGGCACCAGCTGCCAGCAACCCGCAACCAGCTGCCAGCAACCCGCAACCAGCTGCCAGCAACCCGCAACCAGCTGCCAGCAACGAGCAACCAGCTGCCAGCAACGAGCAACCAGCTGCCAGCAACCCGCAACCCGTCACCAAAGGCAGCAGCAACCGATTTTACTCACCGCTGGTGCGCAGCATGGCCGCGCAAGAGGGTCTGTCGCAGGCCGAACTCGACCAAATCGACGGCTCTGGCCAAGAAGGTCGCGTGACCAAAAACGACGTGCTCGCCTACCTAGCCCAGCGCGCAAGTGGCGCCCACCGCACTCCGGTCGCCGCACCAACTGCATCAAGTGCACCTGAAGCAGGCACCAGTTCGAGTGCCGCTGCCCCAAAGGTGAGCGAATCCGCTCCGTCCGGTCATGGATTCAAGGCTCCGGCTCCAACCATTTTCCCCGGCGACGAAATCCGCGAAATGGACCGCATGCGCAAGCTCATTGCCGACCATATGGTGATGAGCAAGCACGTTTCGCCACACGTGACTTCGTTTGTCGAAGCCGACGTCACAGCCATTGTGCGCTGGCGCGAAAAAGTAAAGTCCGGATTTGAAAAGCGCGAAGGCGAGAAACTCACGTTTACCCCCATTTTCATGGAGGCCGTGGTCAAAGCCATCAAGGACTTTCCCAACATCAACGTGAGCATCGACGGCAACAACGTGGTGTACCACAAGCCCATCAACTTGGGCATGGCCACCGCCCTGCCGAGCGGCAACCTCATTGTGCCCGTCATTAAAAATGCGGACCGCTTGAGCCTGAGTGGCATGACCAAAGAAGTTAACGAACTGGCCAACAAGGCGCGTTCTAACGCTCTCAAGCCTGACGACATTCAAGGCGGAACCTACACGGTAACCAACGTCGGCAGCTTCGGCAACATTTTGGGAACCCCCATCATCAACCAGCCCCAAGTTGCCATTTTGGCCCTGGGCGCCATTCGCAAAATGCCTGCTGTCGTCGAGACTGCCGAGGGCGACGTGATTGCCATTCGCCACAAAATGTTCCTTTCGCACTCCTACGACCACCGCGTGGTCGACGGTGCCTTGGGCGGAATGTTCGTGCGCCGCGTGGCCGATTACCTTGAGCAGTGGGATCCGAACCGCGAAATCTGATGCGGCTTACCCGACCGCTGTGCGTTTTTGACATTGAGTCCACCGGAGTCAATGTGGTCCACGACCGCATCGTTGAGCTCTGCGTGCTTCGCGTCCTTCCCGACGGAAGCGAAACGGTCAAAACATGGCGCGTCAACCCGGGAATTCCGATTCCCGCTGCCTCGACCGCCATTCACGGCATCAGCGACGCCGACGTGGCTGACGCGCCCGCGTTTGCAGCAATTTTACCTGAGTTGGTTCCGCTCCTGCAGGGCAGCGACCTCGCCGGCTACAACAGCAACAAATTTGACATTCCGCTGCTGGCTGAAGAACTGCTCCGCGCGGGCAGCGATTTGGACTTAAGCCTTTCGCGCAGCGTGGATGTTCAAAATATTTTTCACAAAAAAGAGCAGCGAACCTTAAGTGCGGCCTACCGCTTTTACTGCGATGCCGACCTGCACAACGCCCACACGGCCGAAGCCGACGTGCGCGCCACCTACGAGGTGCTGCTGGCGCAACTCAAGCGCTACCCCGACCTACCCCACGAGGTGCCGGCCCTCAGCGACTTTAGCACGATGCATAAAGCAGCTGATTTCGCGGGCTTTATCACCTTTGATGACCAAGGCTACGAGCAATTCAGCTTTGGCAAGTACAAAGGCCAGCGCGTGAGCCACGTGCTCTTGAGGGACCCGGGCTACTACTCGTGGCTTCAGAACGCGGATTTTCCGCTATTCACGAAAAAAATTCTTACCGCCATTCGGCTCCGGCAGTCATGAAGATCATTTGCGTCGGACGCAACTACCGAGCCCACGCCGAAGAACTGGGCAACGCGGTTCCCGAAGAACCCGTCATCTTTTGCAAGCCCGATTCAGCGCTGCTCCCACCAAGAAATCCGTTTGTGGTTCCGCCCTGGACCCGCGACGTACACCACGAAATCGAATGGGTGGTGCGCATCAGCAAAGTGGGCAAGTACATCGAGCCGCGCTTCGCCTACAGCTACCTCGACGCAATGACCGTGGGATTGGATTTCACGGCCCGAGACCTTCAGACTAAACTCAAAGGCCAGGGTTTGCCGTGGGAGCGCGCCAAAGGATTTGACGGCAGCGCCGTGCTCGGCAGCTGGGTTGAACTTCCAGCCAAGCAAATGGCGCACGAAATCCGCCTCGAAAAAAACGGCACCGAAGTGCAGCGGGGCAACACTGCCGACTTTATTCACTCGGTCGAAGACCTTATTGCCTTTGTCAGCCAGTACTTTACCCTGAAAAAAGGCGACCTTTTGTTCACCGGAACCCCCGCCGGCGTCGGCCCCATTCAGCCTGGAGATTGCCTAGAGGGCTTTTTAAATGGTGAATCACGGTTCCGAGTGAACGTGCGCTAGGCCTTAGCTACGACGAGTTCTCGTATATTTGAGGTTCTAGGTTTATACCCAACCGAGAACGAACGCACGCTATGACGCACCTATTACGCCGTTTAGGCCTTGCAGCAATTGTGTACACTTCCCTGAATTTCAGCGCGGAAGCACAGATTACCACGGTCTACTCTGAAGATTTCGACTCCCCACCCCACAACGTAACGACGTTTCACACCCAAGCTGGACCGAGTCCGTACTGGAACGACACGACAGCGCTTAAAGTCAGCGGAACGCACAGCTACCATGCCAACGTGCTACCGCAAGACACGGTGTACTTTCAAACTTTGGCGTTTTCAACGGTCGGTAATTCGTTTGTGCGCCTTTCGTTTGACCACATCGGCAAAATTCACTTTGGCCAGCGTGGCTACATCAGCGTGTCGACCAACAACGGCGCAACCTGGACCACCCTCACCGGAACCCACTACCGCGGAGCGAGCACGAGCTTTGCCACCTTGGGTTACGTCAACGAAGTGATGTACGCCAACTCTGCGACCTCGCCTTTTTGGGGCGGCGCGACAACGGTTGGCCAAGGCATCGCCCCCACCAACGGCTGGTGGGCCAACGAGGTATTTGACATTTCGAGCATTGCGGGCAGCGGACCTTCAGGCACCGGCACCGGGTTTTCGCAGGTTTTGGTGCGTTTCGCCCTGCAGTACCGCGTTCCGAGCGGAACCGCCGTCACCGCCGGTTGGTTTGTAGACAACGTCAAGGTCGAAGCGGCACCCTGCGAACTGATTCCGCCGCTGATCAAGTGGAACCTGAATCCGCGCAAGGAACCCATCGGAGCCCGCTACCAAGCGTCGGAAGAAGTTCGCCTGCGCGCGACCGACAAAGTGCTGCCCAAATCGGGAATGGACTCCGTGGTCCTGCACTACCGCCTCAACAACGGACCGTGGAACTGGCTGAACATGACGGCCATTAACCCAGCCAACTGCCCCGACTCGTCGGAATACACCCACACCTTCAGCAACCTGGTGGTCGGGGACACAGTGGACTGGTACGTGATCGCCTACGACTGTGCGTGCGACGAAAACACCGTGCGCTCGCCGTCGACCGCCGCCGCCGTGTCGTTCAACACGTTTTGGCGCGACCCTTCACCGCCTGCGGTATGCGGACCTTCCCTGCCCAACAGCTGGCCGTTCGTCGCCACCCAATTCCCTTACGTAGAGAATTTTGAGGCGTTTTACTGGATGGCCGGAACCGGCGCCGGAGCGTCGGGAACTGCACACCGCGGGGTATTCCCCTTGGGCAACCCACCGGCAGGCCGAAACTACGAGGTGAGCCCCAGCCCGCTGACCGCGGGATTTGCCTGGTCCGTGCGCACTGGCCCGACGGCCACGTTTGGCACCGGCCCTGCGGGCGACCACACGACGGGTAGCGGAAAATACCTGTACACCGAAGCATCGCAAGGAACCTCGGGCAACACTACGCTGTTCATCACGCCCTGCTTAAAGCTCGACAACCTGCCCAACGTGGCCGCTGAATTCTACTACCACAAATTCGGAGCCCACATCGGCAACCTTCGCGTAGACATCGACACGGGTACCGGATTCACCACCGGTAACGGCGTCATTGGTGCCGCATTGATCACCGGACAAACGCAGCGGAGCAACCTCGACCCCTGGAAGAAGGGATTCTTGAACCTGAATGCCTACAAAGGCAAGTACGTGCGGCTGCGCTTCGTGGGCACTAAAACCAACACCGCGACCAACGACCGCGGCGACATTGCGCTCGACGACATCAAGATATTCCAGCCATTTGTGCGGGACCTCAACCTGTTGGAATCGTTCAGTCCGCGAAACGGATTTTGCACCTACACCAACCAAGAAAACGTTCGCATTCGGGTACGCACCGAGGGTTCGCAAGTCCTAACCAAGATTCCGCTTGCCTTTTCGGTTAAAAACCTAAGCACCGGAGTCACGGTTATATCGCGCGATACCATCAACGGAACCTTCAATATGGGAGATACCCTTTCGTATTCGTTTGTGCCTAAAGCCAACCTGAGCGCTTTTGCCGACTTTGAAGTATACATCTGGGGCGAACTCGGCAGCGACGGACAGCACAGCAACGACAGCATCGGACCAATTACGATTGAGCACATTCAGCCGATTACGACGTTTCCGTACTTCCTAAACTTTGATGGCCCAGGCTGGACTCCTGGCAACGGCACAACGGCCAACCCAGGAACCTTTGCACCTTCGGGCTGGTTCGCTTCACCAGCTTCCAACAGCAGCGAATACGCGTTTATGGTGGGCAAAGACCTTACGCCAACGCCGGCGACGGGCCCTCGCTGGTCAACTGCACGCAAGGGCAACTACATCTACGCCGAAGGCAACTTCGGGGCGAACAGTCCGTTTGCCTTGTTCCAGCAAGATGGATGCATCGACCTTACGGGCAAAACCACCCCGGTAATTTCGTTCTGGTACCACATGTTTGGCGCCGACATCGCATCGTTGGGTGTTCAAGTGGTGCCCTCGGGCAGCAACACCTGGACGACCTTGACTCCCTCGGTACTAACTGGCCAGCAGCAGACGGCCAACACCGACGACTGGCGCTTCCAAATGATTGACTTATCGGCTTACGCAGGTCAAACGATTAAGCTTCGGTTTGTGGCCGGAAAAAATGCCGCCGGCGCATTTGCCGACATTGCCATCGACGACATTTTGATTTACGACCGCCCCAACAACGACGTGGGCGTAACGACCATCACGTCGCCGCCGAACACGGTGTTCTTGAGCGCTCCGCAAAACCTGATTATTAAAGTGCGCAACTACGGCAAGCAGGCTAAGACCAACGTTCCGGTCACGGTTCAGGTTTCGGACCTTTGTACGCCCGCATCGGTAACCAGCTACACCTACACGGTGCCGAGTATTGCCGTTGATGCCGAAGCCACCTTAACGGTCACCACCCCGGTTACCTACTGGGAAGGCGACATTCAAATCAAGGCATGGACCACGCTTGCCGCTGACGGTTTTAGCCGCAACGACACGGCGGTCCGCGTAACCAACGGAAATACCAACGCCAACATTCCGTTTGGACCGGTAACGTTTGAAAACTGTGCTGGCAACGAATATGCCTTCTACCCCGTTGGCGGAACCGGAACCCTTCAAATGTGGGAAATGGGCACCGTAGGTCAAGGTTGGTCGGCCGCCTCAGGAAGCCGCGCATGGATGACGGGGCTCAACCAAAACTACAAGGGTGTGAGCACCGAATACCTGCGCTTCCCCCCGTTGACCAACTTCGACACCATCATGGGGGCCGAACTGCGCTTCAAGCACCAGTTTGACTTTGCGCCAGGTGACGGCGGCAACGTGGAATACCTGCAGAACGGAACCTGGAGAACCCTAGGTAACGCAACGGCCAACATCGGAACCAATTGGTACGGATCCAGCTACGGCTCGGCGGGAATCGTCAACTTGGGCAACCAACCCGGTTGGGCCGGAAACTCAAGCAACCAGTGGATTACTTCAACTATTCCGCTCTCCATGTGGAACTACAACGCCAACCCCCTCAACTTGCGCTTGCGCATGGGAGCTGGCGCCAGCAATTCTGCGCGCGGATGGGCCGTTGATGACGTTCAAATCTACGTTCCGCCCCAAAACTCCATGGCGCCGATCAGCATCGACACCAAAGAATACCTGATTGTACCCGACCAAACGTCAACCCTTAAAGTGTTCATAGAGAACACCGGGGCCAAGCCGGTAAGCTCCATTTTGGTGCGCTATAAGGTGAACAACGGAGCGTGGACGAACTACGACACCCTCACGTTTACCCCTGCCCTTCCGCGCGGAGGCCGTCGCTGGCACGAGTTCAGCCAGCCGTGGTTGAACAACGGCGCCGGTACCTACAGCGTGTGCGTCGAAACGTCGACTCCCAACGGCAAGCAAGACAACTTGGTCGCCGACGACCAGCTTTGCCAGAACTTCCCGGTGTCTGATAAAATCTACATTGATGCCACGGGCTACTGCAACGACTTTGAAGACCCAAGCAAAGCAGCGTGGTTGCCCCTGCATTCTACCGTGAAGACCGCCGCACACGACTGGGAATTCGGAACTCCTGCACAAACCACAATCAGCGCAGCGGCCAGCGGCAGCAATGCTTGGATGACCAAGTTGACCTCGAACTACACCCCAATGGGTCGCAGTTCGCTGCACACGCCGTTCTTCGTGCTCGACAGCAACGTGGTCTACACCCTCAAGTTTGACCACAACATGTTCTCGGAGCAGTACCACGACGGCGGTAGCCTTGACTGGTCCTACAACGGAGGCATCAACTGGTACACCTTGGGCAACGTACTCCCCTCGGGCAAATGGTACAACACGGTGCACGTGACGAGCCTCGACAACATCCGTCCGGGATGGTCGGGAACCACCAACGGCTGGGCCAATTCGAGCATCAACTTCACCGCAGACAACACGGGTACGCTGGTGTTCCGGTTCCGGTTCGGTGCCGACTACACATTGACGAGCGAAGGATGGGCTGTAGACAACTTCTGCCTGCAGCGCGCTCCCATGGGCACACCGGCAGATATCTTGAACATCGGACTTCCTGAGGCCAGCTTAGGTGATGCGTTCCTCGGTGGGGTTAGCCCCAGCCCCTCTCAGGGCGCGACCGCTGGAGTTGATTTTCAATCGAACCAAGGCGGAACCTTGCGCCTCACCGTGTACAGCCTTCTTGGTCAGCCGGTGATCAGCCAGAGCTTTGAGCATACGGGCGGACTCATTCGCCTCGAATGGGAAACGGCCGATCTCCCTGCAGGCATGTACAACGCCGTGATCGAGTGGAACGGGCAGAGCTACACCCGCCGCTTTGTCCGCTAACGCCTAACGCCCTCGGGTGGATTTGAGCCAAAAAGGCAGTGTTTCGCGCGAAATGCTGCCTTTTTGTCGTTTAAGGCCCTTAGGCACGTCGATTGACCCGAATCCGGCGTATGGATAACCTTACCGTAAAAACCCAAGCCGCCCTTCAGGCTGCGCAGCAGCGCGCCACCGAACTGGGCCACCAAGCGGTCGACACCGCGCACCTCTTTGTGGGAGCGCTCGCAGCCGACCGCGCCTTTACTGAAGACCTGCTTCGCCGCGCCGGACTCTCGCCCGAGACCTTAGCGCGAACCGCTGAAGCCCTGCTCGCCCAACAAGGTCGCGTAGACGGAGGAGAGCGATATTTTAGCCGTCCGGCCCAAAACGCCCTCGCCCAAGCCGCCGCATCAGCCAAGAAGTTTGGTGACGACTACGTCAGCCTTGAATTCTTGCTGCTCGGGATCGGAACCGCCAGCGACGCCATGGGCCAAGCTTTGCGGGACGCCGGGTTCCGCGAAAAAGATTTCACGGCGGTCATCGGCCAGCTTCGACAGGGTAAAAAAGCCCAATCGGCCTCAGCCGAAGGCAGCTACCAGGCCCTTAAAAAGTATGCGGTTGACCTCAACGAGCGAGCCGAGTTGGGCAAGCTCGATCCGGTGATTGGCCGCGACGACGAAATTCGTAGGGTGCTCCAGATTCTGTCGCGGCGGACCAAAAACAATCCGGTGCTGGTAGGCGAACCGGGCGTCGGAAAAACGGCCATCGCCGAGGGCCTCGCCCACCGAATTGTGCGCGGCGACGTTCCCGAAAACCTTCAGGGCAAAAAAATATACTCGCTCGACATGGGCGCGCTGATCGCCGGAGCTAAGTACAAAGGCGAGTTCGAAGAGCGCCTCAAGTCGGTAGTCCACGAAGTGACAGCTGCTGAGGGTGAGCTGATTTTGTTTATCGACGAAATCCATACTCTGGTGGGCGCCGGCGGCGGCGACGGCGCGATGGACGCGGCCAACATCCTCAAGCCGGCACTCGCCCGGGGCGAGCTGCGCTGCGTGGGTGCGACGACGCTCAACGAATTTCAGAAGTACTTCGAAAAAGACAAAGCCCTGGAGCGACGCTTTCAAAAGGTGCTCGTCGAGGAGCCCGATACCGAGGCCTCGATTGCCATTTTGCGCGGAATCAAGGAAAAGTACGAAGGACACCACAAGGTGCGCATTAAGGACGAGGCGGTTGTTCAGTCGGTGCTGCTCAGCCAGCGCTACATTTCTGACCGGTTTTTGCCCGACAAGGCCATTGACTTGATGGATGAGGCGGCGTCGAAACTCCGCCTCGAAATCAATTCCAAGCCCGAAGAGCTCGACGACCTCGACCGCAAGATTATTCAGCTTGAAATTGAGCGCGAAGCCATTCAGCGCGAAGACGACCCAAAGCGACTGAACCTGCTGAAGCAGGAATTAGCCACGCTCAACGAGAAGCGCACCGCCCTAGGAGCGCAATGGTCCGCCGAAAAAGAGGCCGTAGAACGCATTCAGCGCGCCAAAGAGGACGTCGAGCGCCTCAAGCTCGAAGCCGAGCAAGCCGAACGCAACGGCGAATACGCCAAGGTCGCTGAGATCCGCTACGGAAAGCTGGCTGCCGCTGAACAGTCCATCACCGACGGCCTAGCGGCACTGGACGGTCTTCGGACGGATCGGCGCGCGATGGTGCAAGAAGAAGTGGGCGCTGAAGACATCGCTGAAGTGGTGTCGCGCTGGACGGGAATTCCGGTCAGCAAGATGCTCGAAAGCGAGCGAAGCAAGCTCCTGCGGCTCGAAGATGAGCTTCACCGTCGCGTGGTCGGCCAAGACGAGGCCATTGAAGCCGTGTCGGACGCGCTGCGCCGTGCCCGCGCAGGTTTGGGCGACCCCAAGCGTCCCATTGGGTCGTTTTTGTTCCTCGGACCCACCGGCGTCGGTAAAACCGAGCTGGCCCGGGCCCTAGCGGAGTTCCTTTTTGACGACGATCAGGCCATGGTTCGCATCGACATGAGTGAATACCAAGAGCGCCACAGCGTGTCGCGGTTGGTCGGAGCGCCTCCAGGGTACGTGGGCTACGACGAAGGCGGGCAACTCACTGAGGCCGTGCGCCGTCGCCCCTACGCCGTCGTACTGCTCGACGAAATTGAAAAGGCCCACCCTGAAGTCTTTAACGTGCTTCTTCAAGTGCTTGACGACGGCCGCCTCACCGACGGCAAGGGACGCACCGTGAATTTCACGCACAGCGTGGTGGTTATGACGAGCAATTTGGGCTCGGAACTCTTGCTCGACGGCGACGGGCCCGAGGCCGTGCAGCAGCTGCTTCGACAGACGTTGCGCCCCGAGTTCCTCAACCGCATCGACGAGGTTATCACGTTTCACCCGCTGGGTCAGGATCACGTGCGAAGCATTGTGCAGCTGCAGCTCAAGGAGGTTCAAAAGCGGTTGGCTGACCAAGAAATCACGATCGAATTCACGCCCGATGCGGTCGACGCGCTGGCGGCTGAGGGCTTTGACCCGGCCTTCGGAGCCCGACCACTCAAGCGGACGGTGCAGCGCCGAATCCTCAACGACCTTGCGAAAAAGCTCTTACGTGGCGAAGTGCAGCGCGACGCGGTAGTGCTCTGCGACGCGGTCGATGGAGCGATCTTTTTCACCAACACCCAGCTGGGCCTCTCGCAGGCCTAGCGGGTGATGGCCTTTAGGTAGCGGCTGCGGTTGCGAAGGTGCTCGCGGTAGCTCTTTGAAAAGAGGTGAAATCCGGGCTTGGCAGGGTTCGCACAGAAAAACAATTCGCCCGTGGCGCGTGAAGCAAGCACACTGTCGATCACCGGGGGATGCACCGTGGCCAAGGGCCCCGGCGGCAAGCCTTTGCTGCGGTAGGTGTTGTAGGGATGCTCCACGCGCAGCATGGATCCGGTCACGCGGCGAATGGGCGCTGGCGCGAGGTTTCGGTCGAGCACGGCGTGCACAACCGTAGGATCCGCTTCCAACCGCTTGCCGAGCTTCAAACGCGTGAGGTAGACTCCGGCAATGCGCGGCCATTCCTCGGGCTCCTTAGATTCCGCCTGCACAATGCTGGCAAGAATGTAGACCTCGTAACGGCTCAGTCCCAGTCGGCTCGCGGCCTCAGATCGGTTGGCGCTCCAGTACGCATCGAATTCGCGCCCCATGCGCTGCGCCACTTCTTGAGCGGTCAGCGAGGCGTAGACTTCGTAGGTATTGGGCAGCACAGGAACCACGCTGTCGCCGCGGTACAGCGCGGAATCAAGCTTGTCCGACGGTTCAAAGAACACTTCAGCCAAGCGACCTACCACCGCCGAGCGGGCTTGGTACCCCCGAACGGTCAGCTGCCGGGGCGTTTCGTAGCCCATCTTCAAGCGGCGAAGGGTCCGCCACCAGGGCTCGCTGGGCGAAATTTCGTAGTAGCCGCGCGGAACGCCAAAGTTTCCCTGAAGCAGCGCGCCAATGCGCAATAAATTGAGGTGTGCCTCTGGGGTGCGGACTTCAATGCTGTCGAGCACATGGCGGACCGGAGTACCGTCGGTAGGTACGGGTACTGGAATTCGAATCGAAGAGAAATCCTGCGAAGGCCACAGCCCAACCACAGCCGAAGCCAAGGCGAATACCGCGATCAGCCACCATGGACGAATGCGGCGCGCCGCGCGGGACTTTCGGCTCACGATCGCAAGCGCTGTAAAAGTTGCACGTCGCGAAACTCGCGTCCGACCCGATACCAGGCCTTGAGCGTACCTGAGGTTTCGTACCCGCTGGCGGCAAACACCTGGAGTGCCGCCGCGTTGTCGCTAAACACCTCGGCGTACAAGCTGCGAAGGCCCGCGCGACCAAAAGCCCACTGCTCCACCAGGCCAAGGCCCTGACGTCCAAGACCCTGTCTGCGCACCGAAGGATCCACAAGCACCGCAACTTCAGCCCGCTGATGGACGGGCTGGGCGTTGAACACATCAAAAAGGCCGAGGGCACGACCGTCCGCGGCAGCAAGTACGAAGCGCACCTGTTCGGCTTCCCAAAAATCGCGGTGGGACTCGTCGAGGTAGCGCTTTAGCACCGCCCGGCTGTAGGGCGCCACGCGAAGGCCGGCGTCGACGTGGTCTGCCTCCCAGCGAACCAGCTGATCCAGGTCTTCGGGTTCGAGGGCGCGTAGGTTTAGGCCGTCCATGTTCCGTCGAAAACGCGGGCAATCGGCCCCGTGAGTACTATATCGGTGAAGCCTTCGTCGGTCGGCGTGAACGCCACCTCGAGCTGACCGCCGAGGGCATCGAGAATGATTGGGCTGGGTAAGCCCCACTGCAGGTGGGCAACCAGCGCCGAGGCGACCGCTCCCGTTCCGCAGCTCAAGGTCTCGTCTTCGACGCCGCGCTCGTAGGTTCGCATCGCGCACCCACCCTCGCGAGCGGCAAGCCAATTGATGTTGGCTCCACCCGACTCAGCGTACACGCCGTAGCGGAGGGTTCTCCCCTCCCCGATTGCCTCGACCGACTCGAGGTCGCTGGCAAGAACCACGTGGTGCGGCGAACCGGTATTCACAAACCAGCCGCCGTTCTGGCGCTGAGGGCGCGGTGCATCGGCAAACTGAACCGAAACGCGGCCGTCGCCGTGCCAGACGGCTTCGTGCGTTCCGTCGGCTGCCGCAAACCTGCAGCGCGTTCCTTCGAAGAGGCCTAGGGAACGCGCATAGTCTACGGCACAGCGCGATCCGTTTCCGCACAGAGACCCCAAACGGCCGTCGGCGTTGTAGTAGTCTACGCGAAAGTCGACGCCCTGCGCTGGCCCTACGACCATAAATCCGTCGGCGCCCACACCGTAGCGGCGGTGGCAGATTTCGGCGACCAAAATGGCAGGCCAATCCGCTTCAAACGAACCGTGTACGACCACAAAGTCGTTGCCGCTGCCGTGGTACTTGACAAAACGTCGGAACATACTGCGAATGTAGGCCGTGGAACAGTTTTTGGATTCGGTCCACCCGTCTTTTAACGATTAATTCCGAACGACATGAACCAGACTAAAGTACTCGCAGCCTTTGCAGGCATTGCACTTGCGGCCGGCCTCGGTGGGGCGGCGATTTATGACGCCTTGAGCTCGCCCGTAGCTTCAAGCGCGCTTTGGAACGAATCCAACGGACGCCTCGTGGCGGACCATCCCGCACTCATTTCGTCCACCGACTTTAGCGCCGCCGCCGAAACAGCCGTGCACGCTGTCGTCCACGTAAAAACATCGGTGGAACAGGGCTACACATTTAACCCGTTTCAGGACTTCTTCTTTGGCTTTGGGAACACCCCGCAAATGCAGCCGCGCATCGTTCAGGGTTCGGGCTCAGGGGTCATCATTAGTCCCGACGGCTTCATCGTTACCAACAACCACGTGATTGACAAGGCCAAAGAGGTCAAAGTCAGTTTGAACAACAACAAGGAATACGTGGCCAACGTCGTGGGTGTCGACCCCACCACCGACCTGGCCGTGCTCAAAATCGAGGCCGAGAACCTGCCGACCTTGGCTTTTGCCAACAGCGACGACCTGCGTCTGGGCGAATGGGTTTTGGCCGTGGGCAATCCCTTTAACCTCAACAGCACCGTGACCGCCGGCATCATCAGCGCCAAGGGCCGGAGCATCAACATCATCGACAACCAGTCCGCCATCGAGGCCTTCATTCAAACCGACGCGGTGGTGAATCCGGGCAATTCGGGCGGAGCCCTGATCAACACGCGCGGCGACCTCATCGGCATCAACACGGCCATTTCTACGCGCACCGGGAGCTACGAAGGCTACAGCTTTGCGGTTCCGGCCAACATCGTGCGCAAGGTGGTCGACGACCTCACCAAGTACGGAGTCGTGCAGCGCGCCTACCTCGGCGTGAACATCGCCGACATCACCCCCGAGCTGGCGAAGGAACTCAGCATCAAAGAGAGCCAAGGCGTATACATTTCAGACGTCACCGACGGGGGCGCAGCGGCCGAAGCCGGCATCAAGAAAGGCGACGTGCTGGTGCAAGCCGGCGGAAAATCCGTCAAGAAAATGTCGGAACTGCTCGAAGTAATCGGCAGCCGCCGACCCGGCGACAAGCTCAGCGTGGTCGTGCTCCGCGACGGAAAAGAAAAGGTTTTCAACGTAACCCTGCGCAACCGCCAAGGCAATACCGAGGTGCTAAAAAAAGATGATGTGACCACGCTGACCACGCTGGGCGCCACCTTCGAGCCGCTTTCGCCCAACGACAAGGCGCGCTTTGGACTGCGGACTGGGGTCAAAATCGTAAATCCAGGTGACGGCAAGCTTGCCGCCGCCGGAGTGCCTGCTGGATTCATTTTGGTCAAGCTCAACAACAAGCTGGTTTCGAGCGCTGAGGAAGTTGCCAAGATTCTTGGCGAACTGGGACCGGGCGACGGCGTCTTGATTCAAGGCTACCGCCCCAACGGACGCGCTGAAGTTTTTGCCTTCGCCCTGTAGGCAAACGATCCCCAAGGTCGCGGGCCGGTTTTGCGTGGACTAAGTGTCCAAAATACGCAAAACCGGCTTTTTTAATTTGGTGAAAATCGGGGGGTTAGCAAATAAAAATTGCCTAAAAAGGGCTTGAGTCCGCTCGGACTCCCTCCTACCTTTGCCGCACAACCCCAACCTTAAACCCACCCTTGATGAATCCGTCTGCGAACGCCTATCCGACGTCCGTGCAAGCCCGAATTTCCCTTGAAAAATCGGCGACTGACTTGCTAAAAACTACCAACGACCTCTTTTACGACCGCAACGTCGAAGTCGTCTTGTTTCGCCAAACCTTGCTGGACCAGCGCGCCTCAGAAGTCCTGCACGCGCACGAACACGCCATGGTCATGGCCGACGAGCGCATTTCGGTCGACGACAGTTTGGGAATGGCCCAGGCAATTCTCGAATTCGGCGTGCAGAACGCCCGCATTGACCTTGGACGCTTGGCCACCGAATGGCGCCGCGAGGCCGCGACCTACCTGACCCGCAAAGCCTTTTTGCAGGCCAAACTTGCAGACTTTAGCCACAGCGCCAACCCAAGCCCCGAGCCGGCCGACGTGGTGCTCTACGGTTTTGGACGCATCGGGCGCCTCGTAGCCCGCGAGCTGATTGCCCAAGAAGGCCGTGGCGAACAGCTTCGGTTGCGCGCCATCGTCGTGCGCGGCAGCGGCGCAGAAGACGTTGAAAAGCGTGCTTCGCTGCTGCGCGTAGACTCCATCCACGGCCCCTTCCCCGGCACCGTAACAGCTGAACCCGCCACCAATTCCTTGATCATCAACGGCCGACCCGTTCTGCTGATTAACGCTGCCAAACCCGAAGACATCGACTACACGGCCCTCGGACTGCGCAACGTCCTGGTCATCGACAACACGGGCGCGTTTCGCGACCGCGAAGCCCTCGCCCGCCACCAGCAGTCTAAAGGTTGCACCAAGGTCTTGCTTACCGCTCCCGGTAAAGGAATCCCCAACATCGTATTTGGGGTAAACCACGACCAAGATTGGGGGAACGAAACCATCTTTTCGGCTGCTTCGTGCACCACAAACGCCATCGTTCCCGTGCTCAAAGTCATGCAGGACCAGTTCGGAATCGAGCAGGGACACATCGAGACGATCCACGCCTACACCAACGACCAAAACTTGGTCGACAACATGCATTCGAAGTACCGCCGCGGACGGGCCGCCGCGCTGAACATGGTCATCACCGAAACGGGAGCTGGCAGCGCCATTGACAAAGCGATTCCGGGGCTCGGCGCGAAATTCACCAGCAACGCGATCCGGGTGCCCGTGCCCAACGGGTCGCTGGCCATTCTTAAATTGAACCTCAGCCAAAGCGTGGCGCGCGAAACCTTGAATGCCGCGCTAAAGACAGCGGCCTACCGAGGTCCGCTCGTGGAGCAAATCAAGTACTCCACCAGCCCCGAATTGGTTTCAAGCGACATTGTGGGCGATTCGTGCTGTTCCATTGTCGACAGCGAAGCCACGTTGCTGCACGCCGACGGCCGAAACGCCGTGCTTTATGTATGGTACGACAACGAGTACGGATACACGCGCCAAGTGATGCGCTTGGCCAAGCACGTTATGGGAGTTCGCCGCAAGGCCTACTACTAGTCGGCTGCTACTCGCTGCTGGTTTCTGGTTTCTAGTTTGATGCGAGCCGCTTCGAGGTATACTTGGATCCTGCCCTACAGTGTACCTCGTCACTTGTACCTATTTCTTGGTGCTCTTGGCTCATTACCAAGAAACCAGAAACAAGAGGCTAGAAACCAGAGACGAGAAACCAGAGACGAGAAACCAGAGACTAGAATCCAGTTGCTAGAAACCAGTTGCTAGAAACCAAAAGTGGTCCACCCGTACTTTTGCGGCCATGATTCCGCACTGGCTTGAACGCACCGAGCTTTTGGTGGGCCCAGAGGCCCTAAACCGCGTACTAGGTTCCCACATTCTTGTAGTCGGACTGGGCGGCGTGGGCAGCTTTGCCGTGGAATTCCTCGCGCGTTCCGGTGTTGGGCACCTAACGCTCGTCGACGGCGACGTGGTTGATCCCACCAACCGAAACCGTCAGCTTCAGGCTCTGAGCAGCAGCCACGGTCAAAAAAAGGCTTGGCTCCTCCGAGACCGCGTGCGGGACATAAACCCTGAATGCCGCGTGGATGCTATCGATTCGTTTCTGGACCCTGAAGCCATGCGCCAGCTACTTCAAACATCCGAGGTCGATTTTGCGCTCGACTGCATCGACAGCGTGCAGCCCAAACTCAACTTTATTCGAACGGCCCTTAACGAGAACATTCCGTTCATTAGTTCTATGGGTGCGGGCGGACGTGTGGACCCCAGCAAAATTCAGATTGCGCCGATTCAGGAGAGCTACAACTGCCCTTTTGCCAAGCACGTGCGCAAGCGGCTTCAGCACGAATACGGAATCCGCAAGGGATTTCCCGTCGTGTTTAGCAGCGAACTCGCCAACAAAGACAGCGTGCGCCTGACCGACGGAAGCAACTTCAAAAAGTCTTTTTACGGCACGAGCGCCTGGATTCCTGCGGCTTTTGGGCTGCACGCCGCTAGCTATGCGGTCCGCCAACTGATGGCACGCACCGAGTAACCAGTAACTAGTAACTAGTTACTCGCGACGTGCTCGTCATTGAGGTGCAAAATCTGCGTCAGTAGGGCTTTAGAGCTGTTGATGGGCTCCTCGAGCGCAATCATCGTTTCGGTGTTCGAAACACCCGGAATGTCGCTGATTTTGAAAATGATCTCCTTGGCGTGCTTGGTGTCTTGGCAGCGGATTTTGGCAAAAATCCCGAAGCGCCCGGTGGCGATGTGGGCCACCGTTACTTCGGGAATCGCCTTGAGTTCGTCAATTACCTCGTGGGTCGCCGAAGTTTTGCTCAGGTACACCCCGACGAAGGCAATAAACCCATAACCCAGCTGTTCGTAATCTACCTGAAGGCTGGCGCCTTTGATAATTCCCGCTTTTTCAAGCTTTTTTACCCGCACGTGAATGGTACCGGGACTAACACCGAGCTCCTTGGCGATGTCGGTGTAGGTCTTGCGGGCGTCCTCCAAGAGGTGGCGCAAGATTTCGCGGTCGACGTTGTCTAACTTCATCACCTTCTTCGCTCCTTAAGCCGTGTAAAACGGAAGCGACACGACCTCGGCCTTCAGTGCCTTGCCTCGAACTTCGACCCAAACGCTGCTGCCCGGGGACGCCATGGCGGTAGGCACGTACGCCAGCCCAATAGCCTCGTTGAGCGAAGGCGACATGGTTCCGCTCGTTACTACGCCAATTTCAACGCCGTGCGCGTCGACCATCGGATAGCCGTGGCGGGGCACGCCGCGGTCGAGGAGCTTAATCCCCACCAGTTTGCGCGCAACACCCTGTTCTTTTTGCGCCTTAAGGGCGGCGGAATTCGTGAAGTCCTTGGTGAACTTGGTTATCCAACCCAAACCAGCCTCAATGGGCGACGTGGTGTCGTCGATGTCGTTTCCGTACAGGCAAAAACCCATTTCGAGGCGAAGCGTGTCGCGTGCGCCAAGGCCGATGGGCTCGAGGCCAAATTCCGCTCCGGCCTTCATAATGGCCGTCCACGCAGCTACGGCGTGGGCATTCGGCACGTAGATTTCAAATCCGCCAGCACCCGTATAGCCGGTCGCGCTCACGAGAATGTCTGAGGCGCCCGCAAAATGTCCCACGCCAAACGTGTAGTACGTCATGCTGGCGAGGTCGAGGTCGGTCAGCGACTGAAGCGCTTGAGCCGCACGCGGACCCTGAACGGCCAGCAGGGCGGTGTCGTGCGAAGCATCGGACATGCGCACGTCAAACGCCGAAGCAAATTGCTGGAGCCATGCCCAGTCCTTGGCCATATTGCTCGCGTTGACGACGAGCATGTACTTGGTTTCGCTGAAGCAATACACCAGGAGGTCGTCGACGATTCCGCCCGTGGCGTTCGGCAAGCAGCTGTACTGCACTTTACCGGCGGTGAGCTTGGCGACGTCGTTGCTGGTGACCGAATTCAGGAACGCAGTCGCCTCAGGGCCTTCAACCCAAAATTCGCCCATGTGCGAAACGTCAAACATTCCGACTTTGCTCCGCACCACATGATGTTCGTGGCTCACACCGGCGTACTGCACCGGCATTTCGTATCCGGCAAACGGAACCATTTTGGCGCCGAGCGCAACGTGCAGGTCAAACAGTGGGGTTTTTTTCAGGTCTTCCATAGTAAATCAAGGGATAATTAGCCGTGAACGCGTTCCGGACTAGTGAACGATGCGACGACTTGGGCTTCGAAGGCGAGCAACTCCTTCCAGAGCCGATCGACTTCGTCGCGCTGCCCGTAAGTGCGGGCAAATTTCAAGAACATCGTGTAGTGGTTGGCCTCAGACGCCATGAGGCGGGCATAAAATTGGGCTAGCTCGGCGTCTTGGACCGATTCGCTTAGTACGCGAAAGCGCTCGCAGCTGCGTGCTTCAATCAACGCGGCGATCAGCAAGCGATGCACCAAGCGCTTCATGCGGTCGCCGTGGGGGGCAAAAAACTTCGTTACCGCCGCCACGTACTCGTCTTTTCGCTCGCGTCCAAGGGTCAAACCGCGCTCGACGATGCGCTTGTGCACCATCTCAAAATGGCTCATTTCTTCGCGGGCTAGCGCCGCCATTTCGGTCACAAGGTCGCTGAGTTCTGGGTAGGTAACCACCAGCGAAATCGCAGTGGACGCCGCTTTTTGCTCGCAGTAGGCGTGGTCCGTCAAAATTTCGCTCAGGTGCATTTCAGCAGCCTTCGCCCAGCGCGGATCGGTCGGTAGTTTGAGGCCCAGCATCATTCGATGGCAAAAGTACGGCCCAGTCGCCCGATCTTCGGGGCATGATCAAGCACTGGCGTTGGTGGCTAACCCTCGCGGCCGTATCGTTCATGGTCGGGTCTCCGAACCCGTCGATGGACCTCGACCGAACGGCTACGTGGAACGAGGCGTGGTCCGCCGGGCTCGTTCGGGTCGTTGTCGTTCCCGACCTCGGGGTCATGCAGCTCGACGGCGGACGCGTGCTGGGGTACGACGTGCAGCTGCTCGAATGGTGGGGACGACGCACCGGCCACCCGATTGAATGGCAGTACGCCGCTTCGGTACATGAGGCGCTTGAGGCCGTGCGGCTCGGAACCGCCGACGTCGCCGTAGGACCCATTCCCGAAGAGGGCATGCTTGAACTGGTTGCCACCAAGGCCGTTCGGTCGTTTCGATGGGTGCAGGTCGGAACCCAATCCCCCGATCGGAACGCGGCGCGCACGCCGACCAAAAAAGCCAAAAAATCCGCGCGAAAAACCAAAGCCAAGCCCAAACCGCGCATCCATATTCCGGGAGAATTTCCCAAACCGCTTTGGTTGCTCGAGGCAGACAGCCTCAATGTGGTTCCAGCTGGACCGACCATGTTCCGCTTTGCCGGGCTCGATACCGCGGTGTGGGTTATGCCCGACTACATGGCCCGAGCCTGGGGTCGACGCGGCACCCGATTGGCCAAAGGGAGCTTTCACTGGGCCATGCGCCCTGGTGACACGGTGCTGCTCGCCGAACTCAACGATCTGGTTCGAGGTCGCGCGAGCCGCAACCAACGCGGGGCCTTGGCGCAAAAACCCGTGCCGCGCCCTAGCGACCGCGACAGCTTGATTTCGCCCTACGATGCCTTGCTGGTCGGCCACAGCGGCTGGGACCGCTTCACGCTCAACGCCCTGATTTTTGCGGAGAGCCGGTTTAACCCAAGCATTGTTTCGCCGGCAGGCGCCGTGGGGCTCATGCAGCTCCTCCCCTCCACCGCGAACCGCATGAACCGCGGTCCCGTCGACTTGTACAACCCCAGGGCCAACATCAAGGTGGGCATTCGCTACCTGCGCTACCTCGACCTGTTCTGGAAGAACCGCGGAGTCCCCAACGACCAACGTCTTCCGTTTGTGATGGCCTCCTACAACACGGGACCCGCGCCGGTTGAGCGCGCCATGCAGCGCGCTAAACGCTTAGGGTACGACCCCACGCGCTGGTTTGGCAACGTCGACCAAGTCGCGAAGGGCCCCGGAGGGCACTATGCCCGCAAAACCCGCGATATGGCCCAGCAGTACCAGGGATACGTGCAGTCGTGGCGTCGCGCACGGTTGCGCACGCTCGACCCCGCCCAAACGGTGGTCCTTAAAACTGAAAGTAAATAAAAGGCTGGCTTTCGGCCGCCATAAACTGGTAGGCCAGAAGCACCGCCGTTACTCCGGCCAGGCCCCAAAGGGCTGGATGCAGCTGAGCAAAGCGCACGCGGTACTGTTCCTTGTAGCGTTCCGGAATCCAGTGAATACCAAAGCCCACGGCGAGCACCAGCGCAGGACGCCACCAGGCGTGCAGCATTGCCAGACTCGGCGCGAGGTCCCAGGCCGTGAGCAACTGATCGAGCATGGCCATAGCGGTGTCCCAGTCCGGGGCGCGAAACCAAATGCGGGTAAATGTAATGAACACTAAGGTGAGCGCGACGCCCAGTCCGCGAATCAGCCAGCCCTCAACGCGGTACGGGCGCACCCGAGACCAAAGTTTGTAGCTAACGAGGCCCAGGCCGTTGAGTCCGCCCCACACCACAAAGTTCCACGAAGCCCCGTGCCAGAGTCCGCCCAAAAGCATCGTTAGCAGCAAATTGACGTTGGTATTGAAGCCGCGGCGAAAGGCGGGAATAAATTGGTACATCACCAAAAAGACGAGCACCAGGGCTGCCAAGGCATAGGAGACCCAAGAATTCGGTGCCCACCAAGCCAAGCCAAAAAGTCCCGCAAAAATGAGGATGTAGCTGGCCGTTGAACCGCTCCGGTTGCCACCGAGCGGAATGTAGAGGTAGTCCTTGAGCCAGCTCGAAAGGGACATGTGCCAACGCTTCCAAAACTCGGCCACGCTGCGCGCTTTGTAGGGCGAATCAAAGTTCTTCACCAGGGTGAAACCCATCCACAGAGCGATTCCGATGGCAATGTCGGTGTAGCCACTAAAGTCGGCGTAAACCTGCATGGTGTAGGCAAAAAGGGCGAGCGTGTTTTCCCAGCCCGTGTAGAGTGTGGGCTGGCTGAAGACGCGGTCGACGAGGTGCACGGCGAGAAAGTCCGCCAAAATGACTTTTTTCAAAAACCCATTGACGACCCAAAAAAGACCCAGGCCGAACTGGGCACGGTTAACCGTGTAGGGCTGGTAAAGCTGCGGAACAAAGTCGCTGGCCCGCACAATGGGTCCGGCGACGAGCTGCGGAAAAAAGCTGACGTAAAAGGCGAAGTCGCTAAACCGGCGCACCGGATCGAGCTGGCGGCGGTAAATGTCGACGGTGTAGCTCAGGCACTGGAACGTGTAAAACGAAATGCCCACGGGAAGCAAAATGACGTCTTCGACAAAGTCGGTGCCCAGGTGGGCGTTAGACCATCCGGCCCAGAAGGGCTGTGGGTTCCAGGCAAGGCCGGTAAGGTCGTTCCACACGTCGGCCGCAAAGTAGGCGTACTTGAAAAAGAACAAAACGCCCAGGTTGCTGACGATGCTGACCCCGAGCAGCAGTTTGCGCAGGGCGGTCCGCGACGTACGGTGCAAGGCGTGCCCAACGCCGTAATCAACGGCCGTCGTGAAGATGAGCAGCACGACGTACCATTGGCTGGTGTGGTAGTAAAAGAACCACGAGGCCAGCATGAGGTAGGCATTGCGCAGGGCGATTTTGCGTTCAAGCACAGCAAAACCGACCAAAACGACGGCAAAAAACACCCAGAATCCCAACTCAAGGAAGGTCCAGGGCTTGCTTGCCTCAGCGCGGAGCAGTTGGATCCATGCGTCTACCATGACCGTCGTTCTTGGTGGCGAAGGTAGGACTTCACCAAGGCTTGCGCGAACCACTCGGCCTCGGCTTCGTAGCCGACCTGGCTCAGGTGAATACCGTCCGGACGCGCCCATTGGTTGGCCATCCATCGGCGCACTGATCCGTACCCGCCCATGAGGCGGTAGAAATCAAATACGGCCCCGTCGTGCTTGGCGGCCAGGCGGTACATGATGCGCTGCACGACGACTCCGTGCGGGTTGGTTGCTCCCTGGTACAGCGCGTCGTTGTTGGTCAACCAAATAAATTCGGCGGTGGGGCGCACCGAACGGACCGCGGTGACCAGACTGTCGTAGCGGCGCTCAAACGCCACCGTATCAAAGTCGCCACGGGCTTTGTGGGCGTCGTTGATTCCGAGGCCAAACACCACCAGGTCGGGCGGCAGCTCGCGAAGCTGGTCCGTGAAGCGTACCGCCTTAAGGTAGCTGTGGGTGGCCGCGCCGTTCACCCCCACAGAATGGTAGCGAATTCCTTGGGGGTCTTCAGGGCGGACCAGCACGCCTTCAAGGCTCAGGGTGTCGCGTCGACCGGGGCGGGGCGCCCATTCCACCGTTAGGGTGTCTACCGGGCGATCAAAAACAACTTCGATGCCGTCGGAGCGGCGAAGCACCGTGTCAACCGGTCCGTTCATCGAGGGGGGCATCAGGGAGTCAGCCCCAGGATAAAACAGCAGCACCGATTTAGCGCGGAGCGGCAGCTCCTTGTGGTACATGGAAAAGCCGGCAGAATCCGAAGTGTAGGCGCGGATTCCCGAAAACCCCCAGGGTCCGCGGTGCTGCGGAACCGAACAGCGCTGGCCCACCCACGAGCCTTTGACGCGGACTCCCACGCTGCGCGGCCCGTTGGTCCCCGCCAAGGGGTACGGAAAAAGCCAGCCCACCGACCCCTGGACTCCGGGGGCAAAGGCATGCAGTTGACGGCGCACTGCGTCCGTGAGCATGCCCGCTTGAACGTGCGACCCCCCTAAATGCAGCACGTTGAGGCTGCCGCGGCCCTCGTACACCAAGGTGTCGAGGCGCAACCACACCGTGCTGAGGCTGGAATCTCCCGCGGGCATCCACAGTTCGGGACTTTGGATGGGTACGGGCTGGGCCTTAAGGCTACCGCACAGCCCGCTTAAAACGAGTGCAACCCACAACCCCCTGCGGCCGTTTCGCCTACTTGGTCGGCGCATGGCGGTCGAGTTCCTGTTCCAGGGCGAGGGCCAACGCTCGGCCAACCTTGCGGGCACCGTTGGGCGTAAAATGGATGTGGTCGGCTCCCGCGAGCGGCGGATTGCGCTGCGCCCAGTCGCTCATGCTTCCGGCCCCGCCCATGAAGGCGAAAACGTCGAAGAACGCCGCGCCCTGAGCGTGCGCCGCCTCGCGCAAGGCGGTGCGCACCTCGTCGACAAACGGATACGTTTCCCATGCCACCTCGACCTTATGGGCCATGTCGCTTGGACCCACCACCAGCACGTCGGCATCGGGTAGTGCCTGCTGAATAAGCGCGATTTGGCGCGCAAAGGCCTTGCCGTAGCGGGCCACTTCAGCCGCCGACTTGAAGTAGGGAACGGCGTTGCCCCCGAACTGCATGATGACCAAACCGGGTCGGGCGTCGCGCAGCGAGGCCACAAAATGCGGTGGATTAATGCGCTTAAATCCAAGTCCGTCGGCGCCACGCATCGAAACGTTGTCGACGGCAACTCCGCGGGTACCGTCCCAGGCGGCTCCGTACCAAAGCGGACTTTGCCCATTGAATTCAACCCGCACGCGGCTCATGGGCTGGGGCGCCACAAACTCCATTTTCGACGGATCGCCCGCGCTGTAGTAGCGAATGTGGGCTAAGCTATCTTCAAAGTAGACTTTGACCTCGGTCGGGCCCTCGTAGGGTCCGAGGAACAACGTCAGCTTTTGTGCGGACCGGACCCGGTCGTAGCCGTAGGTCCGAGCGCGGAATTCCATGCTCGCCGTAGCCCCTTGGTAGCGGTGCGCGATGCCGCGCACGCCATAAAACCCCGAAAGTTCGCGGTCGCCTGGGCGCCCAAAGCAGGCATACCGCTGCCAGTTTCCGCTCGCCCGGTGGTCCACGCTGGCCATGGGTACAAACGGATCCATTCCTTGGAGGCCGGGACCCATTCCGCCAAAGCGCCGCTGAAGCACGTCGCGCAGGTCGGCCGAGATTCGGTCTCCTTCAATTTGCGAATCGCCGTAGTGCAGCACGCGTACCACCTGCTGGTCCGCCGACCGCAGGGCGCGGGCAAACTTGGCAAAGCCTAAGGTGTCGCCCTCAGGAAACTCAATGAGTCCAACTTCTCCGCCTTCTGGGCGTTTGAGTCCCTCCTCTTCTTCGGGCTCGGGCTGCACGGCGAGTTCGGCATAATCACCCTGAAGCGCCGTCAACCACGACGCCTTGGGCCACTTGATGCCATCAGGGCGCCAGGCTTCGGGCCAGCACGAAATGCCCCCCAGCACCGCGAGCACGCTGAGCACAAATAGCAAGGTGTACCAGGGACTTTGGCGGTTCATCGGCGAATTCTTAGCACTTGTCCGGGATAAATGCGGTCAGATCCCTTGTTGGCGGCATAAAGCTGCTTGAGGGTGACTCCCGGGTAGCGGCGCTGAAGTACGCCAAAGTTATCGCCTTGGCGCACCACGATACGCAGTTCGGACTCTGCCGGCTTCGCAGGCAAACCGGCAGCAGCTTGAACGGCCACAACCGTGGAGGAGCGCTCCGAAAGCGTCGCCGCAGTGTCCCGGCGTTGGTCCGGTTGCAGCGCGTTGGCCCCTTGGCCGCGGAACGCTACCGGACGCGCCCAAGCTGCCGTATCAGGTCGCGGGAGCGGCAATTCGTTCCATCGGTACGCAGGGGTCTCTCGACGGCGTACGGCCCGTGGCGACCGAATCAGGGCCCAGTCGGCGCAGGAGCTGTCGCCAAAAAGGCAGTAGTAGTCGAGCCAAAGGGTGCGCGCTGCGTCGTAGGCGTGCACCGAATCGTGCTGAATGCGTTCCCAACCAAACCGAGCGGCGGCGGGTTGGGGCAACCCAAAAGGTCCGAGGCGCGGAATACCCGGCTCGTGCGCCGACTGCAAGGCCCGGAGGGCTAAAGGCTGCATAAAGACCGGCTGGTAGCGCAGGGTATCGACGGCGCCCAATGAGGCCCACCCTATTCCCAACCAAGCAAGCCAGAGTTCGCGCATGTAGCCCAAAGGTACCGAACCCGTGCAATGAAGCAATGCAGCCTAACGGCGCTGGCGGAGCACCCAATAGAGTCCGCGCTGGTTGGAACGCATTTCAGGCAGCAGGAGCAAAATAATGATGCCCTCCGTGAACGACGCGATGCCCCAGAGGAGGGCAAAAACGAAGTAGGGCGGCCAAAATCCCCAGGTAAACAGCCAAATAAAGAGAAAACCTTGAAGGTATCCGCCAATTTTGGTTGAATAAAGGTGCAGGCTTGGGCTTCGTTTGAATTTGGCGAACGAAACGCTCAGAAACGCCCCAATGAAGGCCACAAAGGCCCATACTAAATTCATCCAATCGCCCAATTCTGCTTGCTTGAACGCGGCAAGTCCATAAAACGCAGCGGCGTAGGTTCCGTAATCGGCCAGCGAATCAAGCTGAGCGCCGAGTTCGGTTTGAAGGTTGAACCTCCGGGCGATCCACCCGTCGAGTATGTCGGTGAGCAGATTTACGACGATGAGCACGCTGAAGAGGGACTCGTTCCGAGTATAGACCAAGTAGAGCAGGTACGGAAAAGCCACGAGGCGGTAGCCGCTGAGCAGGTTGGGAAGGTGGCGAAGCATTTAAAAACGGGATTTAATTCCGAGGACAACAAGTACGGCCGAAAGGAACGCATGAACCCCGCTGTTGACCGCCAGGCTCCCGGCGAAGACGTCAAAAAATCCGCAACCGGGCGCAAGCCCAAAAGCGTTCGGGTTTTCGGGAATCCAAACCGCCAAAATCAGCGACCCAAGCAGTGCCGAATCAAGCTTGTCAGCCAAGGCACTAAGCCACGGAAGCCGCGAGCTCTGGCCCCCGGCAGGTATCCCCATCCGCCGTTTGACCCACGAATTAGGGAGCTCCGCAACCACATAGGCGAAACCCAATCCACAGCCCCAAAGCGTCGCCGGCACGGGCAATTCCGTGGCGAACCATGCGGCCGATAGGTTCGAGGTAAGGGCCGTTAAACCCAGCATCAGCACCACCCCACGCCATGTTTTGTTGCGCCCAAAACCCGCCGTCCAGAGCGGTACGGCCAAGCCCTCCAACATGCGGTAGCGCACCGCCACCATGTGAATAATGCCCGCCAACGCCGTCGGAATGAGTACGGCGCAAAGGTTCCACAGCAGCAGCTCAGCCATGCGCGGAATCGGTTAAAAACTGGCGGACTTCGGGTTGGGCCAGCTGCCGTTGGCCCTCTTGGCGGCCGCAGCTCGACAAAAGTTCCAGGGCCGCCGGGTGGGTCGTGTCCATGCGGACCGGGCCGACAACATCAAACGGAATTTCTGGAGGCGGAATGCGCACGTAGGCCGTTTCGGGGGCAAGGCGCGGCAAAAACGCCGAAACCGCATCGTGGGTCAAGGCCGCCTGGCCGTAGGTCGATGCGTGGAGCATGCGCTGAATCCACTGCGGTAACGACTTGGGCGGACCCGCACTTCGGTAGCCCTCGGGTTGTTCAACGGTTCCCACCGACAGCACTTCGAGTCGTTCGATGGAGGCAAACGCCGGCTGCGCCGCAATTAATCCGCTCAATGTTGGCGAGTTAACCCACAACCCCCCGTCGGCATATAGCTCGCCGTTGAGGCGGTGGGGCGAGAAGTACCCGGGCGTCGCCGATGTTGCCAAAGCCACGTCGACAACCCGCACCCCAGGATGACTGGCGCGGGTAAACAGGCAACGCTCGCCCGTCGAGAGGTTGACTGAGGCCACGCTCACGTCGGTTTTGAGGTCGGCCAACGTCATTTCACCGAAGAGCCGTTCCAAACCGCGCTCAAGCATTCGGGGGCTGTACTTGCCTTTGAGCCGCAGCTGTCGAGCGAGTTGCACGCCCTGCTGCAGGTACGCCTTGGAGCCTGTAGGGTGATTCGGAAAAATGCGCGGACCCTCCCGTTCCAAAAAGTCGGCAATTCCGCGTGCCGTATGACCTGCAGCGAGCCCGAGCGCAAGAATTCCGCCCGACGACGTCCCGCTAATCCATTGGAGGCGCTGGGGCCACGAGCCGTTGAGTTGGGCTTCAAACTCCGCCAGTACACGCGCCGAATAGAGCGCTTTAATTCCTCCTCCGTCCAGCGAAAGCAGCCTAAATACCGAGTTCGTCGATTGATTCATCACTCCAAGTAACATCGTTTTCGCGAGTTCCGCACCGCAAATGCTGAAAACCTTTGCCCAAAATGAGGCAATTTTTGCTGCTCCCCGCCCGCTTAGAACCGAACAATAAAAAAGCCGAACCCAGTTGGTGTTCGGCTTAATTTGAGCGATTACTCGCTTTGGGGTGAATGACGGGGTTCGAACCCGCGACCTCCGGAACCACAATCCGGCGCTCTAACCAGCTGAGCTACAATCACCGTGTTTGGGGCGGCAAATATAGGAACTGCCGATGGTTCAGCAAGCAGAATTACGCCGAACTTTACGCCAATGAATCTGATTCACGTAGTGCGCATGTGGCCCGACGAGGGCGACCCCCAACTAGGGAGCTTTGTGCGCAGCCACATTGCCGCCCTGCGCGATGCCGGACTGCAGCAGCGCGTGGTGGTCTGGTCCGGTCGAGGTGAGCATCCGCTGCCCCTTGACGGCGTCGACGTCGTGGCCGGTCCCAACGTGCCTCCTGGGCCAAAGGGCTGGAATGCCAAAGTCCGAAGCGTACTAAACCTCGGACGCCCCGACGTGCTTCACGTTCACGGCTCGGGGGGCGATACCGCCTACCTTTTGGTGCGCAGCATCATGCAGTGGGGGCAGCGCACCCCGCGCGTCGTCTCTGAGCATCAGTACTTTGGTAACGGAGCGCTTCCGGCCGGCACGCTGTGGACCCACCGACTCGCCAACCTGCGCACTGCCGTATCGCCTTTTTTGGCCGAGCGATTTGCCTCGATCGGCCGTGTCGACGTGGTGCCCAACTGCTGGGACCCGCCCCTCGCCCATCAGCTGCGCCAACCCCATTTGGGCGGACGCCGCGTGCTCCACGTCGGCGATTGGGTAGACGCCACCAAGGGCATTAGTCCGTTGCTTGAGGCGTGGCAGTTCCATTCGGAGCGCAACCCCCTCGACCACCTCACGCTGGTCGGCGATGGGGTTGACCGCTCGCTGCTCGAGCCCCTGGTCCGCGCCACTCCCAACTGCAGCTGGCTCGGACGCTTGGCGCCAAACGACTTAGCGGATGAAATGGGGCGCCACGACGTGCTGGTGGTTAATTCACCTCGCGAAACGTTTTCGATGGTGGTCGGGCAAGCGCGCGAACGCGGACTTCTCGTGCTCAGTACGCGCTGCGGCGGACCCGAATCCGCATACGGCGACCTTAACGGTATCACCTACCGTTCCGGAGCCTTCAACGATGTGGCGAACCTTAACCAAGCGCTTCACGCCCTGCCGCACCCTTCAGAACCCACTGCACCTGAAGAACTTCGCGCGTTTCGCCCCGAAGCCGTTTCTGCCCTGTTTATTGAGCGGTACCGCAGCGTGGGCGTCCGAATCTAAAGCGAGCTGCTAGTTGCTAGCTGCTAGCTGCCCTTTAGCCCTCTACCGCAACGCAAAGAGCGAATCCACACCCAATCGGCGCGGCGCAATGAATCCTTCGGCGTGGGCAACGCCCATAATTCGGCCCCATTCCGCGGTGCGGGCGGTGAGCGAATCCCAAAACCACTTTGACGAAATCACCGTTTCGGGACCGTGGGAGCCCTCTTGGTAAAACTGCGACGCGTGGGCGGCTAGTGAAGCCATTTTGGCATCTATGTAGCCTGAAATGTCGACGGTAAAGTCCGCCTGAAGGTCATAAAACTGAATGTAGTGGTAGACGTGCTCGGGGCGGAACGGCGCCTGCGGCTGGCCGTCTTCGCCTACCGATTCCCACTTGTGCAGTCCGGCCCTGAAGCAGGCCTCCACGACTAACGACGAGGCCACAGCGTGGTCCGGGTGGCGGTCGCGCGGAGCGTTGCACAGCACAATGCGCGGACGGTGCGCCCGCACCAGTTCAATGATTCGCTGCTGGCTGCCGAAGTCGTTCACAAGGCGTCCGTCGGGCAGATCGAGGTTCACGCGAAACGACGCCCCCAGAATTTGGGCCGCCTTAACGGCTTCGGCGTCGCGCTCCAGTACGGTTCCGCGGCTGCCCATCTCGCCGCGCGTTAAATCGACCAAACCCACGCTGTGCCCGAGGGCCACGTGCTTGGCTAAGGTTCCGCCGCAGCCCAACTCAATGTCGTCGGGGTGGGCGCCTATGGCGAGAATATCTACGTTCATGCTCGGTTACTTTCCGAGCGCAAAGTTCCGAATTTCAGAATTAGTGGGCGACACCGTCGACAGGTGGCTGCTCACCCATTGGCCTTTTTCGTTGACCAGGAACTTGTGAAAATTCCAACGAACCGTCGCATCCTTGGCGCCGTTCTTCGTCTTATTGGTCAACCATTGGTAAACGGGGTGCGGGTTGCCGCCCTTGATCGCGACCTTTTCCATCATCAAAAAGGTGACGCCGTAGTTCTTTTGGCAAAAGGCGCCAATTTCGGTTGCGGACCCCTTTTCTTGGCCTCCAAAGTCGTTGCACGGAAAGCCGAGGATGACAAAGTTTCCGCCCTTAGCCTCGTCCCAAAGGGCCTGAAGCTCTTTGTATTGCGGGGTAAATCCGCACTCCGAAGCGGTGTTAACGATGAGCACGCGCTTGCCCTTGAGCTGGGCAAAGTCGTACCGTTCGCCATCAAGGGTGCGCGCCTGGAGGGTGTAAAAATCAACGGGGGCGTCGACGGGTTGCGCCATCGAGCGGCTGCAGCCAAGCAGCGTGGTGAGTAGGGACATGGCCAATAGGTTCTTCATCATGATAGGGGTATAACCGCAAAACGAAGTTAGGGTTCACTGCGCGGACTACCTTTGGCGCATGAAGCGCTGGTGGAAGCTTGGTCAATGGGCAGTGCGCGCCGACGTGCGCCGCGGCGCGGACTACCTCCAATTCCTGCTTTTTACGGCGGTGGCAACCTACCTCGTGTACCAAATGGTTCCGGCGCCCAGCCCGAGCGTTTGGCTCGCGTTGCTTTGGGTGGTCGTGCTGTTCAGCGCGATGCAGGCGGCATTTCGCGCGTTTCACGAGCCCGATGCGTTGTGGTCCTACCTCAATCAACTGGTGCGCCCCGAAGAACTTTTTTGGGTGAAAAGCGCCCAAATCGCCGTGCATACGCTTGCCACAGCCGCGGCGGCCCTACTGCTTTTTGCGCTGTTTTTTGGACTGCCTGATTCGGCCCAAACGATCGGCGCTGCAGCCAAGATCGGCACCGCCTTGGGCTTGGGCTCGCTGGCCTTGGCGGCGACCATGAGCTTTACGTCAGCGCTGGCAAGTCGGGCGGGATCCAATCCCACGTTGATGGCGACGTTGAGCCTTCCGCTGCTTATGCCGACCGTGCTCGTAGTTCGGCGGGCGAGTTCGCTGGCGGCGGCCAACCAAGAGTGGTCCGAACTGGCGATGCCCCTATTTGGCGAACTGGTCGTGTGGGCGCTTCCGCTCGCCTTAGGTAGCGTGCTTATGCCCTACCTTTGGAAGCAGTGAAAAACGGCTTTTCAATCGCATGGAAAACCGCGGCGGCAGCGCTCGTGAGCTACAGCCTTGTCGCGGGTTTTATGGCGCCGGTACCCCGGCTTTTTATCTTAAACGAAACCATTCGCAACCTCTACTTTCACGTGCCCATGTGGTTCACGATGATCGCCCTCATGGGGGTATCGCTGGGCCACAGCATCGCTAGCCTTCGAACGCCCGGAACCGCCGCCTTGGAATCCGACCGCAAAGCGCGCCTTTCGGCAGAGGTTGCCTTGGTCTTTGCCGCCCTCGGACTCCTTACGGGCATGATTTGGGCGCGATTTACCTGGGGCGCCTACTGGACCAACGACCCCAAACTCAACGGGACGGCGGTGGCCGTGCTGATCTACCTCGCCTATTTTGTGCTGCGCAGCAGCGTGGAAGATCCTGAAAAACGCGCCCGGCTTGCGGGGACGTACAACATCTTTGCGTTTGTACTCATGCTGGTGTTCATTGGCATTTTACCCCGCATGACCGATTCGCTTCACCCGGGCAACGGGGGCAACCCGGCGTTTGGTTCCTACGACCTCGACAACGGAATGCGGGCGGTGTTCTACCCCGCCGTACTCGGATGGATTGGAATCGGTTTATGGATCGTTGAACTCCGCGACCGTTTGGCGCGTTTAACCCAGTAAATGCATATGATTCGTTTTTTGCAGCAAGCTCCTCCCGTAGAGATGGCCGACACCCTTCGCGCCAACGGCAAAATCGGGGTCGTTGTGGCCGTCGTTGCCATCATTTTGGCCGGTCTGTTCGCCTACCTATCGTGGCTAGATGTTCGGCTGCGCAAAGCCGAGAATTCCGCGAAGTAAATGAAGCGCGGACACCTCATCGCGCTCGTCGTCATTGCACTGCTCGTCGGCGCACTCATGGTGACGATTCAAGACGCCAGCACGTACGCCACGTTTGAACTCGCCGAACGCAAAGCGCCCGAACAGGTGACCGTAGTCGGCCAGCTCGACCTCGACCAACCCATAACGTTCAATGCCCAAACCTCGATGCTGCGCTTTACCGCCATCGACAAAGACGGCCAGCGCTGCGTGGTGTACTTCAATCAACCCAAGCCTACGGATTTTGAGCGCGCTGAAGAAGTCACGCTCACCGGCATGAGCTCGGGCGACACGGCCTTTTTTGCCCAAGATATTTTAATGAAGTGCCCGTCGAAGTACGCCGACGAGGCCAAGCTGAGCGCGCCCTAATGGACTACATCGGAGAACACACGTTTTGGGCCCTCGCCGGGCGGTTTTTTACCTACCTCGCCTTTACCGGCGCCTTGGGGACGGCCCTTTTTTATGGCGTAAACTGGCTTCGTCCCGGGGCCTGCAGCGGACCCGACGAACTCGGACGCACCAAAGCTCCCGACCCCGCCTACCTCAAGGCCGGCCGAGGAGCCTTCGCGCTGCACAGCCTTGGGGTACTGGGCGTGCTTGGCGTTTTGTTGACCGCCATTCTTAGCCGTTGGTTTGAGTTTGACTACGTGTGGCGGCACTCGTCGCGCGACCTTCCAATAGAGTACGTGTTCAGCGCCCTCTGGGAAGGTCAGGAGGGCAGCTTCTTGATTTGGATGGTGTGGCACGTAGTTCTGGGGTGGATACTTCTGCGCAGCGCCCGCTCCTGGGAGCACGGAACCATGACCGTGGTAGGACTCGTTCAGTTGCTGCTCACCAGCATGCTGCTCGGCGTGTACGTTTTTGGCACCAAAATCGGTTCCAGCCCCTTCACCCTAATTCGCGAACTTCCTGAAAACCTGGGACTTCCCTGGACTACCATCAAGGACTACTTGATCCGAATTCCGGCATTTCGCGACGGCCAAGGCCTCAATCCGTTGCTGCAAAACTACTGGATGGTCATCCACCCGCCCACGCTGTTTTTGGGCTTCGCCGCGACCTTAATTCCCTTTGCCTATGCGGTCGCCGGATGGGTGGAGCGCCGTCCGGTGGAATGGGTCACCCCCGCCCTTCCGTGGGTATTTTTTGGCGTGGGCGTGCTCGGCACCGGAATCCTCATGGGGGGCGCTTGGGCCTATGAAGCCTTGAGTTTTGGGGGATTTTGGGCCTGGGACCCCGTAGAAAACGCCTCGCTGGTGCCGTGGATCACGCTTGTTGCTGCGGGTCACGTCATGTTCATCGTCAAGAAAAAGAAGTCTTCGGGCGGACTCACCGCGATTTTGACTTTTTTATCGTTTATCCTGGTTCTTTACTCAACCTTTTTGACGCGCAGCGGGGTGCTAGGTGACAGTTCCGTCCACTCGTTTGTTGACCTGGGGCTCAACGGCCAGCTCATGCTCCTCCTCGGTTTTTTTGCGGCCGGAAGTCTACTGTTGCTGCTGCTTCGATGGAATGCCTTGCCCAAAAACGCGGCTGACGAAGCCTTTTCGTCCCGCGAATTTTGGCTGGTCATCGGAAGCCTTGTGCTCCTGCTGAGCGCCGTGCAAATCAGTTTTAGCACCAGCATCCCCGTACTCAACAAACTCATCGGCCCCGACGGACTGATTCCGATCCTTGGAGAAGCCATGGCGCCCCCGGCCGACGTGTTCCGCCACTACCATTCGATTCAGATTCCGGTGGCCATTGTGGTTTCGCTGTTTATGGCGGCGGTCCCCTTTTTGCGCTGGGACGCTACCCCCAACGAGCTGCTGCGCCGCGTACTGCCGTCGCTCGCCGTGTCGTTGGTGCTCAGTGCGTTGGCCGCCTGGGGACTAAAGTTCGACCAGCCAATGTACACCGTGCTGCTGTTTACTGGCATGTTTGCGGCGGTGGCCAACCTGGACTACTGGCTGCGGTACTTGCGCGGAACCTGGCGCAGCGGCGGACTCGCCTTGGCGCACCTCGGCTTTGCCCTCATCTTGCTCGGAGCGCTGATCAGCAACGGTAAAAAGCAAGCTATCAGCCAAAACCCGGTGTTTTTGCACAAGGATTTCCCCGCCAACGAGCACATTCTTCTTCCGCTTCGCGACACCGTATCTATGCACCCCTACTGGGTCGAATGGAGCGGCGAGCGCCGGGAGGGGCACTTTCAGCTCTACGACGTTCACTTTTACGGCACCAACCCCGACCAAACGCCGGGCAAAGAGTTGTTTACGCTGTCGCCGTACATTCAGCTGAATCCGCGCATGGGCAACGTGCGCGAACCCTCAACCAAGCACTTCTGGGATCGCGACATCTACACCTACGTCAGTTTTGCCGACATGCGATCGAGCGAAGAAAAAGCCAGTGGTTGGTCTGAAGAAATGGTGGCCACGATGGGGCGCGGCGAAGAGGTGTTTGTGTTCGACGAGTTCATGATGCGCTGCGACAGCATCATCGTGAACGACGCCCTGATGGTGCAGGAGACCGGCGACCTAGCCACCCTGGACATGGCTGCCCGCCTGACGCTCAAGCACATGGACGGCCGGCGCGAGACCGTCGATGTCCCGTACCAGGTGCGCGGAAACCAAGCGAGTCCCGGCGAAGCAGAATTCCCTAAGTTGGGCGTGAAGGCCCGGTTTGAAGGGGTATCCGACGAACCCGGCCGCTTTAAAATGACGTTTTGGCGCAAAACACCCGAAGAACAAGAGTTTATTTTGCTCCAGGCCTTTATTTTTCCCTACATCAACGTGCTTTGGTTGGGCGTAGTACTCCTCGCCATCGGCTCGGGAATGGCCGTTGCCAAACGCTTAGCTGGTCCTAAAGCGGCACCCAAGGCGTGAGGTACGTGGTCGGCCGTGGACGCGTTGGGAGCGCTCTGGTGGCGGCCCTCACCGATGCTGTTCCGGTTCAAGGCCGGGGGTTCGCGGGAATTCCAGAACTCCGCGCACACGATGCCGTACTCCTCTGCGTGCCTGACGCCGCCCTAGCTGACGTAGCCTCAGTCCTGATCGATTCGCCGGCCGTGGTGCTTCACTGCGCGGGTGCGGTGCCCGTTTCGGCCCTGGGCTCTGGTTCCAAGGGTGTTTTTTACCCCATGGTGTCGTTTCGCCAAAACGTTTCGTGGCGCGACGTTCCGGTGTTTGCCGAGGCCAACGACGGGCGAACCCGCGCGGCCATCGGCGACCTTGTCCGCGACTTGGGCACCCCCGAGCCTACGTGGACCGATTCCGCCACCCGGGCGTCCTACCACCTCGGAGCGGTGTTTGCCAACAACTTTAGCAACCACCTCGTAGCCCTACTTCAGGCCTACTGCCGCCAGGCCGGACTCGATTCCGCGGCCTATTCCGCCATGCTGACCCAAACCGTCGAAGCGGCGCAGCGCGGCGAGGCCCGTAGCTTGCAAACCGGTCCCGCAGCCCGTGGCGACCAACCGACGCTGGAGCGCCACCTCAGCATGCTCCCCGAGGAGCTGCGCGAAGTTTACCGCGCCCTAAGCGCCTCCATCCAGCGGACTACCTTATGAACTACAAAACCAAGCTTTCGGGCATCAAAGCCCTCGCTTTTGACGTCGACGGCGTGTTTACCGACGGAACGGTGCAGATTCTTCCTGGCCAAGAGCCGATCCGAAGCTTTCACAGCAAAGACGGGTATGCCGTTCAAGTCGCCGCGCGGCAAGGGCTGCAGCTGGCGGTAATTACGGGCGGCAAATCCGAAACGGTCAAGGAACGCCTTCTGGCCCTCGGAATCCAAGACGTCTGGCTGGGCGCCCGCCATAAGATTGACGCCTACGAAGAGTGGTTGGCGCGCTACGAACTTCGCGACGAAGAGGTTCTTTACATGGGCGACGACCTGCCCGACACCGAGGTGCTTTTGCGCGCCGGATTGTCCTGCTGTCCGCACGATTCCGCGCCCGAAATTCGAGCCCTTGTCGATTACATTTCGCCCATTGACGGCGGAAAAGGCTGCGTTCGTGAGGTCATCGAACAGGTGCTCCGCGCTCAAGGCCGTTGGAACCTCGAAGAATTTCGCAACTGGTGATCAAGCTCCCCTTTGAACTTCACGGATCGCTGGTGCTCGGCAGCGCTTCGCCGCGGCGACGCGAACTCCTGGCCGTGCTTGGAATTCCCTACGTCGTGCGGACCAGCGACGCCGACGAATCGGCGCCCGACGGCCTGAGCGACCTCGAAACCGTGCGCTACGTGGCCCGCGCCAAAGCCGAAGCCCTTTTGGCCACGCGGTCAGAAGGCGAAGTGCTGCTCACCGCCGACACCGAAGTATGGTACCAGGGCAAACGCTTTGGCAAGCCCCGCGATCTGGCCCATGCCGAAGAAATGCTCCAAACCCTCAGCGGCCAAACGCACCGGGTCATTACCGCGGTGTGCGCCACCGACGGCCGGCGTTGGTCCCAGTTCGAGGCCGTCGCTGAAGTGCGCTTTCACTCGGTGAGCGCGGAATTTATTAACCACTACGTCCAAACGTTTAAGCCGTTGGACAAGGCTGGGGCCTACGGCGCACAAGAGTGGTTTGGGCAGTTGGGCATTGCGCAAATCGTCGGCACGTTCGACAACGTCAAAGGCCTTCCCCTCGACACCGTCGTGCAGGCCTTGGAGCCTTGGTTGCGCACGGCCTGACGCATTCCGCGTTTATCCCGATATTGCAGCCCATGCTTCGCGCCCTTACCCCCCTGCTCTTTCTCGTAGCCGCGTTGGTCGTCAACGTTCACGTTTATGGTGACCGTAGCCTCGAAGGCAGCAACCAACTCATCTTGCTCGCCGCCGCCGGAATCGCCGCCTTGCTCGCCCCCAAAGACCGAACAACCCAGCTATGGCATGGGATTCAGGGAACCATTTCGGACTCGACCAAGGCCATTCTCATCTTGCTTATGGTGGGCGCCCTCGCCGGCACCTGGATGGTCAGCGGAATCATTCCCACCCTTATCGTGTACGGCCTCAAGCTGTTCACCCCCGGCAGCTTCTTGCTCGCCGCCGCCGTCCTGAGCGCCGCCGTGAGCCTGGCCACGGGATCGTCCTGGTCCACCTCGGCAACCGTGGGCATCGCCCTCATGGGCATCGGACAAAGCCTTGGACTTTCCCCCGGGTGGATCGCTGGCGCCGTCGTTTCGGGCGCCTACTTTGGCGACAAAATGTCGCCCGTCAGCGACACCACCAACATCGCCGCGGCCATGGCGGGCGCGGAACTCACCGACCACATTCGCCACATGCTGTGGACCTCGGGTCCCGCGATCCTCATCTCCCTCGCCGTCTTTGGCATCAAAGGCCTCAGCGCCAGCGAAGCAGGCGACCTGAGCCAGGTAGCCATTATCTCAGAACTCCTGCGCGCCAAATTCACCATCAGCCTGTGGCTGCTCCTGATCCCTGTAGTGAGCATCGTCCTCATTGCCCGAAACGTCGACGCCTTAGCTGCTATGGGCATCGGCACGCTCGCCGGCGCCCTCGCTGCCCTGTGGCTTCAACCCAACATCATAGCTGAAATCGCAGGGCACCGCGGACCCTCCGCTTGGTACGAAGGAATTACCCAAGCCATGTACGGAAAAACCCAAATTGCCATCGACCACCCCATGCTTGCCGAACTGCTCAAAGGCAAGGGCATGGCGGGAATGCTCGGGACCGTTTGGTTGATCCTCTGCGCCCTCACGTTTGGCGGAATCATGGACGCCGCCGGCTTCCTCGCTACCCTGACCAAAGGACTGCTGCGTGTCGCCCACGGAGCGGCGGGCCTCATCGGGGCGACCTTGGCCTCGTGCGGACTTCTTAACCTGACCGCTTCAGACCAGTACCTGGCCATCGTAGTTCCCGGACGAATGTTCAAGAAAGCCTACGAAGAGCGCGGACTCAAACCCGAAAACCTCTCGCGGGCCCTTGAAGACTCGGGAACCGTGACGTCGGCCCTCGTACCGTGGAACACCTGCGGCGCCTACCAATCCAGCGTGCTGGGAGTTGCCACGGGCGATTACTTCATGTACGCCATTTTCAACTGGATGAGTCCGCTGATCAGCATGCTGCTCGCCGCAACCGGTTGGACCATTACCAGAACTTCTTCTGGCGCATCCACCAAACCATCGAGCCCGCAATAAGCAGCATTAGGCCCCAAACGGCCGGGTAGGCCCAGGGCCATTCAAGCTCGGGCATCCCAGTGAAGTTCATGCCGTACACGCCTACGATGAACGTCAAGGGCATAAAAACCGCCGAAAACACGGTTAAAATGCGCATCACGTCGTTGGTGCGTTGACCCACGGACGACACATGTAGGCTTTCGAGCGATTCCAGAAGGCTGCGCTGCGCGTCGAGGCGTTCGTTGAGCGCCTGAACTTTACCCCGCACGTCGCGCACGTAGGGTCGATTTTCGCGCTTGATCAATGGGTGCGTTGAAGCCTCCAAACTGCTGAGTACGTCGCGAAGCGGCGTTAGGTGCCGGCGGAGAAGACTGAGCTGCCGCTTGACCTTCAAAATTTTTACCACGATGCGCTGGCTCGGACGGTGAACCACCTCGGCCTCTAGCGCATCGAGCGCCAACTCAAGCTCATCAAAGTAGTTTTCGTAGGGCTTCAAGACCGATTCAATCAGGCGCACAAACAGGTAGTCAGGGCCCTTGGCGCGAATGAGTCCGCGGCTGGTAACCAATCGATCGACCAATCCCTCAAACAGTCGAGCGTCACCCAGCGAAACCACCCCGTGCGCATGGACTACCAGGCCGACTTGGGCAAACTCCACGCGCTCGAGCTTGCTCGATTTAAGCGTGTGCACATCGACGTAAATCTGTTCTGGGTACTCCTCGAGGTTGGCCCGCGCCTCTGTGTCGAGCAGGTCGGTGGCCACGTGCGGATGAAAGCCCCATTGGGCAACTGCTCCGCGCAACCAAGCTTCTGAGGGCGGAACCGGCAGCGCCAGCCAGCGCACGGTTTCGGGCCCTTGAAGCTGGGGGACCTCTTTGGCCTCTTGCACGTCGGACCGCTGAATTTGGTCCAACCCATAGTCGATTAGGTGCATCATGAAATGAAGGTACGCTGAAGTACGTACTTTTGCCGCTATGCCCGTACTCAGCATCGTCATGCCGGCCTACAACGAAGCCGCGACCATTCACCTCATTCTGGACAAAGTCCGCGACTGCCGCCTGCCCGAGGGTTGGACCAAAGAGCTCATCGTCGTCAACGACTGCAGCAAAGACGCCACCGAGGAGGCCATCGAGCGCTACGCGTCAGCCAACCCCATGCTGCCCCTCACCTACCGCAAGCATGAGGTAAACAAGGGCAAGGGCGCCGCGCTGCACACCGGCATCGCGATGGCCACTGGCGACTACGTCATCATTCAAGACGCCGACCTCGAGTACGACCCCAACGAATACGTCGCGCTGCTGCAGCCCGTGGTTGACGGCCACGCCGACGTCGTCTTCGGTTCGCGGTTTATGGGCGGAAACGCCCACCGCATCCTCTTCTTCTGGCACTCCATCGGCAACAAGTTCCTAACGTTCCTGTCAAACATGTTCACCAACCTGAACCTGACCGACATGGAGACGTGCTACAAGCTTTTCCGCCGCGATCTGATTCAGTCGCTCAACCTGCGCGAACACCGCTTCGGATTCGAGCCCGAAGTCACCGCCAAAATTGCCCGCGTGCCCAAGGTCCGCATCTACGAGGTCGGCATCAGCTACTACGGCCGCACCTTCGACGAAGGCAAAAAAATCGGCTGGAAGGACGGCGTGCGCGCCATTTACTGCATCTTGAAGTACGGGGCGTTCAGGGCGAAGTAGCAGGCTCGTAAATCGAGCAACGAGTTGCTAGCTGCTCGTTGTGCTGCGCTGGTAGCAACCTCGCAAAAAAAAAGCCGCCCCGGGGGGCGGCCTTTTTTGTACCGGCTAAAGTTTACTTAACCTCTTCGAAGTCGACGTCGGTCACGTCGTCGGCGGCGTTGGCTGAACCAGCACCTGGGCCGTTGGCGTTTCCGCCGCCGGCACCTTCTTGCTGGGCCTTGTACATCTCTTCAGAAGCGTTCTTCCAGGCCTCGTTGATCTGCTCCATGGCGGCGTCGATGGCGCTGACCTCTTGGCTGGCGTGGGCCTTCTTCAGGTTCTCGAGCGAAGACTCAATGGCGCCTTTCTTGTCGCCGAGCTTGTCGCCAAACTCGCTGAGCTGCTTCTCGGTTTGGAAGATCATTTGGTCGGCAGCGTTAAGCTTGTCGACGCGCTCCTTGGCGAGCT
>JACCDK011736912.1_pt1 | contig 60601 bp, 49 predicted proteins | sample 7445871 | NCBI WGS metagenome assembly JACCDK01 (sample SAMN15323436, study PRJNA562643) | freshwater metagenome | isolation source: river surface water | place: USA:Blue River Watershed | collected 2017-08-15 | reverse complement strand
TTATGACTGATATCGAAAGCCGTGTCACGAAATTAATTGCTGAGCACTTAGATGTTAATCCATCAGATGTCAAAAGAGATTCTAGGTTTACTGATGATCTTGGGGCTGATAGTTTAGATCATGTGGAGCTTGTTATGGCGTTTGAGGAAGAATTTGCAATAGAGATTCCTGATAGTAGCGCAGAAAAAATTGTCAAAGTTGGAGATGCTATAGATTATATAGAAGAGCAAGTGAAGAAAGCTGCTTAATTTGACTAAATCTGCATTTATTGCGCCTTTTTCTGATTTGTAGATGCAGATTCCTTATTTTTTATGTAAAAAGTTCTTTTTTTAAAGATTTTGTGGAGTTTAGATAGATGCTCAAAAGAGTTGTTGTTACTGGCCTATCTGCTGTTACATCCTTGGGCTGTGATAGCAAGAGTAGTTGGGATAATCTTTTAAATGGTGTATCAGGTGTGAAAAATATTCCAGATACTCTTTTTGACGCATCTGACTTACCAACCAAGATTGCTGCATTTATTGATGATAGTGTTGGCTTGAATTTGGATGAGTATATCTCTTTAAAAGATCAAAGAAAAACAGATAGATTTATACATCTTGCATGTGTTGCTGCTGATCAAGCGATTTTAGACTCTGGTTGGAATGCAGATACTGATGAAAAGGCCTATAGGACTGGTGTTGTGATGGGTTCAGGCATTGGGGGCTTAAAAACTATTTATGATAACTCTCTTGTGCTGGAAGAAAAGGGTGCAAAGCGTATTAGTCCATTTTTTATACCTGCTAGTTTAATTAACCTTGCATCTGGGATGATTTCTATTAAACACGGCTTTAAAGGGCCAAATCATGCTGTTGTTACTGCTTGTGCAACAGGTGCGCATGCAATTGCTGATGCTGCAAGAATGATTATGTGCTCAGAAGCGGATCTCATTGTCGCAGGGGGCTCAGAGAGCGCGATAAATAGGTTGGGTATTGCAGGTTTTAACGCATGTAGAGCTTTATCTACTAGTTTTAATGATGCACCTCAATCTGCATCGCGTCCATGGGATAGGCAAAGAGATGGGTTTGTGATGGGTGAGGGGGCAGGTGCGTTGGTTTTAGAAGAGTATGATCATGCTGTTGCAAGAGGTGCTAGGATATATGCTGAATTGACAGGGTTTGGTTATACAGGTGATGCTTATCATATGACGGCGCCATCAGAAGATGGGGATGGTGGTTTTAGAGCGATGAAAATAGCTTTGCAAAAAGCTCAGATTTCAGCATTTGATATAGGTTACATCAATGCGCATGGCACATCTACTCCTGCGGGTGATATGGTGGAGATAGCTGCAATTAAACGTTTATTTGGCTCAGATATTGCAAATGTTTCGATTTCTTCTACTAAATCATCGATAGGGCATTTATTGGGTGCTGCTGGTAGTGTTGAGGCTGTATTTAGCATTCTGGCTATGAGAGACGGTGTGTTGCCACCCACTTTAAATCTATATTCACCTGAAAATGGGTGTGAAGAGATAGATTTAATACCATTTGCTGCAAAAAATCGTGATATATCGTATGTAATGTCGAATTCTTTTGGTTTTGGCGGCACCAATGTGAGTCTTGTGTTTAAAAAAATCTGAAGTATATTGTATTGTAATGCTGTAGCATGTTAATTTGATTATGGTTCGTATTTCTGGGAAGCTGTTATAGCCCATCCCTGGCAAGTAGGCATAATAAAATTCTAGAGGCTTGCTATATAATCCTTAATTAGAAAATTTTTGATAATATGTCACAACCACTTACTGGATTGCAAAAATCTGCTGTTGTAATGATGGCTTTAAATAATGAGACTGCTACAAAGATCTTTTCAATGTTAGAAGATGATGAGATAAAAGAGATATCGCATGCTATGACAACAATTGGTAATGTTTCCCCTGACATTATAGAGGCTCTAATTACTGAGTTTCACAATGAAATAGGGTCTTCAGCATCTTTGGTGGGTAATATTCATAATACTGAAAGGATGTTAAGGAAGATATTAGATGATGATAAGGTGGAGTCTATATTAGAGGATATAAGAGGGCCAGCTGGTAAGAATGTATGGGATAAATTAAGCAATGTGAATGAAGAGGTGTTGGCTAATTATTTGAAAAATGAATATCCGCAAACTGCAGCATTAATTTTGAGTAAGCTATCGGCAAACCATGCGGCAAATGTTTTGAAAATGCTGAGCCAGGATTTTGCATTTGAGGTGATGCGCAGAATGCTTGTGATGGATCCTGTGAAAAAAGAGGTTTTAGATAAGATAGAAAAGACATTAAGAAATGAATTTATTAGTGGCTTAACAAAGACTCAAAAATCTGATACTAATCAGATGATGGCTGAAATTTTTAATAATTTTGATAGGACAACAGAATCACGTTATATGACGATGCTTGAAAGTCAATTGCCTGAAACAGCTCAAAAAATTAAAAAATTGATGTTTACATTTGATAATATTGGAAGGATAGATGCAGCTGGTATACAGTCTATTATCAAAGTTGTAGATAAGGCCAAGTTACCAATTGCTATGAAGGGGGCATCAGAAGAGATGAGGAAGAAGTTTTTGGATAATATGTCACAAAGGGCAGCAAAAATTTTGCAAGAAGAAATGGATGCATTGGGCCCTGTGAGAATTAAGGATGTTGATGAGGCTCAAGCTTCTATTATTCTTGTTGCAAGGGACTTGATCGCCAAGGGTGAGATAGCGATGTCTGAAGGTGGAGGTGATGATCAAATGATATATTAGGCTTCTTTTAAAACTATCTAGCTATACAAGAAGTCTAATGATTAAAATCAAAATATTTTTTTGGATACTGGGGGTTTTTAATGATTTTTTCTATATCTATCATGATAATGTCATTATCATCTTCAATTGATACATTAGTTAATTGAAGAGGTGTAGATGAAAGTGATAGAGTGATTACTTTGCTGTCGTCTTCAAGCATTTTAAATGCAATAGTGAGTGTGGAGTGAGTTGCGTTGCAATTTAACACCTTTGTTTTGGTGGCGAAGCTGAATTTATTATCCGTTAAAAATCCTAATAATATTTGATTTGCAGGGAGATAATTGTCTGAATTTAAATCTTTATTTCTGTGCAATAATAGGCCATTTTTCATGATAAATAAATCTTCTAACTCATATTCAATTCTCATTTTTGAAGGTTTAGATATTGCTATATAGCCTTTTTTATAAGGAGCATTGCTTTCATCAATTTGTGCGAAATATATTGTGATTGATGAAAAAGAGTTTAGATAATTTTCTATGCTCATAATAATATTGTTTTGACAACTTGCTCCATAAGATTGATTGATAGGTAAAAATGTTGAAAAGAATAATAAGATAATGTACAGTGTTTTTATCAATTGAGTTTACCGTTTAGAAATATTTTAGAGCATTATATTCGTGATTAAGAAATCAATCAAAGCAATTATTAAATTTTGTTTCGCTGCATTTTTTGCTTTTTTTGCAATAATAGTGATATTTAGTATGATTATTTATAAAAATCCCACAGAAATATCGATATTTAGCAAATATCTTGGCTCTAAGATGGGTGTTTTTTTGCCACAAGGTATTAAATTAGATGTGGAAAGTATATCTATTTATTTTGATGATAACTTGAGGCTAAATGTAGATGTGTTAAATTTTAAACTAATAAGTCAATCTAAGACAGAGCTCTCAACAAGTGGGTTATCTATTATTTTAGATCCTATTGCTGTTTTTCCGCAAAGGCATGCAAGGTTTTTTAATATTAGCATTAGTAATCCTGCAATTATAAATGGTTGGATACGTGATAGTGACAATATTTCGCATAATAATAGTGCGTTAATTAAAAGAATATCGCAATTTATTAAAGAAAAAGCGCACTATTTGGTTAAATTTGCTATATCAATCAATGATATTGATATAGAGTTTAAAAAGCATAACCATCTATCAACAATTAGATTGCATCAACTCACAATACAGCCATTGATAGAAGAGAATGTTTTACTTTTTGATGTGTATGGGGATATTGATATTGGTAAAAAGAACAATACATTGACTGCAAGAATTAACCCTACATTACAAGACCAAATCTCTGCAAATATTAAGGTGACAAAATTTTCTAATGCCACATTAAAAGAATTTGGTATTGATTTGCCTGTATTACACAATACTAATGTTGAAGTTGATCTTGATCTTCATGCTATCATCAAAAGCTTTAGGAATATCGAGTATTTAGGATTTAAAGTGACTAATTATTATGGTGATATCATGCCAAATGATGTCATAAATAGAAAAATTGATATAAGAGAGTTGGATGTAGAGGGATATTGCAATAACACATGCAGTAATGTTTATATAGAAAAACTTAAGATAATTGCGCCGCAATTAGAAATTAATGGTACTGCAGATATCATTGCAAACGATATTGACAATATATTAAAAACAGATTTAACGATTTTAGGTCTAGATGTCAAGATGTTGGAATATTATTGGCCAGATGACTTTATAAAAAGGACAAGGGATTGGGTGTTTTCACATATAAAAGATGGTGAAATCAAAAGTGCAAATGCAAAATTGACGTTAGATTTAAATGAGATAAAATTAAAAAATATCCAAAATAGTGATTTTAATATTGCCATGCAGTTGGAAAATGCTGCTATCAAGCATATTCATACAGATAGCGTGATTGATAATATAAATGCAAAAATTGATATAATTAATGATAATATTAAGTTTTATATTCAAGAAGTATTTGTAAAAAATGCACTGTTTGAAGAAGTCTATGGTGAGGTTGCAAATGTTTCGAGTGCTGATTCTTATATTATGCTGAAATTTAATACATTTGGTGAAATTTCAGATTTAATAGCATCATCTGCAGAGTATGTAGATCTACAAGCTCTAAAACAATATAAGGTTAGTGGTTATGCTGACGGTGCATTATCTGTGAAATTTCCATTAGAAGAGCTGAAAAGTCGAGATTTGATGCTGCAAGGCAAGATTAATGCTAAAAACGCCACAATATATGATGTTTTTAAAACTCAACACATTACCGATTCTGACATAACGATGACATTTGATTCCAGCAATATTAATGCAACAGGAAAGGGTGTGTTTTTAGATTCTGATATTAATTTTGATGTTAAATATGGCATAATATCTGGAGATATGGATGCCAAAATCTCATCTGATGTCAGTATAGAAAGTCTTAAAAAACATATCGCGATACCTTCGTATATTAGTGGGAATTCATTAGTAAAATTCTCAATTCGCAATAAAAAGAAGGTTATATCGTATAATATGGATGCAGATCTTTTGAATACATCTGTTGTATATGAAAAATTCAATATAAATAAAGATGTAGGAATAAATGGGACTCTATCTGCTGATATTAGGAAAGAAGGTGATAAATATATTATTGATAAATACGCTTTTGAAATACCTAATTTGCACAGTAATGGTTCTGGAGGGTTTGATTTTGATCGTCACGGGGTACATCTTGTATCAGATAGTACAACATTTTTTAAAGGAAATTTTAAATTCAAGTATTTTGATGGTATAGGTGAGAGAAAGTTGAAAATTTATGGCAAAAGCTTTGATGTTACATTTTTTTCCCCGCACTTATATCGCTCTCACAATCATATTGATGGAAAATTCAATGATAGAGACAATGTGCGATTGAGTGTAGATTTAGATGTGGATAAGATTTATATGCATAATAATGTGATCTTCAATCAATCCCATCTTGATTTGTTGATGGATGGAAGTGCTATAAAGAAGGCCTCTTTTGCCGGATATTTTGATGATAAAGAAGAAATTAGCCTTAATATTGATGGTGATATGTTAGATTTGAGTATTGCAAATGCAGGTGCTTTTTTTAGAGCTATGGATTTTAATGATCGGATCAAGAATGGAGTATTGATTGCAAGTGGCAGTCTTAATGGTAACAATTTTGATGGGAAAATTCATATTACTGATTATATCATGCATAAAGCGCCAGTGCTAACAAAGTTATTGTCCTTGTTATCTTTTTCCTCGATAAGTTCAATAATATCGATGCTGAGCACTAATGGTATGCAATTTGATAGACTAGAGTGTCCGATAAAAATCAATTCTGAAGCTATTTATCTTGATAGTTGTATCACAACTGGCCCATCTCTTAGTTTGACTGCATCTGGATATGTTAATATTAATAGCAGAACATTAGACATTAAAGGAAGTGTTGCACCTCAAAATATCATAAGCTCCACACTTAAGTATATACCATTTATCGGGGATTCATTGCTTAGCAAAAAAGATGGATCACTTTTTGGTGCTTCATATACTATATTTGGACCAATTGAAGATCCTGTGATGAAGGCCAATCCTTTGTCTTTATTTGTACCTAGTATTTTTAGGGATGCTGTTGGCAATGAGTGAAAAGATGCTTTACCATAAATATAAATATAGTATTATCTGGGTTGTTTTGGATGATAAGGAATGAGATGAAAATTTACACAGTTGATGCATTTGCAAATGAGCCATTTAAGGGAAATCCAGCTGGTGTTTGTATTGTAGATGAATTTCCAGACCAAGATCTGATGCAGAATATTTCAATGGAACTGGGATATTCTAACACAGCATTTGTTAAAAATATCGGGGATCAGTTGTATCATATCAGATGGTTTACAACCCTGTCAGAGGCCCCCATATGCGGACATGCAACAGTTGCAACGGCTCATGTTTTATGTGGTGAGCATAATCTGAAGTCTGGTACAGAGATCTCTTTTACTAGCGCTTCAGGTGATCTGAAAGCTGAAATTAATGGTGATAATACATACACTTTAAACTTTCCTTCATATCAAGTGGATCAGATAGAGTCTAAAGATGAATTGTTAAATCTGTTCCAACAAGATATGGGATATGTTTTTTTTGGATTTAGCAAGAACTGCTTTTTTATTGAGCTTGAAAATAAAGATTTTTTGCGTATCGCTCAGCCAGATTTAAATCGACTGAAATCCTTGCCTTGTAGAGCTCTAATTCTGACATGCCGGGGTGATGATAAATATGATTTTTTTTCAAGATATTTTGCACCTGTTGTGGGTATTGATGAAGACCCTGTATGTGCCTCAGCACACTGCAGATTGATACCGTATTGGTCAAATAAATTAGGCAAGCAAGAGCTGCTTGCTTATCAATTGTCGGCAAGGGGAGGGGAGATTAAATGTAAAAATTTATTAAATAGGGTTTTAATTTCTGGCAAAGCTGTTACAGTGATGATATCACAAACTACATTTTGAGGTATGAAAATGCTAAAATCTTTTGACTGGGATCAATACTTTATGACGATGGCGTATCTTGTGTCAATGAAAAGTAAGGACCCATCAACTAGGGTTGGTGCAGTAATCGTTGGCCCTAATCATGAAATTATCTCTACAGGATACAATGGCTTGCCAAGAGGTGTGGCAGATAGACACTATCGTTATGCAGATAGAGAATACAAGTTATTGGCTATTAACCATGCAGAAGAAAATGCTATTTTGCACTGCGCACTTAAAGGTGTGTCTGCAAAAGGGGGTGTGCTGTATACTCCATGGATACCGTGCTCTGCATGCACAAAATCGATTATACAAAGTGGTATATCTGAGGTTGTGTATGATATTAATTTTCCAGGTAATTCTGAGGATTATGATGGGGATTGGAAGAAAAGTATGGAAGTTGCAAGAGAAATCCTTAATGAAACAGGCATTATTATCAGAGGTTTTGGTGGTAAAATCATCCAGATAGAGGGTTTATACCGTGGGCAAAAGATACAATTTCAAACAGCTAAATTACAGGATGAGTGATGCTATATCCTATATCTGCAAATAAATTGAAGGTTTCGGATGTGAGGTCCAAAAAAAGAGTTGGTGATCTTGATTTTAATTTAAATGATGTGGATGAGGTGCATGAAGAGATTCTTGTCAAGGATGTACCAAGCATAAATGGCATTCTCAATATAATGACTGCTCACAATAATATTGTGCAGGAAAAAAGATATAATTATGCAAAAGAAATCATTACAAATTTAGAAGCATTACATATTGCTATTCTAACATTTGATTTGGATAAAAGAGATTTAGCTATAGAGGAATTAAAAAGCATGATACTGCGTTCACCTGAAAAATCTTTGAATGCAGACATAGAAAATATCATAGAGTTGTTGGAATTAAGGATAAACCTAGAAATTGTAAGGAATGCAAAACATAATTGATTGTCATAGTAATTTTATAACGCTTTGGCTATATAGTTAATCTTTTATTAAAATGATTTGCAATGCATGAATTCGTGCCATAATGGCATCTAGTTTACTATATATTGCTTTATGCGCTTCTAATAATTTCATGTTATTAAGTTGGATGCTATAGATTTTAATGCAAAAATGGGTTTCTATGGTTCCTTTATTGAATGACATATTTGATTGATGTTTTGCATGTTTCAAAGAGTCATCTATGACCTCAAGTGATAATGGATGAAAATGATGTGTTAAAATCTCAAATATCTCTTCTTTAATCATCTTTATCTTCCTTCAGCATAAGATTGAATACAGTTTTTTAGTAATGATATTTTATCTAAAATTTTCATGCTGCAAGTAGTGAGTGTTGATAATGCTCTGCTTTGGTTTGCAAATGCATGATGTAACATGTGTGTTGAAAAAATCATGGCGTTATTATCATGAGACCTTTCAGATTCATAACGATTTAATAGCCAATTCAGGCCAATATCTAGGCCTAAAGAGCGTGCTGTGATTAATGAATCATATATATATTTCATATCACGAAGTGATAAATTTAGACCCTGACCTGCCAGTGGGTGTATAGCGTGCAATGCATCTCCAAGCAGAATTGTTCTGTCTTTAAAGTACTCGGTAGCATAAGAGAGTGTGATTGGGTATGAGTTAAAACTTGATATAAGACTGATTTGACCTAAAGAATCAGGTATGCGCATTTTTAATGTTTCGAATTTTAGATCATCGGTAAGTTTTAAAAATGCACCTGCCATCTCAGTTGGTAGTGACCATACAATAGATGAGGTAAATGGTTGTTTTTGTGGCAATATTCCAAATGATCCATGCGGTGTAAAGTTCTCAATAGCGGTGCTATTGTGAGGGAGTGTATGCTGTATGTCACATATTATTGCTGTGTGGTTATATGGTTTTGATATTATCTCTATGCCAAGCTTTTTTGCAATCGACGAGTTTTTGCCATCTGCAGCGATAATAAAGTTTGCACTTAGTGTTTGATCTGTATCATAAGTGATGATATTGTGGTCTAATTCTTCATTACACATGATGTTTGTAACTTTTTTTTCAATGACAGAGATTTTAGAGTCAATTAGCATATTGTAAAGTATTGATAATAATTCTTTTTCGTCCACCATATATCCCATCTTATGATTGGATGAATTAAATGTTAAGCATTTCATCTCTTGATTTTTGATGATATGGATTGTGTTGATTTGTTGGCCTATTTCATCTAATTTGATGCCGATTAGTTGTTTGATGATGTCAGTACTGCCAGCGTTGATAGAGAGCAATCTGGATGGTGCTGTCTGTTGCATTAAAAGATTAATTTTTTTCTCATTAAATATGGTGACTTTAAAACCAGCTTTATCTAATGCAAGCGCAATGGACAGGCCAACGATGCCAGATCCTATGACTGCAATCTGTGAGTGATCTTGTTTCATGGGTTGCCTAGAAAGTAAATTGTGCATTTTTCAGATATTTGTTTTGCAATATTCTTAGATAAGAAAGTATACGTAGATTCATTTGTAGTAAACACAGAATAAGCAGAATCGGTGAAGTTAGCATTGCTATAAACAGAGATTTCATCTTGCAATAGTATTTTTCCGCTTTTATCTTTTAATGTGAAATTTGCGCTTAATACTATTTTTAATGCGGTATTAGAGGTGTCGCTTTGATATGCAAAAGAAATTTGATTTTTTTGCAGCACTATATCAAGAGTGTGATCGGCGAATTCAGAATTGGAGATATGGTCTAGCAGTATTTTTTTGAATTCATAGTCCAGTTTATCAGGGTCATGATTTTTGACTTCTACTGAAGATAGTCTGATGGGCAGCATTTGGCTGGTGCTGCTATATATCGATTGAAATCCGCAGCTGGTGATAAAAAGTAAAGGTAGTATATTGAATGTGTGTTTTATAATATTGATGAAGTTAATCATGATTCTCAGATGTAGTGTTAAATGATATGTTTTGAGCTATCATATCATTAACAAATTCATAAAGACCAAGTCTTCTATGTCTCTTTAACCTCTCTGAACGGAGTATCGAGCGCATTTTTCTGAAGCTTTTTCTCAAATCTTTGTTGATGACAACATAATCATATTCTTGCCAATGATGAAGTTCAGAATTTGCTTTCTGCATTCTGAGTTCAATGGTCTCGCTGGCATCTTGGGCTCGTTTAATGAGCCTGTGATGTAGCTCTTCTTTGGAAGGCGGTAGTAAGAATATGCTGACAACATCATTTTTCCACATTTCCAAAAGAGATCTATGTCCTTGCCAATCTATATCAAATATTACATCTTCACCTGCTGCTAATAATTCTTCCACAGATTTTTTGGGTGTGCCATAATATGAGCCAAATACATTTGCATATTCTAAGAATTCATTATTTTCAACCATTTGCATGAAAGTTTTTTCATCGCGAAAGTAATAATGCACTCCATCTATTTCTTTGGGTCTAGGTTCTCTAGTGGTCACAGAAATAGATGCATGAAGATGTTTGTCGCCCTGTAATAATAAGTTGGCAAGAGTAGTCTTACCCGCTCCTGAAGGAGAAGATACAACAAACAACAAGCCTCTTCTTTGTATTAAATGTTCCATGGTCGTGATCATATACTGGAATTAATATATGGCAAGAAGAAATTATTATTATATTGCAATGAGAAGTGGTGAGGTGGAAGTTGCGGTGGGTAAGAAAAATATTTTTTATTTTTGCAAAAATTGGGGTTGACTTATGGGGTAAAATGTGGTATAAAACCTTTTCATAGTTATTCGGTTTGGTGTGGTAGTGATTAAAAGTTTGGTTTTGCAATCTGTAAATTTTTATAAGGAAGTGAGATTAGAAGCTTTTAAAATATCTTGGCCTTCCAGAAAAGAATCCTTGATGACTGCTATGATGGTTATTGTAACTGTTGCAGTGAGTTCTCTCTTTTTCTTGTTGGCTGATGCGCTACTGTATAGGATAGTAAAATTTATTTTGGGATGATATAAGCAGATGGAAGCTAGGTGGTACATTATTAATGCTGTTGCTGGATTTGAATCTAAGATTTCTGCTGCTATTTCTGATGTTGCTGCAAAGAAAGGTGTCTCTGACAAATTTGTTGAAATTGTCGTTCCTACACAGAGTGTCACTGAGGTTCGTAGGGGTAAAAAAGTTGTCTCTGATAAGAAAATATATCCTGGTTATATATTGATTAAGATGTTTTTAGATGAAGTGTCTTGGAATTTGGTGAAGGCTGTTCCTAAGGTTAGTGGTTTTTTGAGTAACAATGGGAAGCCGGTCCCTATTTCTGAGGCTGAAGTTGCCAATGTGATGAGTCAGGTTCGTGACGGTATGGTTGTGAAAGACTCTGGCGTAGCTTTTGCAGTCGGTGATAGTGTTAAGATTAGAGAGGGTGCTTTTGAGACGTTTGTAGGTGTTGTTGAGGATGTTGATGTTGAGAGATCTATTGTAAGGGTTGGAGTTTCCATTTTTGGGCGTGCTGCTCCTGTAGAGTTGAGTTTTTCTCAAGTAGATAAGGTGTGATAATAAGTTTATTTTGGGGTGTATTGTGAGAGATAAAAAAGACAGTAAAAAAGAGAAAATTGGTGATATTAAGTTGTTGATTGATGCGGGTGCAGCTAAGCCTACGCCGCCTATAGGTCCTGCTTTTGGTCAAAGAGGTTTGAATATTATGGATTTTTGTAATAAATTCAATGCTGCGTGTAAGGAGCAAGGGATAGAGCAGGGTCTACCCATCACTGTTGTTGTGAGTTATTATAAGGATAAAACTTTCACTATGGTTTTGAAAAAATCACCAGTGTCTGTATTGGTTAAGAGGGCTCTGAAAATGCAGAAAGCTTCCAAGAAGCCTGGTACTGAGTTTGTTGCTAGTATTAGTATGTCGCAGGTGAAATCAATTGCTGAATTGAAGATGCATGATATGTGCGTTGATGATGTGGAAGCTGCTGTGAAGATGGTGGTTGGGACTTGTAAATCTATGGGAATTAAAGTAGCGGGGTAATTATGGTTGATGTAGCTAAGAAGATGAGTAAAAGAATGAAGAGAGCTTATTCTGTTGTTGATGTAGATAGAGTTTATTCTATGACGCAAGCTTTGGATGTTGTTTCTCAGTATTCTGAAGTTGGTGCAGTGAAGTTTGATGAATCTGTTGATGTAGCAGTGTCTTTTAATTTGGATACAAGGCAAAGCGATCAAATGTTAAGAGGTGCAGTGCCGATGCCGCATGGTTTAGGCAAGGCTGTTAAAGTTTTGGTTTTTGTATCAGATGATAAGTTGGGTATTGCTAAAGAAAGTGGTGCTGATTTGTTTGGATCTATGGATTTAATTGAAGACATTAAAGTTGGTAAAATTGCTTTAGATTTTGATGTTTGTATCTCTACATCTAATATGATGCCTCATCTTGCAAAGATTGGGAAGATTTTGGGGCCAAAAGGCTTGATGCCTAATCCTAAGCTTGGTACTGTATCTGATGATGTTGTTGGTGCTGTGAAGCTTGCCAAAGCTGGTAGAGCTGAGTATAGAACTGATAAATCTGGAATAGTGCATGCTTCAATTGGTAGAATTTCTTTTTCTGCAAATAATTTGATGGATAATATAAAAGCTTTGTATGATGTTCTGATTGCGTCTAAGCCTTCTGGTGTGAAGGGTTCGTATGTGAAAAATTTTTACCTCAGCACTTCTATGGGTCCATCAATAAAGGTTGACATAAATAAGATATATGAGTAGTATTCATTTTTGGAGTTGTGAAAAATAATAATTTGGTGAGTTTATAGTTGTGGAAAAGGCTTTAAAATATAAATTAGTTGATGACTTAAGAGGTAGTCTTGCTGCTTCTGATGTTTTTTTTGTGATATATAACCGTGGTATGACTGTTGAGCAGTTTCGTTCTTTGCGCAGAAGTCTTAAAGGTGTAGGGCATATCAAAGTTGTCAAAAACAGATTGGTAAAGATCGCTTTGTCTGGCAGTGATCATGAAGCTGCTACAGATTTGATGTTTGGTCCTACTGCTATAGTGTATTCTAATGATCCAGTTTCTGTTGCTAAAGCTATTGTAGGTTTTGCCAAAGATGCTGATAAATTGGAGATTGGTGGTGGTGTGATGTCGGGTGTTTTTTTAACTGCGCCGGATGTTCGTCAGCTTGCTACCTTGCCTTCTTTGGATGAGCTTAGGTCTCAGATTGTGGGTTTGTTGCAAGCTCCTGCTGTGAAATTACTTGGTACTTTACAGGCTCCAGCTATGCAATTAGCTAGAGTTGTAAATGCTTATTTAGAAGAAAAAAAGTAATAAATATTTAAAATAATTTAATATAGGAGAAAAAAATGGCTGATTTAAATCGTTTAGTAGAAGAGTTATCTGCACTTTCTGTTTTGGAAGCTTCTGAGCTTGTGAAAGTTTTAGAGGATAAATGGGGTGTAAGTGCTGCTGCTCCTGTTGCGGTTGCCGCTATGCCTGTTGCAGGTGGTGCTGTAGCTGCTGCTGAAGAGCAAAAAGAATTTGATGTTGTTTTAACTGATGCAGGTTCTAATAAAATTGCTGTAATTAAAGCATTGCGTGAGGTTGACTCTAGTTTATCTTTGACTGATGCTAAAGCTAAGGTTGAGAGCGCTCCTCAAACAATTAAAGCTGGTGTTTCTAAGGATGAAGCTCAAAAAACTAAGGAAGAGTTTGAAAAAGCTGGTGCTAAAATCGAGATTAAATGATTTTTCAATGATCTTGATGTGTAGAAACTTATATTTTTACCCAAAGACTATGTTTTGGTTGGTGTAAGTTTCTGCTTTCTGCGACTGTGATGTTGCATTAATGTGATGTATAGTATTATCAATTTTTAGGGGTTTTTAGGTGGTGTATTCTTCTGACGTGGGTTTTCTTTCTTTAACTGATCGTAAAAGATTTAGGAGTATGTTTGGTTCAAAGAGTGTGACAGAGATTCCTGATCTCATTATGGTGCAAAAAGAATCGTATGAATCTTTTTTGCAATATAATGTTCCTTCTGATAAAAGGTTAAATATAGGTTTTGAGAATGTTATTAAGGGAATTTTTCCTATTAATGATTCTGATGGTAGGGCGACAGTTGAGTGCATTAAGTATGAATTGGATAGGCCTAAGTACGATGTGGATGAATGTGTGCAGCGTGGAGTAAATTATGCAGCTCCACTCAAGTTTACACTTCGTCTTATAGTATGGGATATTGATGAAGATACTGGTGTTAAAGAGATTAAGGGTATAAAAGAGCAGGACGTCTATATGGGTGAAGTTCCTCTTATGACCAATAATGGAACGTTCATTATCAATGGTGCTGAGAGGGTTGTTGTTTCTCAGATGCATAGGTCTCCTGGTGTGTTTTATGACCATGATAGTGGTAAGAATCAATCTTCTGGGAAGTATATATATTCGGCAACATTGCTGCCATATAGAGGTTCATGGCTTGATTTTGAATTTGATTCTAAAGATATCTTGTATTTTAGAATTGATAGAAAGAGAAAGTTGTATATTACAACGTTTTTGATAGCTTTAGGATATACAAAAAAAGATATCTTGAGTGAGTTTTATTCTAAAATAAAATATGAGCGTTGTGGAGATAAGTGGAAAACAAAATTTCACCCTGCAAAACTCAAGGGTATGAAAATATATCGCGATATCATTGATGCTAAAACTAATGAGGTCATCATTGCGTCTGGCACTAAGGTTACGCCAAGAATGATCAACAAGCTTTCTGCAAATCAAGATACAGAGAGGTTTGTTGAAGATGTAGAGATAGTTGGCGCATATATTGCTGAAGATATATTTCATCCTAAGACTAGGGACTTATTAATTATTGCTGGTGAAGAGATAACAGAGTCTTTTTTGGAAGATTTGAGGGCAGTTGGTATAGATGAATTTCCTGTTTTGGATATTGATTATATAAATATTGGTCCTTATATCAGAAATACGCTAGTTTTGGATCATAATGATGCTAAATCTGATGCTTTATCTGATATTTATCGTGTTTTAAGGCCTGGGGAGCCTGCTACTTCTGAGGTTGCTGAAGCTTTATTTATGGGTACTTTTTTTCAAGGTGACAGATATAATCTTGCATCTATTGGTAGGATGAAAATTAATACCAAGCATAATCTGAGTATACCTGAAGATGTGACTAATTTAACGAAAGAAGATGTTATTGCTATCATTAAACATTTGGTGAAATTGAAAGATGGTTTTGGCGAGATAGATGACATTGATAATTTGGGTAACAGGAGGGTGAGATCGGTTGGTGAGCTGGTTGAAAATCAATTCCGAGTTGGTATGATTCGTTTAGAAAGGGCTATAATGGAGAGGCTTGCTGCTGTTGAGATAGATGCAGTGATGCCGCACGATCTTGTGAATTCAAAAATTTTAATGTCTATAATTAGAGAATTTTTTGGCACTTCGCAGCTTTCTCAGTTTATGGATCAGACTAATCCTCTTTCTGAGATTACGCATAAAAGAAGGTTGTCTGCACTTGGCCCTGGTGGTCTTACAAGAGAGAGGGCTGGATTTGAGGTAAGGGATGTCCATCCAACGCATTATGGTAGGATATGTCCTATTGAAACTCCGGAGGGGCAAAATATTGGTTTGATTAATTCTCTTTCCACATATGCTAGAATTAATAAGTATGGGTTTATAGAGAGTCCGTATCGCAAGGTTGTCAATGCTGTTGTTACTGATGAAGTGGAATATTTATCTGCTATGGAGGAGACAAATGTTGTAGTTGCAAAAGCAAGTACTAAGCTTGATGATAATGGTAGGATATTGGATGAATTTGTTAATTGCAGGTGTAATGGTGAAATTATATTAGCAAAGCCGGATGAGGTTAATTATATTGATGTTTCGCCAAAGCAATTAGTTTCTGTTGCTGCATCTTTGATACCGTTTTTGGAGAACGATGATGCTAATAGAGCATTAATGGGTTCTAACATGCAAAGGCAAGCCGTGCCTCTTTTAAGGCCCGACGCACCTTTGGTGGGTACTGGTATGGAGTCGGTTGTAGCTAGAGATTCTGGGTCTACAGTTGTCGCTCGCAGAGATGGTGTTGTTGTTCAGGCCGATGCCAATAGAATAGTGATTAGATCTAATGATATTGGTGATGATGAAAGTGGTGTTGACATATATACTTTGATAAAGTTTCAAAAATCTAACCAGAACACAGCTATAAATCAAAGGCCGATAGTTCGAACTGGTGAGGTCATTAAGAAAGGTGATGTTATTGCCGATGGTCCTAGCACAGATTTAGGAGAGCTTGCATTGGGCAGGAACGTACTGGTTGCCTTTATGCCTTGGAATGGATATAACTATGAAGATTCTATTTTGCTTTCCCAGCGTATTGTCAATGATGATGTGTTTACTTCTTTGCATATTCAAGAATTTGAGGTGGTTGCAAGGGATACGAGATTAGGCCCTGAGGAAGTCACGCGTGATATACAAAATGCTAATGAAGAGCAGCTTCGTAATCTAGATGAAGTTGGTATTGTGCATGTGGGTGCTGAGGTGAAGCAGGGGGATGTTTTAGTTGGTAAGGTTACGCCAAAGGGTGAGACTCCTATTACACCTGAAGAGAAATTAGTGCGTGCAATTTTTGGTGAAAAATCTTCTGATGTAAGAGATTCGTCGCTTCGTGTGCCACCTGGTGTCAGAGGGACTGTTGTGAATGTGAGAATTTTTACACGTAGAGGTGTTGAAAAAGATGAAAGAGCTATAGCACTTGAGAGGCAAGAAATAGAAAAGCTAGCTCATGATCGTGATACTGAACTTGCAATTATTGAGAGTTATGTCTTTGATAAAGTGAGAAGTATGATTGTGAATAAAGTTGCTACAGCATCTCCAAAGCAATTTAAGATTGGCACTGTTATATCTGATGAAATTTTGGATGCTTTACCTAAGAGATTGTGGTGGCAGATATCTGTTGATGACTCTGCTATTATGGATCAACTGGGTCGTTTGAAAGAATTTTATGATAACTCTGAGGATGAATTGGAGAAGAATTTTAAACGTAAAGTTGAAAAAGTGCAAAGTGGGGATGATTTACCACAAGGTGCCCTTAAGGTTGTGAAAGTGTATGTTGCGACTAAGCAAAAGATACAGCCTGGTGATAAAATGGCTGGAAGGCACGGTAATAAAGGTGTGGTTTCTAGAATAGTACCGCTTGAGGATATGCCATTTTTAGAAGATGGGACTCCTATAGATGTGGTATTAAATCCTTTAGGTGTGCCATCTAGGATGAATGTGGGCCAGATTTTTGAAACTCATTTGGGGTGGGCGTCTGCTGCTTTTGGGAAGCAGGTTGCCGATGCTATTACCAAATACTATCAAAATAACGATATTGATGTTATAAAATCTAGATTGCTATCTATATATGATAGTCATAGAGATGTTGAATTTAGACATCATATTAAGGCGATGCAGAACCAAGAAATTCTAGATTTAGCAGAGAATCTAAAAAGGGGTATTCCTTACGGTACTCAGGTTTTTGAAGGTGCTAAGGATGGGGACATTACTGAGTTATTGAACAAAGCTGGACTTCCATCTTCTGGACAAGTTGTTTTGTATGATGGTAGGACTGGTGATAAATTTGAAAGACCTATCACAGTTGGATATATTTATATGCTGAAACTAGATCACTTAGTTGATGATAAGATACATGCTCGTTCAATTGGTCCGTACAGTCTTGTTACGCAACAACCTCTTGGTGGTAAGTCGCATTTTGGTGGTCAGAGATTTGGTGAGATGGAATGTTGGGCATTGCAAGCATATGGAGCTGCTTACACTTTGCAAGAGATGCTTACGGTGAAATCGGATGATGTTTCTGGACGTATTAAGATATATGAATCTGTTGTGCGTGGAGATTATAGCTTTGATTCTGGTTTGCCTGAGTCGTTTAATGTAATGGTGAAAGAATTAAGATCTTTATGCTTAAATGTGGAGATGTTAAGTAGTGAAGATGTTGAAGAAGTGAACTCCTGATATAAAAAGTATATTGGTAATAATAACTCAATAAAATAAGGATAGATGGTAAAAAAATGGCTGATTTTAGTATATATAACGATAACGGTAACAATCAAAATTTTGATAAAATCAGAATATCTTTGGTTGATCCGCAAAGTATAGAAGATTGGTCTTATGGAGAGGTTGAGCGTCCTGATACTGTGAATTATCGCACAGTGAGACCTGAGCCTAAGGGTTTATTTTGTGCTAAAATCTTTGGTCCTGTGAAAGATTATGAATGTCTATGTGGCAAGTATAAGAGGATTAAGTATAAAGGTGTGGTATGTGAAAAATGTGGTGTTGAGGTTACAGCGTCTAGGGTTCGTAGAGATAGGATGGGACATATTAAGCTGGCTTCACCTATTGTACATGTATGGTTTTTGAGGTCTTTGCCATCGAAGATAACTACTTTATTGGATATGCCTCTTAAGGATGTGGAGAGAGTTTTATATTTTGAAAGTTATGTTGTTATAGATCCTGGTGTCACTAACATGACAAAAGGTAAGTTGTTGACTAAAGATGAGTATTATGATGCTCAAGATAAGTTTGGGGAAGATGCTTTTCATGCAGATATAGGTGCTGAAGCTATTAAGAAGATGTTGCAGAGGATAGATTTATTAGAGGACCAGCAGTCTATGAGGGCTGATATGAAGACGGTTTCTTCTGAATCTAAGCGTAAGAAGTTAGTAAAACGTTTGAAATTAGTGGAAGATTTTATTGAATCCAAAAATCGGCCTGAATGGATGGTGCTTGATATATTGCCTGTGATACCTCCTGATTTAAGACCGTTGGTGATGTTAGATGGTGGGCGTTTTGCGACATCTGATTTGAATGAATTATATCGTAGGGTTATAAATCGTAATAATAGGCTCAAAAGATTGATTGAGCTCAAGGCTCCTGATATTATTATAGAAAATGAAAAAAGGATGCTTCAGGATGCTGGAGAAGCTTTGTATGACAATGGGAGAAGGTTGAGGGCTGTTAAGAGTAATAAAAGGCCTTTGAAATCGTTATCTGATATGTTAAAAGGTAAGCAAGGTCGGTTTAGGCAGAACTTATTGGGTAAAAGGGTGGATTATTCAGGGCGATCTGTTATTGTTGTTGGTCCAGAGTTAAAGTTGCATCAATGCGGATTACCTAAAAAAATGGCCCTTGAGTTATTTAAGCCATTTATTTATGCGAAACTAGAGTTATATGGAATGGCAGCTACTTTAAAGGCTGCAAAGAAAATGGTTGAAACCGAGCGTAACGAAGTTTGGGATATTTTGGAGGAGGTAATTAGAGAGCATCCAGTGTTACTCAACAGGGCTCCTACATTACACAGGCTAGGCATACAGGCATTTGAACCTGTGTTAATAGAGGGTAAAGCGATACAATTGCATCCTTTGGTTTGTGCTGCTTTTAATGCCGATTTTGATGGAGATCAAATGGCTGTGCACGTTCCACTATCTATAGAAGCACAGCTTGAAGCTAGGGTGTTGATGATGTCAACAAACAATATTTTGAGTCCTGCAAATGGTAAGCCGATTATAGTGCCAAGTCAGGATATGGTGTTGGGATTATATTATCTAACTCTGATGTATGATGATGAGAAAGGTCATGGTATGGTTTTTTCTGATATTGGAGAGATAGAGCATGCATTGATGAAGAATGTTGTTTCATTGCATGCTAAAATTAAGATACGAAGGATGCATTTTGATGTAAATGGTGAAAAAGTATACCCACTTGTTGAAACAACTCCTGGTCGAATTATTTTGTTTGAGCTTTTGCCATCTGGCCATAATTTATCGTTTGATTGCATGAATAAAGTTATGACAAAGAAGGAATTATCTAAATTAATAGACATGGTTTATCGTCATTGTGGGCAAAAAGCCACTGTCATTTTTGCTGATAATATAATGAAAGCTGGATTTCACTATGCTTGTAAATCTGGAATATCTTTTGGTAAAGATGATATTATTGTGCCACAAACAAAAGAGCAACATATCAGTGAAACAATGGATGAAGTGAAGCTTTATCAACATCAATATTCAGATGGTTTGATAACAAGTGGTGAAAAATATAATAAAGTTGTTGATGCATGGACTCGTTGTACTGATAGAATAGCGTCGGATATGTTGTCAGAGATGTCTATTATACCAAAAAGTGATGGGGTAAAATCTGCATATCAGAGGGTGAATGCTCTAAATGTAATGGTTGTATCTGGTGCGAGAGGTTCGACTGCTCAAACAAAGCAACTTGCTGGTATGAGGGGGCTTATGTCGAAACCATCTGGTGAGATTATTGAAACGCCAATTAAGGCAAATTTCAAAGAAGGGCTGGATGAATTAGACGCATTTATCTCTACTCATGGTGCTAGGAAAGGGCTGGCTGATACAGCATTGAAGACTGCTAACTCTGGATATTTAACAAGAAAATTAGTTGATGTATCGCAAGACTGTATAGTGCTGGAAGATGACTGTGGTACTACAGAGGGATTTGTTGTAAGAGCCGTTATTGAATCTGGGGAGATAGTGGTGCCATTGTCAGAATCTATTCTTGGTAGAACTGCTGCAACTGATATACGTCATCCGATTACCAATGAAATAGTAATAGAATGTGGTACTATATTGGATGAAAGAATGGTGTTGATTGTGGAATCTCTTGGTATAGATTCTGTGAAAGTGAGATCTGTTTTAACATGTGAGACTAAAGGTGGTATTTGTTCTAAGTGTTATGGTCGTGATCTTGCAACTGGTGTGAAAGTGAGCATAGGTGAGGCAGTTGGCGTAATTGCTGCGCAATCTATTGGTGAGCCTGGAACTCAGTTGACTATGAGGACATTTCATATAGGTGGTGCTGCACAAAAGGGTTCTGTTCAATCTAATATTATTTCTTCATATGAAGGTGTTTTGAAGATTCAGAACAAATATATTGTTGTAAATAGTGAAGATCAGAATATCGTGATGAGCAGAAATTGTGAGTTGATCATTTTGGATGAGAAGGGTGTTGAGAGAGTTAGGTATAAGGTTCCATATGGTGCAAGATTGCATTATTTAGATGATGTATTTGTAAAAGCTGGGCAAAAGCTTGCAGATTGGGATCCATATACAATGCCTGTGATAGTTGAAAAGTCTGGTGTAGTTGAATTTAAGGATTTGCTAGATGGTGTTTCAGTGCGTGAAATTTTAGATGAAGCAACTGGGATAACAAGTAGGGTGATAGTGGATTCTAAGCAGCAATCTAAATCGGATTTGAGGCCTAGGGTAGTATTGCATGATGATATGGGCAATGTTATCTATCTTGCCAATGGGTTAGAAGCTAGGTATCATTTAGCTGTGAATGCAATTTTAAATGTTGAGCATGGTGCAAAAGTGAATGCTGGTGATATTATTGCTCGTATACCAAAAGAGTCAACAAAGACTCGCGATATTACAGGTGGTTTGCCAAGGGTGGTTGAATTGTTTGAGGCTCGTAAGCCAAAAGATCACTCAATTATCAGTGAGATAGATGGTTATGTAGAATTTGGTAAAGATTATAAAGCTAAGAGACGCTTAATTGTAAGGCCTGAAAACACTGATAGTCAGCCTTTGGAATATTTTATACCAAGAGGCAAGCATATCTCGGTTAATGAAGGCGATTATGTTTCAAAAGGCGATATGTTGATGGAGGGCAATCCTTCTCCTCATGATATATTGAGGGTGATGGGAGTAGAAGCTCTGGCCCAATATATGTGTTATGAGATACAGCAAGTTTATAGATTGCAGGGTGTTAAAATAGATGATAAACATATAGAGGTGGTGTTGAGGCAAATGCTTCAAAAAGTTGAGGTAATTAATCCTGGTGAGACGACATTATTATCTGGAGATCAGGTTGATAAACAGGAGTTTTTGGAGATTAATGTAAAAGCTATGGACAATGGTTACCAGACTGCTACAGCATATCCAATTTTGCAAGGTATTACAAAAGCTTCTTTGCAAACCAGATCATTCTTTTCTGCTGCTTCTTTCCAAGAGACAACAAGGGTTTTAACAGAATCTGCTGTTGCTGGGAAAGTGGATCCTTTGAAGGGGCTAAAAGAGAATGTCATCGTTGGTAGATTGATACCTGCTGGTCTTGGGTTTTATGTTGCAAAAATGCAGAAAATAGCTTCATTACAAGATAAGGAAAAAATTTCAGGACAGTAGTGTTTAGTCCCAAGATAAAATAGACTTCTTTCGAAACTCGCTTATGGTATTAACATGCAAGGAGTAGCACAGAACCGCAGCGTACTTAATGTACGTGAGGATTTCGAGGACCCTGCAGGTTGCAGCAGAAGTAGAGTTCCCGAAGAAGTCTAAAGTATGTTATAGTGGAAGTTATAGCTAAAGCAGTATAAAAAGGCTATGAAAATCAAGCATTTTCTCGTAAATTTTTACCAATTTTATCATTGAAATATATCAATATTACTGAAAAATAGTTAAAATTTATGAAAAAAGTTTGATTTTTATAGCAATTTTATAAAGGTTTAGCTATAAAGTGTACAACGGCTCAAGACCCAAGCGCTCGAACAAAAGGTGATCATTTTCAGGAATTGGATTGCCTGCTGTTAGAAGCTTTTCGCCATAAAAAATAGAATTAGCGCCCGCTAAGAAGCATAAAGCCTGCATTTCATCGGACATCTGCTCTCTTCCTGCGGATAATCTAATATAAGACCTTGGCATTAGAATACGGGCAGTAGCAATAGTCTTGACGAAATCAAATGGATCAACTTCCTTTTGTCCTTCTAGAGGAGTGCCTGGAATTCGAATCAGTTTATTGATTGGCACAGATTCAGGTGGCTGCTCTAAATTTGCCAAAGTCACAAGCATTTTGATACGGTCGTCATTATCTTCGCCCATACCAATAATACCGCCAGAGCAAACCCTCAGACCTGCTTTACGTACTTGATCAATTGTATCTATGCGATCCTGAAAAGTTCTGGTTGTGATGATTTTATTATAAAACTCTTCAGATGTATCAATATTATGGTTGTAGAAATCAAGTCCTGCTTCTTTTAGCCTTAAGGCCTGATCACCTTTTAATAAGCCCAGTGTCACACAAGTTTCTAAACCAAGTTTCTTGACTTCTGAAACCATAGCGCATACCTTTTCTAAATCCTCATCCCTTGGGCCACGCCAAGCAGCTCCCATGCAAAACCTGCTAGCTCCAGCTTCTTTGGCTTTTTTAGCAGCCATCAGGACGTCATCTAAAGCCATTAATGGTTCTTTCTTAAGGCCAGTTTGATAATGCGCTGATTGTGGGCAGTAAGAACAATTTTCTGGACAACTGCCTGTTTTTATGCTTAAAAGTGTGCTAATCTGCACCTTGTTGGCGCTAAAGTGTTTTCGGTGGATTGTTTGCGCTTCATAAATAATGTCATTAAAAGGCAAGTTAAAAATCAATTTAGCTCGTTCTATAGTCCACTTTTCTAACATAATTAATCCTAATGTATTATTAGAGGCATAATGTACAAAGCATATGAAAAATACCTAAGCACACTACATAACAAGGGTAAATATCGCAGATTAGGTGTCTTGCGTCAAGAAAGTAATTCAGACCTCCTAGATTTCTCGACTAATGATTATCTCAATCTCAGTCTCAGTCTCAGTCATCACAAAGATGTTATGCTTGCCGGAGAAATTGCAGCACAAAGATATGGGATGGGTTCAACAGGATCACGTTTATTATCTGGGAACTGTAAATTATTTGAAGAATTTGAATATGCAATTGCAAAAGATAAAAAGACTGAATCCAGCTTAATTTTTAACTCAGGATTTCAAGCCAATATAAGCACTTTGTCCTGCATATTAGATGACAAAATTTTAAATGCAAAACCACTTGTATTTTTTGATAAATTAAATCATTGCAGCCTTTATCAAGCCGTTTTCTTAAGCAAAGCGCAAGCTCTAAGATATCATCATAATGATATCAATCATTTAGAATCTCTTTTAATAGAGTATCAAAATGATGCCAGACCTAAGTTTATTGTCACAGAAACAGTTTTTGGCATGGATGGTGATATTGCATTCCTTCAGGAAATAGCGGCCCTTGCTAAAAAGTTCAATGCGTTTTTATATTTAGATGAAGCTCATGCAACAGGGGTTTTTGGATTAAATGGCTATGGCTTGTCTATTGCTGTTGATTTGCAAGATATACCCCACATCATTATGGGTACCTTTAGTAAAGCTATCGGTGTTAGCGGAGGATATATCGCATGCAATAAGATTATGCGTGATTTCATTATTAACAAAGCAACGGGTTTCATTTATTCAACTGCGCCATCACCTTCAGTAATTGGCGCAGCTTTTAAAGCATGGGATATGGTAAAATCTTTGGATAAAGAGCGCCAGACGCTACGAAATCTAGGAAATACTTTGCGCACACTGCTGAAAGATTGTGGATTTGATATTGGTACATCAGAAACTCACATTATCCCTATTATTTTAAATGAAGAAGATAAATGCCTCAACACTCAAAAAGCTCTTCTTCAAGAAGGCATTGTTGTGTCTTGTATTAGACCACCTACGGTGCCACCCGGCACTTCTCGTTTCAGAATTGCGCTTACAACAAGGCATACTAACAACGATCTAAAGCGGCTAGTAGAAACGTTAAATAATGTGGTGGAGCCATGACCCATTTTGTTTTTTGCCATGGTTTTGGTTTTGATGTCCATTTTTGGGAACGGATTGGTCCATACTTTTTACAAGAAAAATGCTCTTTTATTGATTTAGGCTATTTTAATGAACGAATAGAGAATCAAAATTTACATAATCAAGCGATTATCGGTATCGGGCATTCCATGGGTTTATCAAAATTACTCTCTATGTATAGCAATTTTGATTGCCTGATAGGCTTAAATGGCTTTATAAATTTTTTGGGCTCAGATCAAGCTATATACAAAAAAAGACAAACAGAATTAAAAGCTCTAAGATCAAGTTTTTTAAAAGATCCTGATACCACTTTAAGGCATTTTTACGTGCGATGTGGTGCAGCAGAGCTTATAGAATACAATGATTTCTCCAATCTTGATCTTGATTTAATTTTAGTTGATTTAGAGTGCCTGCACAAAGAATATAAACTTCCAGATGTTCCTACATTGATTTTAAGCTCTGATGATGATATTGTCGTGCCACACTCAATTATCTCAGATAATTTCCGGGAGAAACCTTGTGTGAAGCTGGATAGTATCGTTGATAGTGGGCACGCTCTGGGCTTTAGAAAACCAATAGAGGTTTATGAAAAAATTATGAGGTTTTTAGATGATAGAACAGCTTAAGCAAATACAAACACGTTTCAATAAAGCAAGCAAATCATATGATGATGTGGCGTGGGTTCAAAAAGATGCAGCTAGGGTTTTAGTAGATAAACTTTTGAATCATCAAAATTTTATTCCTCAAACTGTTATAGATGTAGGCACAGGCACTGGTTATATCACTGAGCTTTTATTAGAAAAATTTCCAGAAGCGTCTTTCTATCTCAATGATATAGCGCTTGAAATGCTTGAGGTGTGTAAAGCTAAATTTGCTAAAACTCAAAATATTTCTTATCTTCCAGGAGATATGCTAGAGCTAGATGCTGATCTTTATGACTGCGTAATCAGTAATTTGGCTCTACAATGGTCTGCCGATTTGCAATATGCAATAAATTTGCTTCATTCCAAAAGTTCTAATATTTTTGCTTTTTCAACCTTATTAGATGGAACGTTCGAAGAATGGCACAATATAATTAGCGAGTATCAATCTACTAAGATTTTGGATTACCCAAAAGCAGAAGAGCTCATTAGCTTGTGTAACAAACTCAAAAGAAATGGCCAAGATTTTGAATTTTGGTTAATGGACTTTTCTTTATCTTTCGAGAATCCTGCGAGCTTTATGCGTTATCTAAAATCCTTAGGGGCATCAGCACCGGATAATATGGTACATCTATCCAATCTTAAAAAATTACTTAAAGCGACAAACCAAAACTTAACTGTGACTTATAAAATATTTTTTGGAATTTTTAGGAGGATAAGTTAATGAAAGTTTTTATTACCGGTACCGATACAAATGTTGGAAAAACACTAATATCCAGCTGGATAGCACTACATACGGAATTTTCTTACTTTAAGCCCATACAAACTGGTACCAGCGATGGATTAGATTCATTTGAGGTGCAAAAACTATCTGATACTAAAATTTATCCAGAAAGTTATGCATATAAAGACCCATTATCGCCACATTTAGCAGCTAAGCTAGAAAACGATATGATTGATATAGAAAAAATTTTCTTGCCTCCGTCGCGCAATTTAATAATTGAAGGTGCAGGAGGAGTGTTGGTGCCAATCAATGATACATACCTTATGGTCGATCTAATCAAGAAACTAGATGTTCCTGTTATTCTTGTGGCCCGCACTAATTTAGGCACGATAAATCATACACTTCTAAGCTTAGAAGCCCTCAGATCCCGAAACATAGAAGTCATAGGGGTTATTATGAACGGTGAACAAAACCCTAAGAATAGTCATTCTATAGAACTCTACGGACGGACATCTGTTCTTGCCGAGTTCCCCAAACTAGAAAGTGTGAGCATGAATACGCTTAAGAGCGTAGCGCTGCCGCAAAAGTTAAAACATATTTTAGGTGTAGAGTAAAATGACGCTACAAACGCGTGATAAAAAAATTATCTGGCATCCTTTCTCGCAAGAAAAGACGGCCGCAGAAGTGATTAGTATAAAAAGAGCGCAGGGCTGTTACCTTTATGATGAGAATGATAAAGTCTATATGGATTTGATTTCAAGTTGGTGGGTTAATATTCATGGGCACGCGCATCCTGAAATAGCAAAAAGTATTTATGAGCAGGCTAAGACACTGGAACATGTAATATTTGCCGGATTCACTCATGAGCCTGCTGTTAATTTATGTGAGGGGTTGCAAACAATATTACCCACCGCTTTATGCAAGTTCTTTTTCTCTGATAATGGCTCAACTGCTGTTGAAGTAGCGCTAAAGATGGCTTATCAATATTGGCGCAATCTGGGATGCCAAGAAAAGACAACTTTCCTAAGTTTTGAGGGCGGCTACCACGGGGATACATTTGGCGCGATGTCTGTAGGGGCAAAATCTGGATTTCACAACCAATTCAAAGACTTATTCTTCGACGTTCTTTCCGTGCCTTATCCTGATACTTGGGACGATGATAAAGAGGTAGATGTAAAAGAGAAACAAGCAATTAAGGTCCTAAAGCGTTATTTGGATGACAACCATAACAAGATAGCAGCTATCATTTTAGAGCCTCTAATTCAAGGCGCAAGCGGCATGAGAATCTGCAGGCCTCAGTTTATACAAGCAGTTATTGACCTGGTGCGGCAACAAAATATCTTAGTGATTTTTGACGAGGTTATGACGGGATTCGGGCGCACAGGCACATATTTTGCCCTTGATCAACTTCCTATTATCCCTGACTTCTTGTGTGTGTCCAAAGGCATAACTGGTGGCTTCTTACCTCTTGCTTTAACAGTCACAACTCATAAGATCTTTGATGCATTTTTAGGCGATGATTTTAGTACCGCTTTTGCCCATGGCCATTCTTATACAGCAAATCCTCTGGCATGTAGCGCAGCTGTTACTTCGTTGCGATTACTTAAAAGCTCTGAATGCCAAAATAGCATACAAAACCTTAATCAAGCGCACAGAAAAGGAATAGAGCAACTCAAATTAAAATGCATAAAGGTCGAAAAAACTAGAATAATTGGAACAATAGCGGCATTTGATCTCAAAAATTCAGCTCACTTGATACACTATCTCAAACAACAATTTATTGAGCAAGGTATGCTGATTAGACCTCTTGGTAATACAGTTTATTTGTTGCCACCATATTGCATCACAAATGAGGAGGTAGAATTGGTTTACAACAAAATTATAAGTATCATTAATTCTTTATGATACCATCTCTCGTAGCCTTTTTGTAAAGATTTAGCTATATATGTGAGCATCTGCTACTTTATCTCTTCGTGTTCTAAAACTCCCCATAGATTATGTTTTCTTGCCCAGCCATCTCCTGCTGATGTCTTGATGTAACACCATTGATTTGTGCATTTCTTGAGTTTTGCCATGCTTCCAAATTGCATTCTAAACATTGGATATGAGGTCTCATCAGGATGGCGAAAGACAATAAGCTCATATTTTTGCTTGGCATATAAAGTGTTTTTTGTGTGATAAGTGTTTTTTATTGCTACAACATTCCTAGTGCCAGTGATGAAGCTTTCGTGCACCCAGCCTCTTTGGCCATCTTTATCTTCAATTTGCCTCCAATGTTCAAATTCTGCTGTGACCAGCATTGGATAACCTTTGCATTTGTATTTCCATGCAATTGGAAATGTTGTGCTGGGGCCTTTTCTGAGGTTTACATCAGATGATTTTAGAGAGACAAATCGTGGTATAGGTAGTTTTGTGACATGCCCTATTGTTTGCGCCAAAGATTGATTTGAAGTGCATGATAAAATGGCTAAAGATAGAATTGTTGTCAGTATAATAGTTTTCATGCTTGTTCTGATTTTAGTAAAGATATTTTGTGATACACCTTTTGAGCAACGCTTTGAGTTGTAAACTGAGATATATCTCCACCTAAACGGGCCATTTCCTTGACGAATCTTGAAGATATAAAATGGCCGTGTTCATTTGCTGGTATAAATAGGGTGTGGACATCTGGTGCGATTTTATTATTCATATATGCCATTTGAAACTCATACTCAAAATCTGTCGCAGCCCTCAGTCCCCTGACTAAAACAGCTGGGTCATTTTTTCTTACAAACTCGACTAATAATCCTGAAAAAGATGTGACAGTAGTGTTTTTATAATGATTTCTGACGATCTCATTTTGTGCCATTTCTAGCCTTTGAGCTGTAGAAAAGAGAGTAGTTTTTGGGGAATCTTCAGCTATTGCAACAATGAGTTCGTCAAAAATTGTGTGAGCTATTTTGATGATTTCTAGATGACCATAAGTGATTGGGTCAAATGTGCCTGGGTATATCGCTTTCATAAATTATATTATTGAGTGTGCATACATTTTATTTAATACCATAAAATACTATTTGTGTATTTATTTTATTTCCAGCCTTAACTCATTGCATGCATCAAGGAAATGGCTTGGTGGTATTGCTTCTATATTATATGACTTGCCCAATAATTGAAAAGAAATTTTCATTGAGTGCAGGTGCATTTTTTGTGATAAGCTGTCTTGCAAGTCATTGGCATTAGATTTTTTGCCATATTTTTTATCGCCTAAAACTGGGCAATTTATTGATGCAAGATGTATTCTGATTTGGTGATTTCTGCCAGTTGGAATTTGTAGTTCAAGCAAGCAATACGAGTTTAATGCTTTGTCTAGGACTCTATAGTGCGTAAGTGCAGGGCGCATCACTACTTCTTTGTTATCATCAATTTGATTGTGATGTGCAATTGGAGAATTGATGGAGCCTTCTGCATCTGGCGTATTACCATAGCAGATTGCTAGATACGTTTTATCAAAATTTTTGCTTTTAATTACTGCGCCTAGTTTTGATGCGATGTTTGAATTTTTTGCCAATATCAGTACGCCTGATGTTTCTTTGTCTATGCGGTGGACTAATTTTGGCCTTTCGTCATAAAGAAATGAGAATATGCTGTCGATGCTGTTGCTTATGTTGCTACCGCCTTGAACTGCAATGCCGGCTGGCTTATTAATTGCTATGATGTTTTCATCTTCAAAGATGATTGAAGATTTGATTGTTTGCACTAAAGCTGTGGGAGGGTTTTTATTAGATGAGGGTTTTTTTGTTATGGAATCTTGGATTTTTGGAAAGCGCAATATGTCGCCTTCTTTGATGTGCGAGCTGATAGAGGATTTTAAGCCGTTAAGTGTGATCTTTTTTGTTCTAATGAGTTTTGCCACCATCCCAAATGCAAGTGTTGGGTAATGCCTTTTGAAGAACCGATCCAGCCTTATGCCACAGTCATTTTTTGTGATCTTGATTGTATTGTTGTGATCCATTGATTTTAAGCGTTACATTTTTATCTGGCATTTTTTATAACATATATATTGCTATTGGTCGAGAAAATAGTTGCTTTTAATAATAGTGTGTGATATGATATTTCGCAATTCGCATGCAAGATGTTATTTGGTGGTTTTATTTATAAAACTGTTTTATCTTGCAGAGGTTAAACCAAATATATAAAAAGAGGTGTAAAAAATGTCTTGTAATTTTACAATGAAGCAGCTTTTAGATGCTGGTGTTCATTATGGTCATAGAAGAAATATATGGAATCCAAAGATGGCTCCGTACATATACGGGGTGAGAAATGGCATTCATATTATCGACCTTGGTTGTACAGTTGATATGTTGACGAAGGCGCTTGATGCTATGAAGGCTGTCGCTTCTAAGAATGGTAGGATTCTTTTTGTTGGGACTAAAAAGCAGGCTTCTGAATATGTTGCTTCTGCTGCTGCTGCTTGCGGGCAATATTATGTTAATCATAGATGGCTTGGTGGTATGTTGACTAATTGGAAAACTGTATCTGAGTCGATTAAAACATTGCAAAAATATGAAGATAAACTGGGTGATGACACAATCGTGTTGACTAAAAAAGAGAGGTTAGATCTTGAAAGAAAGCGTGATAAGTTAGAAAAAGTTTTAGGCGGTATAAGGAATTTAGGTGGGAAGCCTGATATGATTTTTGTCCTTGATACCTATGTTGAGAGACTTGCTATTATTGAGGCTTCAAAGCTTGGCATTCCTGTTATTGCAATTGCAGATACAAATTCTAATCCAGATGGTGTGAATTATTTGATTCCTGGTAACGATGATGCGCGGAAGGCTATAGAGTTGTATATGGATTTGGCTTCTGGTGCTGTTCTTGAAGGGATTCAGCAGAGTTTGGTGAGTGCCGGTGTTGATATTGGTGCTTTGGAGGAAGGTGTGGAAATTAAAGTTGAGGAGGATAAATAAAAGATGGCTTCGAATTTGGAGATGATTAGTAGGCTCAGAGATGTAACTGGTGCTGGTATTTTGGATTGTAAAAAAGCTTTGTCTGAATCAGGTAATGATTTTGATGCCGCTATTGAGTTTTTAAGGAAAAAAGGTGTGGCTAGGGCGTCTGCAAAATCAGATAGAATTGCTGCTGATGGCGTTGTTGCTGGATTGGTTTCGGCAGATATGATGTCTGGTGTTGTGATTGAGCTGAATTCTGAAACTGATTTTGTTGCAAAGAGTGATAAATTTCAAGATTTAGCAAGGAGACTTGTTGGTGCAGCCATTAACTACGAAGGAGATTTTATTTCCGGTACAATGCCTTCTGGCAAGCTTGTCTCTCAAGAAGTTGTGGAGAGTGCCGCTATTATTGGTGAGAATATTGGGCTTAGAAGGGTTCAATCTCTTGCTGTGAACAGTGGGTTGGTTTCTTTGTATATCCACAATAAACTTTCTGATGGCATGGGTAAAATAGGTGTTCTTGTTGCTCTTGAAAGTGATTTAGAGCAATCTAAGTTGTCTGTTTTATCTAAGCAATTATCAATGCATATAGCTGCTGCTAGGCCTGATGTTATGAATATTAGTGACCTTAATCCATCTGTTGTCAAGAAAGAGAGAGATATAGCAAGAGAGCAAGCGGCAGCTAGTGGTAAGCCTGAAGCTGTGATTGAGAAGATGGTGGATGGTAGAGTGTTGAAGTTTTATGAGCAAGTTGTATTGCTTGAGCAAGTTTTTGTTATGGATGGTAAGACAAAGATATCTGCATTAATTTCTGATTTTTCTGCGCAAAATGGATGTGAAGTGAAGTTTAAGTCATATATTCGTTTTGAGCTTGGAGAAGGAATAGAGCAAAATAAAGTGGATTTAGCTGCTGAAGTTGCTGCGTTAACTCAAAAATAAGTGTGTTATAGTGTCTGATTTGAAGTATAAAAGAATTTTGCTTAAATTATCTGGTGAGTCATTGGGAGGGGGTGATTTTGGCTATGATTTGGTAGCAATCAAGCGTATTGCTGAGGATATAAAGTCTGTATACTCCTGTGGTGTGCAAATAGCAATAGTGGTGGGTGGTGGTAATATTTGCCGTGGGTCTGCTTTAGCCGAGCTTGGAGTCGAAAGGGTTAGTGCAGACTATATGGGCATGCTTGCAACAATTATGAATGCATTAGCGCTACAGAGTGTATTGGAGCAGATGGGTGTTGTAACAAGGGTGCAATCTGCTATTTCTATGACATCTGTGTGTGAGCCATATATTAGGCGTAAATCAATCAGGCATATGGAGAAGGGGAGGGTTGTTATCCTTGCAGCTGGTACTGGTTCGCCATATGTTACAACAGATACTAATGCTGCACTTCGGGCGATTGAAGTGGGTGCGGAAGTGGTGTTAAAGGCTACACAAGTTGACGGTGTGTATTCTGGTGATCCTCGCAAAGATGTTGATGCTACAAGGTATGAAAGAATAACATATGGTGATGTGCTGAAAAATGACCTAAAAATCATGGATGCTGCGGCAATTAGTTTGGCTAGAGAGAATAATATACCAATTTTAATTTTTTCTATACAAAAGATTGGCAATATGCTTAAGGTTTTAAGGGGTGAAGGAGTTTATAGTATAGTGGAGTGATGTATGATGGATGATAATTTTATTGCAGATTTAAGTGCCAGGATGGATAGTGCTATTGAATCTTTTAAGAAGAATTTGAGTGGTTTGCGTACTGGCAGGGCTTCTACGGCATTGCTTGAAAATGTAAAGGTGTCTGTTTATGGTGCTTCTATGCCAATTAATCAAGTGGGATCGGTTAATGTTTCAGATGCAAGGACATTAGTTGTGCAAGTTTGGGATGGTGGGGTTGTAAATGCAGTGATTAAGGGCATACAAGAATCTGGTCTTGGTCTTAATCCATCGGCAGAAGGGCAGCTTATCCGTATTATTCTGCCAGATTTATCTATGCAAAGAAGGGATGAGCTAAAGAAAAAATCTGCTGAATATGCTGAGAATGCTAAGATTGCAGTTCGCAATATTCGTCGTGATGGCAATGACTATTTTAAAAAACAGGAAAAAAATATGTCAGAAGATGATGTGAAGAAAAATATGGATGAAGTGCAAAAATTGACAGACAGTTTTATAGCGTCCGTTGATGTTATTTTATCTGATAAGATTAAGGATATTAGTACTTTTTGATCTTTTATAACGCTTTGGTTATGGCACTATTTGCAGTAGAGTTTCTGGAAGAAGTATAGCAGGGCCATGAAAAAAGTAGCTTGCAGGATAGTTGGTAATGACGTCATTATTACATCTAGCAACATTGCGCAAAGCTTTGATGTTAGCGTCTTTGAAGAGTTTTTTAGTATTTTGCAGAGTTTTGTCATCTCATTGATACAAATTAAGATTATGTGGTTGCAAAGAAAAGCAATTAGTCATCTTGCATCATACTATTCGTCATGCTACAATGGATGCAATTTGTTATTTTATATAAGATAGGTTTTTTCATTGAGTAGATTTGCTAACTTGATAATTGGGATATTGCATATAGTGATGGGTTCATTTTTATTGCTTTCACTAATGAGCTTTTCTGCATCTGACCCATCTTTTAACCATGCCACAGATGTTAAAGAAATACACAATTTATGCGGCACTGCTGGCGCTTATATAGCGTCCCCACTAATTACTATATTTGGCTTTTCTCTAGTATCATCAATGCTATTTTTTATTATAAGCGGCATTTTTATGTTGAGAAAAAAATTATCTCTTATTGAATATATCGTGCGTTTTAGCGCGAGCCTTCTTAGCATACCTCTTTTTGCAATGACATTATATTTTATCAATACATATATCTCAAAAAAAGCTAATTTTGGAGGTATTTTAGGCAAATTTCTTGCATCAGAATATCAAATACAGCTAATTTTTAAAATATTGATTGGATTGGTTGCTCTGATATGCTTTTTTGCATCATGTTATATTAGTATTTCAATGATATTGCAATTTTTAAAAATAATTGGAAGATTTTTTGAGATGCTCTGTAAATATTGTTATATTTATTTCAAAAAACTCTTTTTACGTGGCGACAAAAAGGCGATGCATAATATAGAATTAGATGATATCACTCCAAGCGAAATGCCAATTGCAACTAATAAAGTGGATACTAGGGTTTTTGAGCAAAAAAAGCTCAAGCTTGATCAAGGTGAATTTGAGCTCCCATACTCAGCATTACTAAAAGAGTCTAAGGATGTAGGCAGAAGAAGTAATATAAATGATGCAGCTTTGACTCAAAATGCTAAAATTTTGAAGAAGGTATTAGAAGATTTTGGGATTATTGGTGAGATTATAAAAATTAATCCCGGTCCTGTCGTAACATTGTATGAATTTGAACCTGCTGCTGGTGTTAAGTCTTCACGTGTGATAGGGCTTTCTGATGATATAGCAAGATCTATGAGTGCTGTTTCTGCAAGAATAGCAATCATACCAGGAAAAATAGCTTTAGGTATAGAGCTGCCAAATGCTCATAGAGAGATGGTGGTGCTTAGAGAGCTGCTTGAATCTAAAGCGTATAAAAATAATGAGGTAAGACTACCTCTTGTGTTGGGTAAGAATATTGGTGGCGATCCTGTCATTGCTGACCTTGCAAAAATGCCGCACCTTCTTGTAGCGGGGACAACAGGATCTGGCAAGTCTGTTGCAATTAATACCATGATATTGTCACTTTTATATCATCATGCACCTACTGAATGTAAGTTTATCATGATAGATCCTAAGATGCTTGAATTATCTGTATATGATGGAATACCTCATTTATTAGCCCCAGTTGTAACGGATCCCAAAAAAGCTGTTGCTGCTTTAAAATGGGTTGTAAAGGAGATGGAGAACAGATACAGATTGATGTCTACAATAGGTGTAAGAAATTTAGATGGATATAACAAAGTTATCGCTGATGCGATTAAATCAAACCAAAAAATAGAAAAGAAAATTCAAATAGGATTCGATTCCCAGACTGGCAGTCCAAAATATGAGTCCATCATAATAGAAAAAAAGAGCTTACCATTTATTGTTGTGATTGTTGATGAAATGGCTGATTTAATGATTGTGGCAGGTAAAGAAATAGAAGGTTCTATACAGAGATTGGCTCAAATGGCAAGGGCTGCTGGCATTCATATTATCATGGCCACACAAAGGCCATCAGTGGATGTAATTACTGGCATTATCAAGGCAAACTTTCCTACGAGGATTAGTTTTCAAGTGACCTCTAAAATAGATAGCAGAACAATACTTGGTGAGCAAGGAGCTGAGCAACTTCTTGGTATGGGTGACATGCTCTTTATGCGCGGTGGCGGTAGAATAGAAAGGGTGCATGGCCCGTTTGTCAGTGATGCGGAAGTAGAAAAAGTAACGCATTTTTTAAAATCCCAAATGCAGCCTGAGTATATACACGATATCACAACCGATACAGAATCTGAATCAGGTATTGTTGATGGCTCAGAAGAAGGTGATGATGATTTATACAGGCAAGCAGTGGAAATAGTGCTAAGAGATAGAAAGGTATCAACGAGCTATATACAAAGATGTTTGCGTATAGGGTACAATAGAGCTGCAATTATTGTAGAAAAGATGGAGAAATTAGGAATTGTAAGTCCCCCTAATCATACAGGAAAAAGGGAAATATTGCGAGATTCATAACGCTATTGATGGTGATAATTTGTTAGTTAATTATATAAGCGACGATCAGGAATGCATCAAAATTTCTAAAGTCATACTATCTAGTGATATTCTGGCTCTAGATACAGAATTTTCACGTGATTATGGGTATCATCCGAAATTATCATTAGTTCAAATAGCAACAAAGACAGGGTGTTGTTATATTCTTGATATATTGTCTCTATCTTCAAATGCTCTGGTTTTAATACGTGATATATTTTTATCAGATATCATCAAGGTCATGCATGATCCTAAGCAAGATTTAGAGATTTTGATAAATACCATTGATGGCATTATTATCAATAATGTATGTGATGTGCAGCAAGCTGCTCTAATGATTGGATATGAAGATGTGCCAAGCTATAAAACCCTTGTTCAAGATTTCTTGAGCATAAATCTGTCTAAGGAGCAGCAAAACTCTAATTGGATGCAGCGTCCTTTAGAGAATGTCCAAATTGAGTATGCGGCCACTGATGTCCTTTATCTGATTGATTTGTATCAGGAGTTGGATCGTAATTTAGGTGCAAAAAAGCAATGGTTTCAAAAAGAACAATCAAAATGGCACTTGACAAAGTATCAGCAATATGATATAATAAAAGATGCTCTCAAATACTCTAATTTTATCAAGACTGAAGATCATGCATATATCCTTGCTATGCTGCTGTATATGAGGGATCTTATTGCTAAATCTAAGGATATACCGCGTCATCAAGTGTTGAGCAGTAGAAAGATCGATAACATTTTAGCAAGTTGCAATGTAAAGCAGCCTGATTCTGTGCTAAAATATTTTCAAGAGGGTAATGCTTTATTGAATAGACCTCTTCAGAAACTGGCTGCAGATGAGAAATTGGTAGTAGAGTTTCCGAAGAGGTCTAATGATACATTGCTGAAGGAAATCTTATGTGTAAGTGCAGGAGTTTGGCGGAAAAAAAACGAAGTAAAGCGAAGGTTGCGTAAAGATGCTGTAGAAAAAAGTAATTTAACAGATCAGATTTTGCTTAAAATCAAGATATTAGCGAAAAAGCTTGAAATTAACCCCCAGTTTATAGCAACAAGAGATGATATTGAGCATATGATAGTAGCGCCTGACAAATCATTGTTAGATTTTAATAAATTTTCTAGTGATGACTGGCGATGGGAAATATTGGGTAAGATTTTTGCTGATAATTGATGTTTTGAGGGATGTCTCAAAAACAGTTGTCCCACAAAATCTGGCAATCAATAGACTTCTTTCGAAACTATAGCCAAAGCGCACTTAATGTACGTGGAGGATTGCAGGACGCTGCAGGTTGCAGCAGAAGTAGAGTTACCGAAGAAGTCTAATGTGCTTTACTTTGGAATCATCTTAATATATAATCATTAAGAAGATGAAATGACTTTACATAAAACAAAAATTATTTATCATTTTTAGTTAAAGGCTAGCTTTGGTAATAGTGATCAGAAAATTGCACGTAGTAGGAAAATTAAAATTTGGTGATACTAATGTTAAAAAATTATTTATTAATACTTCTGTTATCTTTTTCTTTATGCAAGCAAGTGATGGCTAAAGATTATGCGCAAGACAATATCAGTCGCAGATATTCATCACTTGTGATTAATGCCTCAAATGGTGATGTTTTGTATAAACATAATGCAGATGCATTGGTTTACCCTGCATCACTTACCAAAATGATGACTGTATATGTAGCATTTCAAAATATTAAATCTCATAGACTTAGCTTAAACACATCATTGCCGGTAAGTAGGTATGCAGCTTCTAAACAGCCAACTAAATTATGGCTTAAAGCTGGGCAAAAGATTTCATTAAGAGATGCATTATATGGAGTTATAGTGCATTCAGCAAATGATGCATCAGTAGCGATAGCAGAAGCAATTTGCGGCACAGAAGAAGCATTTGCAATCAAAATGACGAATATTGCAAGGCAGCTAGGGATGAGTAATACAGTGTTTTACAACTCCACAGGCCTTCATCATAGCGGCCAAGTTACAACTGCAATTGATATGGCAAAGCTTGCAATTGCTTTAAGAAGGGATTTCCCCGAATTGTACCCAATGTTTTCTAAGCATTCATTTGTGTACAGAGGTGCTGTTGTCAATGGCCATAATAGGGTGTTAAAAAGATATCGTGGCGCTGATGGTTTGAAAACAGGATATGTTTCGGCATCAGGATTTAACTTAGTCACTTCTGTCAATCGACCAGAGGGTAAGGTGATAGGTGTAGTTATAGGTGGCTCATCTAGAGTGATGCGTGACAATCATATGATAGCATTGCTTGACCAAGGATATACATCTTTATCTGGCAGCAGAAGAGCTGGCGCAGATAATACAAGACGGGATGTCTTTTTAGCTGCGCAGGTAGATGGCATTGACACATCTGTATCACCTGTAAAAAAGCTTCGTGCTAAAGATAGATATAATAAAAAAAAGATTTATAAAAATAAGACGATTAAATTAGTTGCTGCAAAAAGCGGTGAAAAAAGTAAAATAAGAAAAAGGGCGTAATTTTTTGATTTGTATTTAAAAAAATGGAGGGTTTATGATTGATATTTACTTAGAAAGGGCATTAGCTCGTCATATACCTGAAGATTTTCAAGATTGTATCAATGGTTTGTACAGGTTTGTGCAAAGTGATGAAATTGATTCCAAGGAGTTGGAATATATTGCTATCAAAGCATATCTCTCTATCAAGTGTTACATAGAAGATAAAAGAGATAATATCTCCCATTATAATTTTGGCAATTATGTGATTGTTAATGTTGTGTATGAGAAAAAAAATTTCTTAGCTGAGTCTATTGTTGCGCAGTTAAAAAGGAGTGGTGTTAATGCAACACACATCATGCATTCAAGTTATAATTGCGCGGAAAATACTGTTAAAATATTGCAATTTAGAATATATGATGAGAAAAACGAAGAGTTTATTAGGAATTTATTGCAAAAAATCGCCAATATTTTGCTGGATATAGAGATGTGGGAAAGAGATGCAGAGCTTATGAAGCTTGATTTATTAAAGACAGCAGATTATATGGCTGAAGAGGAATCTGATTTTATCAATTGGCTTGCTAGGGATAATTTTTTTATTTTAGGCAGCAGCTTTGTTGCTCAAGACTGTGAAATATTGCAATATCAGAAAAAAAGCGGTATATTAGATAGTAATGACGATGTAATGCCTGATATTTCTTCAATTATCAAAAAAAGTTCTAATAACATCAGTGTGACAAAGATTGATAAAAGATCTACCATACATAGAACCGCACATTTAGATGTTATAATATTCAAATATAATACAAACCATTATGCAGTAATTGTGGGATTATTTGCCCCATCTGTCTACAAACAAGATATTAATGAAATACCTATAATACGGAAAAAAGTTTGGATGATTTGTCAAAGAGCTGGCTGTCCAGAGCGCTCCATTACGAGCATTCAATCTGCTATTGAGATGCTGCCAAGGAGTCAGCTATTACAAATAGATGCAGACAGTTTGTATCAAATATCGATGGAAATATATGATTTATATATGAATCCAAAAATACGTTTATTTATGATGCAAGATATAATGTGTCAATTTATTAACGTTATTGTTTTTATACCAGAGAAATATTTCAGTACTGAAGTTAGACAAGTGATAGAGACAATATTGAACCAATCATTAAATGCTACATTATCGAAGCGTTATATACAAATGGGTGAGACAGATATAACAAAATTACAGCTCACATTAAAACTGAAAAAAAGTCAAAAAATAGACGCAGATATTGCAAGTATGATAGAGGCAAAAATAAAATCAGCTGTCATCAATTGGGATGAAGAGTTTCTGTCTATTTTAAGAAGCAGGGGATGTATTAGTGATGAGTTAAATAAGTATCTAGATTATATTCCTTACTTTGACCAATCTTATAAATTGCTATCCACTCCTTTAGATGCGTTAGAAGATATTGATAATATTGCAATGATTTCTGAGTGTCAGCATAATAAAGTTTTTTCTTTGAAGTCTTTGTCCCAAAATGAGCATAAATTGAGATTAAAGATATATTCAAAGGGCGAAAAGCTGAATGTCTCATCATTTGTTGGTGTTTTAGAGAATTTTGGTCTTGAGGTGCTAGATATCAGAAGCCAATCGTTTATTTCTGATAAAGATGAAATTTATATATCATTTTTAGAAATCTCGGCATCAAAATATCAAATTGTTGAAATTATTGATGATAAGCGTTGTCAAGATATAAAGGATGCATTGTTGCAAATAGAAGATGGTGTTATAGAAAACGATTATTTTAATGCATTAATAGTGTATTGCGGTTTAGATTGTAAGGAAGCTAATTTAGTGCGTGCATATTGCAAATATCTGAAGCAAACAAAATATAACCAAAGTATGGAATATACTGTATCTGTATTGTTATCATATCCTTATATAACAAAGGCTATGATTGCTTTATTTGACAGACAATTTAATAAAGAGCGTGGTCTGCAAAATAAGCAAACTAGTATGGATGTGGTAGCTATTAGCAAAGAGATCAAAGAGCAATTGGTAGGGATTAAGAGTGCGAATGAAGACAAGGTCATTAGGGGATTGCTAGAAGTTATTTTAGCGACTTTACGGTCTAATTTTTACCAGAAAAAGTACCGTAACTATTTAGCTTTTAAGTTAGATTCTTGTCAAATCAAAGCTCTTGCTGAGCCAAAGCCATATGTTGAAATTTTTGTATACAGCGCATCTTTTGAAGGCATACATCTGCGAGGCTCTAAGATTGCTCGTGGTGGTCTTAGATGGTCTGATAGGCCTGAGGATTTTCGTACAGAAATTTTAGGTTTGATGAAAGCGCAGATGACAAAAAATGCTGTGATTGTACCTATGGGTTCAAAAGGCGGGTTTATTTTAAAGAAAGCAGATATGACGAAGCAAGACTCATATATGGCAGAAGCTGTCAGCTGTTATAAAGAATTTTTGAGAGGTTTACTTGATTTAACTGACAATATTATTGACAATAACATTCTCCACCCAGAGGATACTGTTGTTTTAGATGATGAAGATCCTTATCTTGTGGTAGCAGCAGACAAAGGTACTGCAACGTTTTCAGATTATGCCAATGCTGTGTCAAAAGAGTATAATTTTTGGCTTGGTGACGCATTTGCATCTGGTGGTTCTTGTGGGTATGATCATAAAAAGATGGCAATTACTGCTCGTGGAACATGGGTGTCCATTCAAAATCATTTGACTCAAATGAATCATAACGATGATGTTATAACATGTGTTGGTATTGGTGATATGTCGGGCGATGTGTTTGGCAATGGTATGTTGCTCCAAAACAATATTAAGCTTATTGCGGCATTTAACCATGAGCACATCTTCATTGATCCTAATCCAGACATTAAAATAAGCTTCAATGAGAGAAAGAGACTCTTTCAGTTGCCCAGATCGAAATGGAGTGATTATGATAAAAATTGCCTGTCCAAAGGTGGTGCTATCTTTGAGAGGAAAGCCAAAACAATCGAGCTTTCAGATGAGGCAATGTATGCACTTTCCTTGAATTCTAAGCAAATTATTCCTGATGATTTAATTAAAGCAATTTTATGTGCAAATGTTGATTTGCTTTTTAATGGAGGTATCGGAACATATGCAAAATCTCAACTAGAAGCCAATGAAAATATAGGAGATAAGACCAATGACAATGTCAGAGTGCTTGCTAAAGACATTAAGGCAAAAATAGTGGGTGAAGGTGGAAATTTAGGGTTTACACAATTAGCAAGAGTGGAATTTGCAAATCATGGTGGTTTTATTAATACGGATTTCATAGATAATTCAGCTGGCGTTGATTGCTCTGATCATGAAGTCAATATTAAAATTGCTTTTTCTGCCCTGCTCAACGAAGGATCCATGTTAGAAGATGAAAGAAATGCATCTCTGGAGTCTTTAGTCGAAGATATTGCTGAATTAGTGTTAAATGACAATAAAAAGCAGAATATTTTACTAAATCTTGAGCAATTTGCCAATAATTCGATACAAACTCATGCATGGCTTATTAAAGAATTGGAATCAAGCAATAAGCTCCGCCGAGATGTTGAATATTTACCAAATGATGAAATATTAAGCAACATGATAGCATCAAACAAACCTTTGACCAGGCCTGAAATATCTGTGTTAATGGCGTATGCTAAGAATTCAATTTTCCAATCGTGCAGCAATATTAATTGGTGTGATGATGTATATTTTGAGAAAATTTTATTCAGCTATTTTCCAAGCAAAATGTATGTGGATGAGCGCATCAAAAAATCAATTGCAACGCATAAGCTTAAAAATCAAATCGTTGCATCAGTACTGGCTAATGAAATTGTCAATATGTTAGGCATTACTTTTGTGCATCAAATATTAGATGAAGTGTCCCCAGATATCAAAAAATTAATGTATGCATTTGTTATTGCAGCAGAAATTTTGCATGCAAAAGACAATTTTGCATTACTGGAGCTAGATCAAGACTTAGATAACAATGAAAAATACAAGACATTAACAAGTATGCAAAATATTATGAAAAAGACTATACGATGGATTTTGTATTTTCATGATAATATGTATGATGTAGATGAGTTAATTCAAAGATATAATAGTAATTTGAATAAGGTGATGTTGATTTCAAAGTGTCATGATAGCAATCCACAGAACATTAATACTTCAATTTTTTTGGACTGTATTAAAACAATGAGTTGTAAACTATATTTATTAAATGTTGCATACTTAATATCTAATGATATATCGCTAGAGCCAAATAGTATTTTTGCAATTTATCAAGAAATTGATATGGAATTGAGTATCAGTTGGCTTTTTGAGCAGGCTCAAAATTTTGTGTCAAGACATTACATACAAAATATAGCAATACAGTCATTATTATCAGAATTGACAGTTTTGCATATGAGAATAACACTAAAACGGTATGCTAAAGAGAATTCATTTAATACAAGTATGTATTATAAATATCAGCAGTATATCAAGGAGATCTCGATGGGCAACACATTAGATTCATTAGTTTCCAAAATGGTAATAGCTATACGTTTAATTAATCAAATAGCAATGAGGTGATAAAAACTTGCAAACATATATTGAATCAGATCTATCTCTCATCAATAGGGCTAAGGAAGAGTTTTTTGCTTGTCTTGAGAAATCGGGTGTAAAAGTATCAGGTGATGTTTTGGTCAACGCTATGGATATTGCTATTGCATCTCATGAAGGGCAATACAGGTCCTCAGGTGAGCCTTATGTTATACACCCTATTAAGGTTGCTGAAATATTGATAGAGTTAAAACTTGATGTGAAGTCTATAGCAACAGCTTTGCTCCATGATACTTTAGAAGATACGAAAGTAAATCCAATGGAGATAGAAAAAAGGTGTGGTAAAAAGATTTTACAATTGGTTGAAGGGGTTACAAAATTAGCCAAAATAGAATATCAGCCTGCGCTCATTAAGCAAGCAGAAAACTTCCGGAAATTATTGGTTGCAACATCAGAAGATATTAGAGTGTTGCTTGTAAAATTAGCAGATAGAATCCATAACATGAGGACATTGGGGCATATTGCTTCTATTGCAAAGCGTCAGCGTATAGCTTCTGAAACAATGGAGATCTATGCCCCTCTTGCTGAAAGAATTGGTATTCATAGCTTTAAAAATGAATTACAGGATCTTGCATTTTCAGAATTATATCCAGACATTAAAGAATCTATAAATAGTCGTCTTGAGTTTTTGCGTAAAACTGGTGTGCCAGCAGTTAAAACTATTATCAAAGAGCTAGAGGCAAAAATGCATGATGGCAAGATTGATGCTAAAGTTACTGGTAGAGAGAAAACTTGCTGCGCTATTTGGTACAAAATGGAAGAAAAAAACATAGGATTCGAGCAGCTTTCAGATATTATGGCATTTCGTATTATAGTCAATACAATTGAAGATTGTTACAGAGCATTAGGTGTTATTCACCAAAATTACCACATGATACCAGGGAATTTTAAGGATTTCATAAGCTTGCCAAAATCCAATGGATACATGTCTTTGCATACAGTTGTGATGGGTCCAAAACATCATTGTATTGAAATACAAATCAGGACCAATTCAATGCATGAGATTGCAGAATTTGGTGTTGCTGCGCATTGGGGATATAAAGACAAAACCAAACCTACTCATAAAGAAGGGCAGCAATTTAAATGGATTACAGAGTTATTAGATATCCTAAATAATGCATCTAATTCTGAAGAGTTATTGGAAAATACAAAGCTTGCAATGTATTATGATAGGGTTTTTTGCTTTACTCCAAAGGGCGAGCTAGTTACGATGCCAAGAGGTGCAACTGCACTGGATTTTGCATTTGCTATGCATACAGATATCGGTCTTGCATGCGCAGGTGCAAGGGTTAATGGCAAGGTTTGTCCATTGAAAACGCAGCTAGAAAATGGTGACCAAGTTGAAATTCTCAAGTCTACTTCTTCTTCTGTGACACTCAACTGGGAGAATTTTGTCATTACAGGCAAAGCTAAAAGCGAGATACGCAAGTATCTAAGAAGTAAACAGCGCAATGAATATTATAATCTAGGACAATCTTTGTTGTCTAAAACTTTATCATCCATAGATCAAGAATTAAATGACAATATTATCAATACTTTGGTCAAATCATTTGATAGAGATTCTAAAGAAGAATTAGTGATTGATATAGGTTCTGGCATTATAACTAGAGGTGAAGTAATAAATACATTATCTTCAACCAGTAGTGCAACTAAAACCACACAGACAAAACAACGTAGTTCTTTTTTAAAATTCAAACCTAAAAAACAAGGTAGCTCAGCAATTCCGATACAAGGATTAGTGCCAGGTATTGCAGTGCATATAGCCACTTGTTGTTCACCTGTGCCTGGAGATAAAATCGTTGGTATTATGCATTCTGGAAAAGGGGTGGATATTCATGCAGTAGACTGCCATATAGTGCATGATTTAAACATCGATGCGCAGACAAATATAGTGGATATACATTGGGATAATGGTCAAGATAGTTCACCGTCTTTAACTGCCAAAATAGTGATAATTCTTTCAAATGAAATAGGTTCGCTTGCAAGAGTATCAAATGTTATATGTGATCAGTTAATTAACATACAAAATCTTAAAATTATAAGTAAGTCTATAGATTTTTTTGAATTACTGCTGGCAGTAGAAGTCAGAGGTATTAGCCAATTGAAGGCCTTAATTATCGCATTAAAAGCATTAGATTGCGTACATAGCGCATCAAGGTTTAAGAAGTAGATACACTTCTTTCATTATGCTGACAATCATTGTATTTGACAATATTTACTAGATTTTTATAAATTTTCATGTTAATATATGTATTAACCATGCTTCATCTTCAATATATACTAATTATGAAATTTAAACATATATCACTAAAATTTGATGCAGAAGGCAACTTCTCAGGTGTCTTCATAGAGTCTATCCCTTTTAGTCAAACTATCATGGGCATTGCATCTGATGAAGGTTGTCTGGCGAGCGCTGCTTCATCAGAGTGGGTGGGGCTTGTAGCTCAAGAATTAGATGACTTAGCTAAGATTGTTGGAGAAGATGCCATAGGGATAAAAGAGGTGAAAAGGTTATTTTCTCACTGGGATGTCAATAGTAAGGTAATGGAGAAATGTGCATTAGGTAGTAACAAATATTTTACAGGATGTATTTTGCAAGAGCGTAGTAATCATAGTGGAAATAGATTTATCAAAGCACAAGAGAAAAATTGTGTTATAGATTTATCATATGATAAGTCTTTGCAATACAATCGCACATTAGGATACACACTGATTGTAGACCCAGAAATGAATGGTTATACAGAGCAGAAAGTAAAAACCTATGGCACTTCTTCGTACGTGTCTTCATCAGAACAAGATGCTAAAGATATGGATGAAGAATTCGGATCTGAAGAAGATTTAAAGCAATTTGTTACACAATATATGCGCAGTCTTAGAACTGCTGGTAAGAATTTGTACATCAATTTTAGGGAGAGGGAGCAATATAAAAGTTACACATATGATGATAATACAAAAGGTTTTGTAGATGTAAAAGGCAAACCACTTGATTATTATGCTCTGCTTGAATATATGATGGAAATCACCACAAATAGTAAAGCTGGTGTGACGAACTTCTTAAACACAAATCTCACTTATGAAAATGGAAAGAGGGTCACTCTACCATGGAAAGATAGATGGTATAATGAAAGAATATATTTACAAACAGTAATTGCAATATGCGCATGTTATGCAAAAACTCGCGGCAAACAAGATGTAACAGGATGGAAAGGAAGATTAGATGATATTTCACAAATGATCCTAATTATCACATTACAAGACATGATGTTTAAGGCAAAAAATGCGGATGAAAAAGTTGATATAATCATCAAATTGTTGAGAGAGAACAATATAATTCAAGGCAATGATATTGATGAGTATATACAGCATATCAAAGGTGTTGCAGCAACTTTTTATCAGTATTTCTTAGGTAACCCTTATAAAAAACATTATGATGAATTACTTGGTGATTTTACTGATCCAAAGTGGGATGATTATATTGTAAGGCAGGGCAAGGCGCCTGAAGACGTATGTATAAGGCTTAAAGTAGCCGATATGGTTGATACAATAAATGCTGAGACACGGATTGGAGGTATTGGAGATATTGCCACAATCAAGGAGGAAGAAATCTTAACCAAAGAAATTGCTGATAATTACAAAGACTCTACACAACAGAAGAAGAAAGAATTTATAACAGATCAACTGAATAATAAGGAAAAGGAGAAAGATATGCAGGAGAAAGAGAAAGTCAAACAAGAGATGAGCAATGCCCCAATACTGGATGCAGCAGTAAGCAAAACCACCCCTGAAGGATCACCACCACCATTCGAAGAAAGGCCACAACAACAAAAACGATTCCCATATCCACTAGGAGCGTCTGAGGAGCAGAATTTCGTTCAGGAAATTAAAGAATTGGAAGATGGTGTTGTTCAAATAAATGGTAGAAATAATAGAAATGAAAGTCGTTACATCAAGATTGATAAAGATGGCAACTATAATGGTCATACTGAAGGTGCAATAGGTTTTGTGGAAGAGGAAATGTATCTGCATATAATGAGGATTTTTACACATTTTCGAGGCAACACTCAATTACCTGAGGGCGTTCAAAAATGTGTAGACTTGCGGGACAAAGCGTTTGACCAGCTTGCGACAAAACTTCTTGTACAAGACTATAAATTATTTCTATCTGCTTATGATGCTAATAAAGGTAATGCAAAAGGATTTGCTGATAAGGTTTGTGGAGTACTTTCTGTAGATAGTAGTAATCCATTGAAAAAGGTGCTTACGCGACAATTAACAGTAATTCATCACAATATTGGCAAGAATATTAATAATGCATCTGTATTCCGCCAGATGTGGGATTTGTTCAAAGAATATGTCTTAAAACTGATTGGCATGGACGTTGAAACTACGAAAGATGCAGCGTGTAAAAGGCAGTATAATGGCTTTACTAAACTTCAAAATTCTCTGAACGAGCACTTACTAGAAGAAAAATTCCCTGAACGCTCATAAAGGTGCAGGCCTCGCACATGCCTTTTAAGCCCGCACCTAGCTGATTTGGAATCACTACTTACCAAATACAGCGGTTAAACAGCTATCTTGTGCAGTATTCAATACATTGCCTAAAATAGTTGCTGATATTGCAAACTCAGCCAATTTTATGTATGAGGTATTATTTTTCGGCAATATAAGAGCTATTGCACATGGCTTCAAAATATCAAGCGTTGTACGTGCTAGAAATTTTGCAAATTTATCTCTGTTAAAGGATGTTGTAGGAGTGGTGGTATAATGTTTACTAAAAATTCGTAATACAGGAAAAGCGATATCTGGATTGCATCCTGTTGCTTGAATAATTGAGGACATAGACAGAAGATTTCTTAATGGGATCAAAGTCTCTGTTTTAAAACTACTCCAAGAACATGATCTTTGCGGATATTCCAATATGTTTGCTATTGATATTTCAAGTGGTGCGCGCATCACATTAATCACATTAGTCATTACTTTTGCAATGCCTGCTGAAGCAGTATTTTGTATATAAGATGTGCTAAGATCCAGCGCTTTATCTAATATACCAGAATTTTCAAAGCTACCAGAAAGCATGGATCTAAGAGATTGAGTGATGCTTTTTGAGAAATATATCTGTGCTGCGCCTAAAATGATAATAAACTTAGGAATGTGATGTGAGTAACTAGATAACATTTTAAATAACCTTTAATAAATGATTAATACATTGGTTATATTATCTAAATAATAAAACCGGTATCATTATATCATTAAAATACCGGTTTGTACACTTTTATTTGCAATAACGCAATAATGATTAGTGTTGTTTGCTTTCTTCAGCTTTTTTCTCTTCAGCTTTTTTCTCAACAGGAGCTTTTTTAGCATCCATATGAGCTTTGTCTGCATCATGAGAAGCAGGGTCAGCAGCTTGTACAGATAAAGCAACAAGAGCTGCAGAAAATCCAGAAATTATAGAAGATACTTTGATCATTGTATGTCTCCACAAAATTAGTTATTATTTTAAAATATGTGAACTTTTTACAGCACTCACATAGTGATCACATGTTTTGCACATGATGCACAATGACTATCTTATATTGCATAATTCTCATTATGCAAGCAATAAATGCTCTTGCGCTGAGAAAAATATTTTTCTCAATGCCGTCTCAGACGCTATCTATTACTAGTTATAAAAATATTGTGTTTTAAAAAATTCTTAAAATTACTTGACATTTGCGATGGTTTATGATATTATTATTTATATAAAGTAGAAAGAAATTAATGAAGTTTTTATGAAATATGAAAATATTATCGAATCAAATGAAAAAGCTCAGTTTGGCTTTGGCAGATATGCTAGTGCAGGTGGCCAAGATGGTCAAAGAGAGTGTAAAGAAGGAGTCGCTTTTTGTGAAACCAGGGCGCTTCGTACTGACCCGCAAGAAGATTATGCATTTGTTGGAAAAATAACTGGCGATGATGTTGCAGAAGGTAAAATCCGTGCTATGGTGAGCACATCTTTTAAGCAGGCAGTTGAGGCAACTAAAGATGAGGAAGCGGGTGCTACTGCTACATTAACTGTTGTCACGCATAATAGGCTTTATTGCCGCTATCTTGGTGATGCACCTGTTTTTATAGTGCAAAAACACAAAAATGGAAACGTGACTGTTATTGATGCGCTTGAAGATACTGCTGAAGGGAAAGCATCTCGGAAAAATATCAAGGGCAATGGTAAGATGAATCATAAAACACTTGGTATTGAGACCTGTATCAAGTCTGAGGGTGCTTTGGGTGATAAGGATTTTGTAAGGGATGATAGTATACCTAAAGATGGAATTAATGTTGAAATTGATCTGTCAAAATATTGCACAAATGGCGCGCAAGTTTTTATTCTTGCTGGCTGTGATGGAATAGCGCCTGAGTATCAAATGCATTCTGAATGGGATGATGCTGGTGAAAAAGAGGATAAAAGGAAGGCGGCGCGAGATAGAATTGCTGCATCATGTAAAGGTCAAGGAGATGCTAATGCCATGATGAAGAAGATAATTGATGATCAAAAAAATAGCCAAAATATGTTGTGCAAAGATCATATTACTGCAATTTTATCCCCTCTTCCTAAAGTAAATGAAGCGCTTGTCTTTGGTGTTTTTGATGGTCACCATGAAAGCAGTTTATATGGTGAGAAAACAAATAAATATTCGATGACTAAAGCTGCTGGTTATGATGTTGCTAAAAAAGGTGCATCTGCTGTATATGATGCAATTTCTCAGAAGATTAATGGGCAAAAGATTTCTGATTCAGAATTGTCAAAAAATGAGATGACTCCATTCTTAGACGATTTTCTTGTGGAGTTTAAGAAAAAACATCCTGAAATTGAAGATAATCGAGCTAAAACATTATATAATGCATTGGTTGCGCGCAATATAAATCCTCTTTCTGTAGAAGGCCAGTATTTTTGGCAAAACAACCATAAAAATTGCGAGGAATTATTTGGACCAAACTCGCAGTTAGTTAAATGTTGCAACGAGTGGCCAAAAATTGAACTGACAGAGGATTTAATGGGTGCAGTTGGTAGGGCATTTTATCCTGAAGACATTGACCTCTTCCTGGAAACGAGAAAAAAGACGCAAATACTTTCCAAGTTGGACAGATATTTTGATGCTGCAAAGGTGTCCGGTGTTTTGGATAGATATAATGTCACGATAGATGATGATATGATTAAGGCTTTAAATGGTATTAAGGCCTATAATTTAGATGGTATTGTAAATGCCATACTACCAGTATGTGAATCGCATAATAAGCATCGACAAGAAGATAAAAATAAGATAGATCAACTGTCTTGGGCTCTTTTGGAGGTTATTAATAATCAGGAATATATATCAGCATTGGAAAAGATCGCAGATCAAGAAGAAGTTATATTACCCTTTGCTCAGAATAACAGTGATGCATATCAAGTAGATTTCTCGGGCGAAGGCGGCAACTATAACTTCCAGTACCAGTACGAGTGGGATAATGAGGGTCAGAATAACAGTGATGCATATCAAGTAGATTTCTCGGTCGAAGACGACGACTATAACTCCCAGCAGTATTCGGAGGATGAGGGTCAGAATAACAGTGATGAATATCAAAGCGATTTATCAGACGAAGACGGCACACAGTACTCGTCGAGCGATGAGTTGTTTGAAGAGGAAGAAGAGGAGCAGGAACAGTATTTGATAATACAACCTCCAGTGTTAAGTAATCTCTCTTCTGGTGCGTATCAAGAATCTATCTTGCAACAAGAGGGTGATGAAAACTACTCCGATTTTGGAAGTAGATCTGGATCCGATTCTGAAGATGATATCCCTCTTAAGGATCATAGAAAAAGTAAAGGTAAGGAGCCTGACACTGATGCTGATGGTGATACATATATTGACATACTAGGATCTGTCGTGGATGATGGTCTGAAGAAAGTTATCGATGCTTTTGTGCAAAAAATAGAGGAGAAAAAATCCAATAAGAATAATACAGAAATTACACAACAAGAAAGAGAGGCTATCATTGAGGAATGTAAAGCATTGTTCTTGAAAGATTTATGTGCAGAGTTTCATATTAAAAATAACCATAAGGATATAGGATTATTGAGTGATTGGGTCTTCAAGTCTTTGATATTGCAAGAAACACAAGGATCATTCTCTTTGAAAAATGACAAGAATTCAATCACAGCGTTATATGATATATTGGATCAGCAATTCAATGCTTTTCAAGGCTACAAAAATCTAAAACAGATTCTAGATGCAGTTTATAGATATAACGATTATAAGTATAGCAATAGTGAGAAAGAAGTAGAACAATTCAGTGAGATAGTGGATAAAAAAAATGAGGATATACGAAATGATTTATGTGAGATATATAACATTAATAATTCTAAATCTCTACAATATAGCAACATCTTGAGGGCAGATCTGCCCACGATTTTGGATGTAACAAATATTAAATTCACTCAATTTGTTAATGCAATAAATGATATACTAGAAGAACAAGGTAAAGATATAAAGCATTTTCATAGCTCTAAAGCATTTTCTTATGGGCTTTCCGACTTTAAAGAAGGTCCAAGACTCCTGAGGAAAGCTTATTGGAGTGCTAATGCCAAATATACTGATCCAAAAGATCGCAAAGAATACTTCTGCAGATATATTAGGAACAATCTTCTTGCAAATCATCATATACTAGAAACCAAAGATATAGAATCCTTAGGTCTTATATATGATGAAATTGATAAAAACATTGGAAAGTCAAATGTTTTTATCAAGGCTTGGGAATTATTGAAGTCTCTGTTATCTGGGATATTGTCTCAAGATTTTGATGGTATTCAAACAAAATTTCAAGATGTTATAAAAAAACAACAAGAGAGAGTGCAGCAACAAGATCCCATGATGTTATCATAGCAACACTAGACTTCTTGCATAACCTGATTCTGAGTGGTAATTTTGTCGTCAAAACTTGCTTGCTGTGCTCATCTGCATTTTTCCTGAAAATTCCTCACTGGTTATGCAAGAGGTCTAATAAAAAAATTTTGCTTTTGCTATTAACAGCCTCTATAAAATATGCTATACTAAATTAGACACTATCTTCAGATGATTGAGCAGAGAAAGGCTGCATATCAATCGGTAAAGATAGGTTCTTAGTATTAAATATAATGCATTGGTAATTAGAATGTTTGAAAATTTTAGCATAGAGAATTGCAAGAGCATTGCAACCGAAATAGGCAAAGAGCTGCAAAATGGCGGTATGTCCCTGGATGTAACAAATTCTGTTGCTCAAGAGTTTGCGCAATCTTATCACTATTATATAAGCAGTAATAAAAATTTTGGAGATATATATCGTAATGGCCCGCAAAATATGCAAGAATCTGCATTATTAATCTCGGCTATGGCGTTTTTAGATTCAAGCCAATTGCAAGAAGCAATCAGCTCCAACAAGCCAATTGCTGAAGTAGCAACAGCAATTGAACATAACAAGGCAATCAAAATGAATGAGGCAGCACAACATCAAGCCGTTGATGAAAATCATATTCCTGCAAAAGAACAAGCTGAGAAGCTGCCATCACTAAATGTTTCATATGGGGTGCTTAATGAAGCCGCCACCTCTTTAATGGAATCAGTAGTAAGTGTTGATGATGCTTCAATGGATGATGTGAAACAGCCATCTTGTCCTGCTAGCAGCAATCCAGATGTACCAAATAGGTGTAAATAGGCGTAACATGGGCAAAAACATACATTCCAGCTTTTACTTTGTGACTTGTTTATGCATTGCATCTGCATCTGCAGTATGTATGTTGGTAATGAAAAATAAAGTAAAAGAACTCACTAAAGAATTATCTTCCATTAATCAGTTAATTGCATTTGAAAGGGAGAGTATGCATATTTTAACTGCAGAGATGTCTTTTTTGAGTAATCCTAAGCGTATTAAGGCTATTGCTGATAAAAATCTAGATTTACGATCTCCGCAAAAACACCAAATTATGAAGATTAAAGATTTAAATGCTTACTTTGCTAGCATTGAATCAAAAGAAATTGAAGGAAATATGCATAATAATGAATAAAAAATTTATTTTTAAAAAAAATTCTATAATCAATAGGCCAACACATCACAGTGTGGAAGAGCATGCGATTTTTATTAGCCATCAAAGAATAAAATTTATCTCTATATGCATTATATTTGCTTTTATTGCACTGATTGCGAGGCTTTTTGATGTAAGTTTGTCAAATAAAGATGAAATCTCTTTTTCTTCTAATGATTTACATCTGTATAAGGGCAATTTTACTGTGCAAAGAGGCAATATTGAAGATCGCAATCACACTGTTTTAGCAATCAACTTAGGGACGGCATCTTTATATGGGCATCCAAGTAAGGTGATAGATCCTTTAGATTCTGCTAAAAAACTATGTTCAGTCTTAGAAAATGTAAAGTGCGCGGATATCGAAAAAAAGCTGATGCCTGGCAAAACTTTTGTATGGATTAAAAGGCATTTGGGGCCTTTAGAACAGCAACATATCAATGATTTGGGTATAGTTGGAGTGAGCTTTATGAAAGATGAGAGACGTGTTTATCCTCATGGCAGGCTTTTTGCGCATGCAATTGGATATGTTGATATTGATGGAAATGGTATATCTGGAATAGAAAAGTATTTTGATGATAATTTAAAAGATGCTAAAAAAATACAGCTATCACTTGATGTTAGAGCGCAGCAGATACTTAGGGATGAGATATTATCACAAGCAGCACAGCATAATGCAATAGGGGGCTCTGGCGTCATTCTGGATGTCAATACTGGTGAGATTATAGCGATGGTCAGTTTACCTGATTTTGACCCTAATTTACCATCTAGTTGCAATGATGAATCCAGATTTAATCAAGTGACTCTTGGTGCATATGAAATGGGGTCTACTTTCAAGGCATTGACTATGGCTATGGGGATTGAGGGCAAGAATGTTAATATAATAAATGATATATTTGATACTGATGCTGTTGTGAAGATTGGAAGCAAGAAGATACAAAATTTTCGCGGCAAAGGTGGGATAATGTCTGCACCTGAGGTTTTGATGTATTCATCTAACATTGGATCGGCCCAAATTGCTCTTAAAGTTGGAGCTCAGGAGCAAAAGCGTTATTTATCAGAATTTGGGATGTTACAGAAAATTGATATTGAGTTACCAGAAAAAGCATCCCCTATTTATCCTCAGTCGAAATTGTGGTCTCAGGCCTCTACAATTACAATAAGTTATGGTCATGGTATAGCTGTTACGCCACTGCATGTTGTAACTGCTATGGCAGCTATGGTGAATGGGGGATACATTGTAAAGCCCACACTGCTTAAAGTGCATGATCAATCACAAATTAAAAAGCATGTGGTATTATCTAGCAAAACATCTGATATTATGCGCAAATTATTGCGGATTGTGGCAATTGAGGGTTATGCTAAAAAAGCTAATGTTCCTGGTTATTTTGTTGGTGGAAAAACAGGGACTGCTGAAAAAGTTGTGGGGCATGGATATAGTAAGAATGCAAATTTAGCATCTTTTGTTGGAGCGTTTCCTATGGATAAACCAAAATATGCAATTGTGGTTTTGATAGATGAAGCTATGCCAAACAGTGAAAATATGGGCTTTACAACTGGAGGTATGATAGCTGCACCTGTAGCAGGGCGGATAATAGAAAAGGTGGCGCCCATTTTAGGTGTGGTCCCAAGAGATGAGGATGATATTGAAATTAATCAATCTTTATTTCTCCAATATCAAAAGCGGAACCCAATGTCATTGAAAAAAAATTAGAACTAATCTTCAGATGGGAAATTTGTAGGAGAGCGCAAAACCGAAAGTCGAATAAAATGTACATCAGGATTTGAGCAACGCACAAATTACGAGACCGTACAAATTAGTGTTTACTTGTATATTGCAGATATGCTACAATAAGATTGAATTACTTTGGATTATTAAAAAATTATGAGTGATGGTGTAAAGAAAATAGCATATTCCGGGTATGTGCCATCTGAAAGAGGTGTGTTTTCAGGATTAGATTTTAAGCAAATGATATCGGATGCTTTAAAAAAGAAAGAAATTCCAATTAAAAAGGCTGAGGATTCAATATCATTTAATCATGAAAAAGTTGCAGCATTAAGTCAGTTGCAAAGTCTTTTGAATAGTTTTTCCAGCTCTCTTTCAAATATTAAAGGTATAAATGCCGGACAAATTGGGACCGACTTGTTGCAAGCCAAAAAGGTGGTGTTGAGTTCATCTAATGCAGAAAAAGCTGATGGTTTTTTAAAGGTGACACCAGGATATAATTTTCCTAATGAAAATTTTACTTTAGAAGTCACGCAGCTTGCACAAAACAGGATAGTGCAAACGGTTGGGTTTAGTAGTATATCATCTTCTGCAACTAATCTCAGTGGTAATCATGATAATGTAAACTTGTTTACACCTGGGACTTTTGCACTGAATGGTTCTAATATCACTGTTGCAGAAGGTGATACATTGCAAAATGTTGTAAATAAAATCAATTATTATTCATCTTCAACAAATGTGACTGCAAAAATTATTAACCCATCAGCAAGCAACTTTAGAATTATGCTTGAATCATCTGTTGTAGGTTCAGGTAGTACTATTACATTTAATGATGTGGACAATGTTTTAAACAATGTGTTTTCACCAGCTGCAATACAAGTTGGCCAAAATGCTATAGTGAAATATAATGATAATGTTATTATAGAAAAACCTAGCAATACTATTAATGATTTTATGGAGGGTCTTACAATCAATCTTTATAACCCCACAACTTATTCAGGGCAACCATTTAAAGTCAAGGTGGCAGTTGCTGAAGATGTTGACAAAGCAATAGGTGGGATAGAAGACTTTATTGCGCAATATAATGCGTTAGTGAAATTTATTACACAGCAGCAAGGCAGGGATGAGGATGGCAATTATTATGATAGTGCAAAAATTCGCAGGGATGAGTACATCACAAACATATTGTCTGATATTAGATCTGTGGCTGCAGAGTTATCATTTGCTGAGGATTCATCTTTGAAAATAGGTGTTAACTATTTAGATAAAGTGCCTGCTAATCCATCAACAAATGAACCGGAGTATAAGGGCTTATTATCTCTTGATAAAGAGCTTATGATGCAGGCTATGGAGAGTGATTTTAAAAGAGTGATTAAAAAATTTCGCTTTGAAGTAAGTGGTGATATTTCTCAGCTTAATGTTTATAAGAGAGGTGAAGATATTAGAAATGGTAATGTAGTACTGGATATAAATATCTCAAGAAGTGCAGCAGATATAGTGCGAGCCACATATAATGGCGCAACTTTTAACATGACTTTTACTCCTTACGATAGCATGGATCTTTCTAAAGGTGGCAGGATTAAGGGGCAAAACTCAACAGCAATGCAAGGATATGAGTTTGGTTATTCAGGCTTGGGCACTGAGGTGAAAAACCTTCAAATTTCTCAAGGCGTAGCAGATCATATATTTGAAAGGATAAAAGAGGCAGCAAGTGAAACTTCAACAACTGGTAGGACTATTGTAGAAAACGAAATTTTAGAGATAATAAAAAGCAATGAATTATATAAAAATCAGATCACAATCCACACAGAGAGAATGCAGAAAGAAAAAGATGATTTATTGATGAGATATGCTGAAATGGAGGCAAAAATTGCCCAATATCAGTCAATGATGGATTTTTTAACTGCCCAATCAGATTATTTAAATAAAAGGTAGAATATTATGTATACAATATCGGCAAACTCAATGCTTAGTCTAAAAGAAGCTTCCCAAGTTAGTGATTTTTCTAGGGCAATAGTTTATAATTCGCCTAATACAAAAGAATTGGGTGTGGATCGAGCGTTGGATGTATATTTGCAGGCTTTTAAGAAAATTTCGCAATTTATTGAGTATTTGATGCTAAATAATACTTCAAAAGCTGATAAAGCATTAAAAATTGAAGAATTGTCTCGTATATTGCAAATTTGCATGAGAGGATTTGCTGTGCATCACAGCCCTGAAGAAGAAAAATTTGGCGGGTTAATGCATAGATTATCATCATACATTCATGATAATATCAATCAAGGATATACATTTAATGATATAGAGTATTATAAAGTAGCTTTAGCTTATGGGCAAAAAGCGATAGATTTATTGTTGCAAATGATAGAAATCAGTGCATCATCTTGTGGTAAGATGTGAAATAAAGATTATTGAATGATATGAACTTTTATGTAAATGATGCAGAATCTAGATTGATAGCAGCATTACCATCATACAATAAGTCTGTAGATACCATTGCTATGAAGGTAAGTCTTTCCAAATTGCATGTTAGGATGGATAAAAACAACTCTAGAACTATCGCGATCAATATTTTAAGAGATCAGTTTAAATCATCTTCTGGTGATATGTATGTGTTATCAAATAGTGATGTAATAGTGTTATATAAGGGAAAGGATGATACAATATTGCAGCACTGCGTTTATCATATACAATACCTGTTTGCAGAAGAAGGTAATCAGCCTATTTTTACTACCACATTGATACCGCAGTATGTTACAATATATCGTGCTGATAAATGGGATGAGTTCATTTCTTATTGCACAGAAATTTTTAATAATAAAGATGTGGTGCAGAAAAATTCAGGCTATATGCTTCAAACAATTAGCCATATCATCGAAGATGAGTTGCAAAATATTGATTGGTCATCTATTTTATTGAGCTCTGATATTAGTAAGATAATTTATTCTTCTGGGAATAAATCAATAGTTTTAAAAGATCTGTATGTAGATTATTCAGCATTAAATTTTATAGCAGGTGAAAAATTTGATATTATTTCAAATCCCCATCTTAAGGGATATATCAAAGAATTTTTAGATTTTAAGGTTTTAGTAAAGCTTGTAAAGTTGGTGTCTAATAATATTGAAAATGAGTCTTATATCGTCAATTTAAGCATACATACACTTAAAAGCGATGAGTTTTGGGAGCTTGCTAATGCACTATCAGAAGGTGTGAAAAGAAAGATTATCATAGGAATATCGCTAAGTGATATTTTTTATGATTTTGCATCTTTTTTAAAGATTAGGGCTGATTTACAGGATGTAAACTTTAAATTATGCTTAGATGGTTTAGATTATCTATCTTTTATGCAAATAGATAGGACATCTCTAGGCTTTGATTTGGTGAGAGTGATACACAGCAATGTGTATGATATTATATTGTTATCAGAATTAGAGGAACAAGTGCGTAGTAAGATACAGGTATGTGGATCAAGTAGGGTGATAATTCAAGTGCATAATGAAGCTGATGTTGAAATAGCGCAAAAATTTGGTATTATATTATTTCAAAATATAGCTGGTATTTAAAATGCATTATAAGAGTATTTTGATTTTGTGTGTAAATTTTGTGTTGATAAGCTGTGGGTGCAAGATAGATGGTATTGAGCCTGTTAAACCTATAAGAAGCAGTGATAAATTGATGGATTGCACAGCATTATCTAATGAGATTAAACTAGCGCAATATCACTTGCAATCAGCTGCTATTAAAAAGGATTACGCAGCTTCTTATGCCAAGACTCCAAGATGTTTGGTTGATAGCTTGCTGAAAATTGAGATGGCAGAAGTTGCAGCAAAAGAGAGGATGGGATATTTAAATGTTTTGAAACAAAATAAGGGATGTGGTAATTAATTTATGAGGCATATTTTATCTGTAGGATTGATGAGTGGGACATCTATGGACGGTATCGATGCTGCTTTAATTAGAACAAATGGCATGCATGATATAGAGCGTATCTCACAGTTTAGCTTGCAATACGATTCTAGTATGCGTCAAAGCTTAAAAGAAGCTTATGATGTTTATCATGAACAAGGGGCTAAAAGCCCAAGATATAGGGCTATAGAGGAGGAGTTTACAATACTTAATGCATTTGCTTCTAATCAATTAATTCAAGCTTCTGGCTTTGCCAATGCTGACATAGATGTTGTAGGATTTTCTGGCCAAGCAATGCTGCATGCTCCATATCGAGGCATTAGCTCTCAAATGGGGGATGGTCTTAAACTTGCTAATATATTAAAAATTAATGTTGTTAATAACATGAGACAATATGATGTTGATTTAAAAGGGCAGGGGGCGCCACTGGCACCACTTTACCACTGGGCATTGGCATATAATCTTGCCCCTATTGCAATGGTAAATATAGGAGGTATTGCAAATATTAGCCTTGTTACAACAGAGATAGAGGGTGTAAGAGGGTTTGATGTAGGGCCTGGGAATATGTTGCTAGATCGTTATATTAAAGATTCCACAAGTGGTAAGGAGTATATGGATAAAGATGGGGTTTATTCATCACAAGGTTCTATAAATGAAGAATTATTGCAATATTTAAAAGATTGTATGCATGATTTTATTCGTGCGAAATATCCAAAATCACTCGATGTTCGGGATCTTCCAGATATTTCTGGGATGAAGTATGATTTTTATGATACTTGTGCAACACTTGCATTTTTTACTGCATGGTGCATTATTCAATCGCTTTTGATAAATAAAGGCTTAATATGCGATAAAATTGTTGTAATTGGTGGTGGCAGTGCAAATCCAACAATTATTCATAATCTTTCCACATTAATTGAGCAAAATGGTATGAATATAGCAATTGTAAATGCTGCAGATATTGGGTGGTCTACCCAATATATTGAGGCGGAGCTTTTTGCATTTCTTGCAGCCAGAAGGGTGATAGGGATGTATACAACTTATCCTTTTATTACGGGAGCTGTATCTGGTGTGTCTGGTGGTGAAATATTTGCATTTAATTGAAAATTTAAAAGAAAATTAAGGTATAGCATGTTTTATGAGACAAATTTAAACAATCATGGATTAAAATACAATCCTTTCAAGTCATGTATTGTCCCCAGGCCTATTGCATGGATTTCGACGCTGTCAAAGAATGCTACTATTAACATTGCACCTTACAGTTATTTTAATGCTGTATCTGATATTCCTCCTGTTATAATGTTTTCAAGCAGTAAGAAGTTGGATGGAGATGATAAGGATTCTATACGTAATATAAAAAACAACCAAGAATTTGTGGTCAACATTTGCTCTTATGAAGATAGGTTTAAGTTAAGCAATTCGTCAGCTCCATTACCTTATGGTGAGAGTGAGGCTGATGCATTTGAAATAGGAGTGGAGAAATCTCATATGATAGACACACCGCGTATAAAAAGCGCAAAGATAGCGCTGGAATGTATGTTTATTAAAAAAGAATCTTTAATTGTAAATGAAAAAGCAATTAGTGCCGATATAGTATTTGGCCATGTTGTTGGGATTTATATTGACGATGCTATAATTGAAGATGGTAAGGTGAGTATTGCCAAACTTGGTGCAATTTCAAGGTTAGGTTATGATGAATATGCCCTTATAGACAATATTTTTTCTATGCCAAGAGCATAGACAGGGCCATTAAATTCTCCTGAACAAGAGCGATAGAGCTATGGCAATATTAGATGTAACTTTTTCTATGGCATGGCTGATAGAGGTGCTAATTTTATTTAGTAAGAAGATGGCTAAGTTACGCATC
>JACCDK010618501.1_pt1 | contig 60901 bp, 61 predicted proteins | sample 7445871 | NCBI WGS metagenome assembly JACCDK01 (sample SAMN15323436, study PRJNA562643) | freshwater metagenome | isolation source: river surface water | place: USA:Blue River Watershed | collected 2017-08-15 | reverse complement strand
CCTATTTTCCCACATTTGGGTCACATTTAAAAACTTGCCTTTCCAAACTTGTAAAAGCGCACCTTGTTTCAAATTATAGGAGTAATGAATCCCACTTGGGTCGCCGACATGAATGACATGTGTTTTTTTAATTCCTTTATGAAAGAAAAAAGACCTTTGAAAAACAGGTTCAGATTCTGCTTTTAATTCTATCATTCCAACCGCTTCGGGATCAGGTAAAGACGTTCTTTCATGTAAATCCACCCATCGAGAACCAACACGTTTTACACTCACTCCCAATGATTTCGGACCCCAAGGAAAATCTTTGGCATAAACTAAAACTAAGTGATGTTTTCCTTTATCCAGTTTGATTTTTTGAAACACATTTTCTGTGTACCAATGAGCTCCTGTATTCAAAATTTGACCATCAATGGACAAATAGCCTGAGCCTGTCCAATTTGTTTTAAAATCATAATCATCTAATTCCGGCACTTCAAAATCCTCCTCAAATTTGGCTAAAAAGTCACTTCTTAATTCAATTGATTTTTGTGTGATTTTATCTGAAGTCCCAGCAAAAACAACCTTCGCTTCACCTTCCTTAAGGTCAGGGAATTTACCTTCAAATACTTTATAACTTACCTTGCCAGGTGAAATTGAAGGTAAATCATACGTTTCATACCAAATGTTTTTAAAAGCCACCTGACCGTGATCACCTTGAATAGTAATTGGGCCATAAGCTTCTTCTTTCTCAAATAGGGCACCTCTAGTCATTCCTGAAACCATTATATTTTCATGAATAATTACCCCATTTAAGATAACCTTTTTAAAAATTGCATTTTTTATTTTCTTTCCAGAAGCATCAAATCTTGGAGCTTGAAATTCAATTTCCAATTTTTGCCATAGCCCTGGTGCTTTTGAAGCATTTACACGTGGGGCATACCCTTCATAGCCCTCATTTCCTTTTCCTCTTTTTTCATCCCATCGCTCATAAATACCCCCACAATCGCTGAATTTTATTTGTTTTTTATTCCAAGAATCAAAAAGTTGGAGTTCATAACGACCTTGCAAATAAATTCCTGAGTTTGCCCCCTTTGGAAGCATAAATTCCAACTTTAAATGGATATCCCCATGTTTTAATTTGAATTTAAGGTCATCTTCTCGATGGTATTTGCCTCCGCGAAGAGTATTTAGCAGAATTCCTTCACCCATACTTACCTGAAAGAGGCTATCGGAGGGGGAACCTTTCAAACGACCCTCAATAGTCCAATTTTTACTTGGAGCGTCAAAAGCTGACAAATCCTTTAAAGGGATTATCTGCTGAGCAATGGAGGGAAAGGTTATGATGCTTATTAATAAAATTAAATACTTCATTATTACATAATTAAAAGTTGGTCTTGTAAAGCTATTAAAAAAATAATTGTATTTTATCGGCACAATCAGGACAGTTGTATATTTTTTTGATTAATTTAAAAAAAAAGAAGTTGATTTGTTGATTATTAAGCTCCAAATTGATGAATAATGAATAAAAGTGCCTATAAAATTAATTCTTGGTTGATTCATATTGCTTTCTGGGCAGTATATTTAGCCTTGCCATTTATGGTACGGCCCAATCCAACTGTAAGGGATATACATGAGATTGAAAAATTTCAACGCTGGACCATTTTGTATTCCTTGATATGTTTCTCGCATTTACCAATTTTTTATTTTCACACGGAAGTTCTAATCAAAAAAGTTTTAAAGAGAAAAGGGGTTATACTTTACCTAATAGGAATTTTAATACTTATATTTTTAAGTTTTTACTTCAATGATCAACTAAGGGATTGGATATTTCAAGCTCAAGTTGAACCCAGAAGAAATGGTACTATTTTTTTTAGAAGAGGTCCTTTGATGTCTGGCATATTCCAGATTTTATTCATTTTTGCCATTGGATACATTTATCAAAATGTTGTAGATAATTTAAAAGAAAAAGAACTTCAAAAAGAATCTGAAAATGAAACCTTAAAGTCGGAATTATCCTTTTTAAGGTCTCAAATTTCACCACATTTCATGTTTAATGTATTAAATAGTGTTGTTTCTCTATCTAGAAGAAAACCAGAAATGGTGGAGCCAGTTGTTATCAAATTATCTGAATTAATGCGATATATGTTGTATGAGACGAATGATTCCAGTGTTCCACTAGAGAGAGAGGCTTTGTATTTGGAAAGTTACATTGATCTTCAAAAAATAAGATTTGGAAATGATATTAAAATTCAATTCAATCAAAATTTACAAAATAAAAGTGTTCATATTGAACCCATGCTTTTGATCCCTTTTGTGGAAAATGCATTCAAACATGGAGTTGGATTCGTTGAAAACCCCTCAATTGACATTTCTCTTTCGAGCGATGAAAATAGCATTTTCTTTTCGGTAAAAAATATGTTGAGTCAAAGTTCTAAATTAGAAAAGAAAGACGATAGCTCGGGAATTGGGTTAACAAACGTCAAAAGACGTTTGGAATTATTGCATCCCAATCATGAATTAAGCATTAAAGAGAATGAAAAAGAATTTATCGTAGAACTTGTGATAAGATCGTAAAATATGGAAGAAATGGAAAAATCTGTTCAAGTCAACGGTCAAATTGTTTTAAAATGTTTGGCAATAGATGATGAGAATTTAGCACTTGATTTGCTGGAAGATAATATTTTAAAAATTCCATTTTTAAAATTAGAAAAACGTTGTAGAAATGCAATGGAGGCACTTCAGGTGCTACAAACCACAGAAATCGATTTGCTATTTCTTGATATTCAAATGCCTGGTCTTACGGGTATACAATTTTTAGAGGGCCTAACGCAAAAGCCAATGGTCATATTTGTTTCTGCCTACCAGCAATACGCAATTGATGGATTTAATTTGGATGTGATTGATTATGTTTTGAAACCAATTAGCTTTGAGCGGTTTTTAAAAGCATGTAATAAGGCATTGGATTTTTACAAAAGCAATAAAATTACTTTTAAACCAACAGAGGAACAATCACCTAAAGATTATATTTTTATTCATGCTGATTATTCTTTAATGAAAGTAATGTTTGACGAAATATTATACGTAGAAGGACTAAAAGACTATATCAAAATTCACCTAAATAGTCAAAAATACCCAATAGTTTGTCGAATGACGATGAAATCTATTGAAGAAAAATTACCGGCAAATTTGTTTTTCAGGGTCCATAAATCATTTATCGTGTCGATAAAAAAGATGGAATCTATCCGAAACCAAAAAATTAAAATTGGAGACAATTATATACCTTTAAGTGAAAACTTTGCTGAAAGTTTTCTTCAAGCTATTGGATATTCAAAAAACTAAATTATTTGAATTTATAGGAAACTCCCAACCAAGCCCTCATTAGTCCAGTCGTGAAATTTGCATCCGTATAAGGAGTTATTTCGAAATTTAGCCCTAGCTTATTAAGCTTTTCAAAAGGGTACGAGCGCACACCTAAAGACCCGTAATATCCTTTTAAATTAGAGGATTGTTTAATAAAAATATCATTAAACCAACCAATACTTGCGCCACCACCTAAATAGAAAAACGAATTATTCTTTTTGGAAAGTAAAATTTGAGGACCAATTTCAGTTGTAATTAAAGAAGTGGCTGAATTCATTTGAACTCTTGCTTCCAAAAATATAGGTGAAGAATTTTTGGTAGAGACCGCCAATTGCGAATTAAAAGGATAATAACTTATTGTTTGAGCATTTAATTTTAAGATACTTATCAAAAAAAATATAGTCAGCAGTAAATTTTTTCTCATTCGTTTTTTATAAATCTTCGCAATTTAGTAAAAGTAATATGAATTTTAAATCTCGGTTAAAATTTATGTAACTTTGAATTAACCAAAACCATTTTATGTCGGTTTTAAAAAAATTAGCTGGAGAAACCTTATCCTATGGATTTAGTACAATTTTAGGCAGATCGCTTAATTTTTTATTAGTTTTAGTACATACTAAAGCATTTAGCCCATCCGAACTTGGTATCAACGTTAAATTATATTCTTACATTGCCATTGCCAATATTTTGTATACCTATGGAATGGAGACGGCCTATTTCAGGTATGCAAAAGAAAATCCTGAAAAATATTATCGACTCATTTTAAGTGCCATCATAGGTAGTACTTTTGTTTTTACGGCTATGTTATTCGGCTTGGCTGGCCCTATAATGACAAATTTAGGATATGCCGGCCAAGAGCAATTCCTTTATTGGATTGCCTTGATTTTAGCAATTGATACGATCACTGCTATCCCATTTGCTAGGTTACGATTAGAACAAAAAACCAAAAAATTTGTTACTGCGAAAATATTTTCCATTTTCATAAATATTGGCCTTAATCTTTTGTTTTTGATGGTCTTTAAACCAATTCATGAAGGGACTTGGGGACAAGAATTACAAGAAAAATTTCAAGCGCTTTACAATCCTCTCATTGGGGCAGGTTATATATTTTTAGCAAATTTGATTGCTAACCTGAGCTTTTTCATTTGGCTAAAAGATGAGTTCAAAGATTTTAAATGGTATTGGGACCGTGAGGAAATAAAGAAATTATTTATCTACGCTTTTCCTATAATGTTCATGAGTTTGGCAGCCATGTCCAACTTGATGTTTGATCGATTATTACTCGAAGAGCTTTTACCTCATGGTTTTTATCCAGGAAGGACTTCACAAGAAGCCTTGGGTATTTATGGTAATTGCTATAAGCTTTCTATATTTATGAGCTTGGCAATACAGGCTTTTAAATATGCTGCAGAACCATTTTTCCTAGGTAGGGTTTCTAAAGACAATACCAAAACGAATCTCGCACTTGTGACCCATTGGTTTATCATCGTTTGTCTATTTCTGTGGGTGGGCGTTTCCAATAATTTGTTTTGGCTTAAAAGTATATTTTTGAAAAGACCTATTTATTGGGAGGGAATTGGAATTATACCTGTGCTATTATTAGCGAATTTATTTTTAGGAGTCTATTACAATATTTCAGTTTGGTTTAAATTGAAAGATAAAACCTATTTAGGTACAATCATCACCCTCATTGGATTTGCCTGTACCATTGCCGGCAATGTATTTTTTATTCCAATTTATGGATATATAGCATGTGCGTATTCATTTTTAGGCTCAGCATTTGTTATGACCTTTTTATGTTTAGTCGCCGGACAAAAATACGATCCGGCACCCTATAAGGTGATATCAGCACTTTTTTATATCCTTTTAGGCGGAGTTGTTATTTTGACTCCTAATTTATTTGAATCAAATGTGGTACCAAAAATAATTACACAAAATATAGGTATTTTGTTTTTGGGAATTTTTGTAATTTTAAAAGAATTCTCCATTAAAAATGGGAAAGTTGAAATAAAATTCAAGCCGTGAAATCAGAATTAAGAACTCAATATTTGCAATTGCAACTCAGTATAACGCAAATGGGAAAAAATTTGCAAGAGGCGCTGGGCAGTATTAGAGAACTTTCTAGGGAAAATCAGCGATTGAGAGATATTGCTTCTGAAAAAGAATTGGAGGCGAAACAATTGCAAGAAAAAATAAAAGAATTAGAAAAAAATAATAAAATATCAGATAAAATTGCTAAAATTGTAGTTAATACTGAAAATACGGTAGTCCCAACTACTGACTTGAAGAAAAAATTAGAACAATATATTTCAATTATAGATCATAGTATTGAAGCATTGAAAAGCAAATGAGCCAAAAACTTCCTTGTAATCTTATTTTAGGAATTCAGGCTTTGGCCTTAAAGGTTCAACCCGATGAGGAATTTTGTGTAAGAAAAGCCGCAAAACTAGTTAACGAACTAGTCAAATACTATGAAAAAAAGACAAATAATTCAGACCCTGGTAGTATAATGGCCATGGTTGCACTTGATTTAGCTATGTGTGGTGTCAAATTTAATCAAGAATTTGATTCGCATATGGAGCAAATAAATCGTAACAATACTGAGTTATTGGAATTAGTCGAATCATATTCTAAGTAAATCTTTGAGGTAAGTCGGGGCTAATGTTTAAACACATTGCTATATGATTATTACCATTCTTGTTCCTGTAATTACACTCCTTGCGGGTGTTTTCGCTGGAAAAACATTTTTTGCAAAAGTCAATAAAAATCTAGAATCTGATGCTCAAAAAAGAGCTGACGATATCATTAAAAACGCTGAATTTTCTGCGGAAAACCTCAAAAAAGACAAAATGCTTGAGGCTAAAGAAAATTTCATCCGCTTGAAAGCGGAATTTGAAGAGGAAACCCAATCGAAAAAAGTTATCTTAATCGAGAACGAACAAAAATTAAAAGAAAGAGAGCGAACGTTACAACAACAAGCTGAACAACAAAAACAAGTCGAACAAGAAATTCATTCAGCTCGGCAAAGTATTCAATCAAAAGAAGAAAATTTAAAAAAGAAAAACGAAGAGGTTGATCGAAAAAGAGCTGAGGCAGAAGAAATGCTTGCCAATCAAATTGCTCAATTAGAACGAATTTCAAATCTTTCTGCCAATGAGGCGCGTCAACAATTGATGGATGCTTTGAAAGCTGAAGCAGAGAGTAAGGCATCATCTTTGGTAAAACAAGCCATCGAAGAAGCTAAATTAACTGCTACTAAAGAGGCCAAAAAAGTTGTAATCGAAACGATACAAAGAACTGCTGCCGAAAATGCTATTGAAAACTGTGTATCCGTTTTTAATATTGAATCAGATGATGTAAAAGGTAAGATCATTGGTAGAGAAGGTAGAAATATTCGTGCATTAGAGGCTGCAACTGGTGTAGAATTCATAGTAGATGATACTCCAGAAGCTATTATTATTTCTGGCTTTGATCCGGTTAGAAGAGAAATTGCACGTTTATCATTACACCGATTGGTACAAGATGGACGAATTCATCCGGCCCGAATTGAAGAAGTGGTTAATAAAACACGAAAAAACATTGAAGACGAAATCGTCGAAATTGGCGAGAAAACTGTAATTGATTTAGGAATTCATGGATTACATCCTGAATTAATCAAAATGGTGGGACGTATGCGTTTCCGTTCGTCCTATGGACAAAATTTGCTTCAGCACTCACGTGAGGTGGCTAAGTTGTGCTCCACGATGGCCGCAGAGCTTGGATTAAATGTTAAATTAGCTAAGCGTGCAGGACTTTTACATGATATTGGGAAAGTATGGCATGAAGAACCTGAATTGCCACACGCAGTTCTAGGCATGGAATTAGCTCAAAAGTATAAAGAACACCCTGAGGTTTGCAATGCAATTGGTGCTCACCACGATGAAGTGGAAATGACTAGTATGATTTCACCAATTATTCAAGTTTGCGATGCCATTTCAGGATCAAGACCTGGTGCTCGTCGCGAAATGATGGAATCCTACATGAAACGATTAAAAGACCTGGAAGACCTAGCTACTTCTTTTGATGGCGTTCAAAAATGTTATGCTATTCAGGCTGGAAGAGAATTACGTATTTTAGTGGATTCAGAAAATGTTTCCGATGAAAAAGCAAGTAATTTATCTTTTGATATTTCACAGAAAATAGAAAAAGAAATGCAATATCCTGGACAAATAAAAGTAACGGTCATTCGTGAAATGCGTGCAGTGAATTTTGCAAAATAAGTTTTGAATTTTGTAATTTAAGGCTGTTTCTCTGAAACAGCCTTTTTTATTTTTATGAAAATCATACATCCAGAAAGTCCAAGCGATTGGCAAAATTATTATGCGCTTCGTTATGAGGTCCTTAGAGAACCTTGGAATCAACCGCTAGGAACCGAAATTTTAGATGATGAACAGTCGGCTATTCATGCAATGGTGGTAGAAAAAGATAATGCTTTGGCTGTTGCTAGACTTCATGAAGCATCGAAAGGCATAGGTCAAGTACGGTGTGTGGCAGTAGCTACTGACCAACAAGGTAAAGGACTTGGTAAAATGTTAATGCGACACCTTGAAGAAGAGGCCTACAAAAAGGGCATGAAAGAGATTATTTTGGAAGCAAGAGAGAATGCTGTACCTTTTTATGAAAAAATTGGATATAGCATTGTAAAGAAGTCATATCTATTATTTGGGGAAATACAACATTATACAATGCGGAAGGAAATTTTATGATGGAAGAAGTATGAAGGAAAAAAATTAATTTATTACTCATTACTTCTTACTTCTTCCTTAATGTGTATGCTCTAATCCTTGTGCACTAGGAATTTGATTAAAAGAAATCTTTGCGTCTTTAAAGGCCTCTTTTGGTTTCAAACTCAAAATTTGAAATAATTCCTTATCTGATTTAGTATCTGGATTTGGTGTAGTAAGTAATACATCACCAGAGAAGATAGAATTGGCACCTGCCATAAAGCAGAAAGCCTGACCCTCGTAAGATAGTTCTAAACGACCAGCGGATAGTCGCACTGCAGATGCTGGCATCATGATTCTTGCGGTGGCTATCACACGAACCAAATCCCAAACAGAAGCTGTTTGTTGGTTTTCAAATGGTGTACCCTCTACCGGAACCAAGTTGTTTACAGGGACTGATCCTGGATGCTCTGGCAAATTGGCTAAGGTCAATAGCATACCTATTCGATCATTTGCAGATTCACCCATACCAATGATTCCACCAGAACAAACAGAAAGTTTGGCTTTGCGAACATTTTCCAATGTTTTTAAACGATCGTCATAGGTTCTCGTAGAAATCACATCGTCATAATATTCTTCAGAAGTATCAATATTGTGATTGTAGGCATATAAACCCGCATCTTTTAACTTTTCAGCTTGCTCTTCACTTAACATGCCAAGGGTACAACAAACTTCCATTCCAAGCGTATTGACACCTTTCACCATCTCTAGCACCTTATCAAAATCTTTATTGTCTCTCACCTCTCTCCAGGCAGCACCCATGCAAAAACGAGAACTTCCGTTTTCTTTGGCACGCACAGCCGCTTGAATTACCTCCTCGTATGGAAGTAATTTCTGAACTTTCACATTGGTATGATAACGAGCAGCTTGAGAACAATAAGAGCAATCCTCTGGACACCCACCAGTTTTGATGGACAACAAAGTACTTACTTGAACTTCATTTGGATCGTGAAATTGGCGGTGAATGGTTGATGCCTGGTACACAAGATCCAAAAAAGGTTGGTTGTAAATTTTTTCTACTTCTTCTCTTGTCCAATCGTGTCTTATCATTCTTCTTAATTTTTGACAAAGATAATTATTTTAATTCAATCATATAGGGCATTAAAGCCTGAAGACCCTCTCTTTGTTTAATTCGGTCTATTTCCATCATCGCACCTGCCCAAGGAATATGCTTTTGAATCAATCGTTCTGAAATTTTTGACTCGGAAGTAGTAGATTCCAAAATAGTTTCAATAAATGATTTTGCTTTAGGGTATATTGAAACCTTATATTCTCCTTCTTTTAATTTTACTTTTTTGGCAGCTAATTGAATAGCCGTATTTAATCCACCTAGTTCATCTACTAGGCCAATCTGTTTTGCTTGTGCACCGGTCCAAACCCTACCTCCTGCTACAGATTTTAATTTTTCGATCGACATTTTACGTCCAGCTGCCGCTTTAGAAGTGAAAGATTCATAACCTTCGTCTACAAATTTTTGAACCAACTGTTTTTCAAAATCAGATAATTCACCAGCAGTTGTCATGAAATTAGAATGGGTATTGGTATTTACATGGTCACTGGTAATTCCCAACTTATTTTCAAAAAATTTATCAAGGTTCAACCATTGGGCAAAAATCCCGATAGAACCTGTAATAGTTGTAGGATGAGCGACGATTGCATCAGTTCCCATGGCCATATAATAACCACCTGAAGCAGCATAAGTAGACATTGAGGCAATTATAGGTTTTACTTTTTTAGCCAATTGAATTTCTCTCCACATGTTATCAGAAGCTAAAGATGAGCCACCTGGACTATCAATTCGAAGAACAATCGCCTTAACTGATTTATTATCTCTTAATTTTCTCAATTCTTTGATAAATGATTCTGAACCAATTGACCCTTCGCCTCCTTTTGTACCAACAATTTCACCTTCAGCGACAAGAACAGCAATTTTATTATTCCCCTCTACCTCTTTGATTGGATTTTTAGCTTTTAAATAATCATTCAAACTGATATACTCTATATCTTCAACCTTTTTGACTTTAACTTTTTTCATCACAACATCTTGGTATTCGTCATGATACGCCAATTTAACCATTCCTAAATTTGATGCATTTTTTGAGCTATATGCTGAAAGACTATCAGCTATTTGGTTAAGTTTTGGTACGGTTAATGACCGTGAACGAGCAATTTTGTCGAAGACAAAATTATTGATAGAAGTTAAAAAAGAACTGGTTTGCTCCTTGTTTTCGGCACTCATATTTTCACGAATAAATGGCTCTACGGCAGATTTATATTGTCCTACCCTAAATATCAATGGTTCGATTTCTAATTTGTCCAAAGCTTTTTTGAAAAACATATAATTAGCTGAAATACCATTGAAGTCGAGCAATCCATTTGGATTCAAATAAACCTCATCTGAAACGGAAGCTAAATAGTAGCCTTTTTCTGAGTAGGAATCGGCAAATGATAAAACAAATTTTCCAGATTTTTTAAAATCCTCGATGGATTCACGAACTTCTGATAGCTGTGAATAACCGGCAAAAGGTAGGGTTGATTGTAATTCGATACCTTTTATTTTGGGGTCTACCTTGGCTCTTTCTAATGCTGAAAGAATTTGAATTAGGCCAACTTTATCTGAATTATCAATAAATGGGCCAGCTAATTCCGCAAAAGGATTATCATCAGTTGAGGCATTTTCGACCATTGGGCGGTCAAGATTGATTCTTAAAATGGAGCTATCTTTTACATCGATGTGATCTTCTGATTCGCTCATGACCGTTCCTACACCGGCTAGAATTAAAATACTTAGAATAGAGAATAAGAATAATCCTACAATAGTAGACAGGGTATTTTTAACAAATTGCCACATAAATTTATTTTACATTAATTCACTAATTTAAAAGAAAGGACAGATAGATTAGGATAATTTATGTTCAACGGAAAATATAATCAAACAATGGTCATTATCCGAAATTTTTACGGTAATCTTCTCTTGATTGAACAATTACTTCATGCGCAATTTCACGACCATATACATCGTCAATATCCACAGCAAGTGAGGTTGTTTCACCAGGCAACATCTTGTAAGTCCAAAAATAATGTCTCAAACGTTGGACAATATCTTTTGGTGCGTCGGAAATATCTCTCCATTTACCATAAATAGGATCATCTTTTAAAACAGCTATAATTTTATCATCCGCCTCTCCTTTGTCAATCATTCGAATTCCTCCAATGGGAATAGCCTCGCAAATAATATCTCCATGGGTTATAGCACGCTCAGAAAGCACTAAAATATCTAAAGGGTCACCATCTCCTTTTTGAATATCTTTGCCAGAATATTTTCTTGCTAATTCTGCAATTCCTTCTGCACAATAAGTTTGAGGTAAAAAACCATATAAAGCAGGAACGATATTAGAAAATTTTTGAGGACGATCAATTTTCAAAAAACCAGTTTGTTTGTCTATCTCGTATTTTACGGTATCCGTTGGAACAATTTCTATAAAAGCCGTCACTAAATCTGGCATTTGATCGCCGATATTAATTCCATGCCAGGGATGTGCTTTAAAAAAATTTCTATTCATGGGCATTATATTAAATCTACTTAGTGTTTTAGCTTACAAAAATACAAAAAATCGTTAAATTTGTGGTTTGATTGAAATTAAATATGATTTATCCTATCATTCCCTATGGCGATCCTGTTTTACGCAAAGTAGCCACAGATATTGAATTTGGAAGTATGGACTTGGTTCAACTTTCACAAGACATGTTCGAAACGATGTATGCTGCCAGTGGAGTAGGTTTAGCTGCACCTCAAATTGGGATGCCAATTCGAATGTTTGTGGTAGATGGAAGACCTATGAATGATGAGGAGGATGAGGAGGACATGGACCCTTCTTTGATTGACTTTAAGAAAGTATTTGTTAACCCAACCATAATCGATGAGACTGGAGAGGAATGGGGATTTGAAGAAGGATGTTTATCAATTCCTGGAATAAGAGGCGAAGTTTTTCGTCCGGAATTTGTAAAAATACATTATTGGACAGAGCTAGGAGAAGAAAAAGAAGAAGTTTTTGAGGGATTAGCGGCAAGAATTATCCAACATGAATACGATCATATAGAAGGGATCTTATTCACAGATCATTTGAACATGGTCAAAAAACGAATGATTAAAAACAAACTTACAGATATTACAAAGGGAAAGGTTTCTGTAGATTATAAAATGAAATTCTCCCGATAACATTATGAAAATATCACTTAATTGGCTTAACGATTTTATCAATACAAGTTTATTACCTCAAAAAGGCTCTTCGGAGGAATTAGATGTCCTATTGACCAACACTGGTTTAGAGGTTGAAGGAATTGAAGCACATGAAAATATTCCTGGCGGGTTAAAAGGTTTCGTGGTTGGGGAGGTTAAAACTTGTGAAAAGTTTGAAGTAAAAGAAAAAACATTATCGTTAACAACTGTCGATGTTGGCACGGATGAATTATTAACCATTGTTTGCGGAGCAAGCAATGTGGCGGCAGGGCAAAAAGTAATTGTAGCAACACCTGGCACTCAGTTATATGACAAGTCTGGTAAAGCCTTATTTACGATTGAAAAAAGAAAGGTATATGGACAACCATCAGAGGGAATGATTTGTGCGGAGGATGAAATTGGAATTGGTGATTCTCATGATGGAATTATGGTCTTATTAACTGAATTACCAAACGGTACACCAGCTGCTGAATACTTTAATCTCAATTCAGACCAGGTTATAGAAATTGGTCTTACACCCAATAGGGCTGATGCTGCTTCGCATTGGGGTGTTGCTCGAGACATTCATGCAATAAGTGGGATTCCCATTGAATTACCCAAGGTTGAAATGATTCAATCTGGAGAAAACAAGTTCCCAATTGAGGTTATATTAGAGGATGATGGATGCACTCGATTTTGTGGAATAACCATAGATGGAGTTACTGTTAAAGATTCTCCAGAATGGTTGAAAGAACGTTTAATTGCAATTGGTTTAAGACCCATAAATAACATTGTGGATATTACCAATTACATCTGTCATGGTTTGGGACAACCCATGCATGCTTATGATTGGAAGGAAATTAAAGGAGGTAAGTTACTTGTTAAAACATTAGCAAAAGGTACAAAATTCAAAACTTTGGATGAAGTTGAACGTATCTTAAGTGGTGAAGAATTGATGATATGTGATATCCAAGGAGCCATTGGAATTGCAGGGGTAATGGGTGGCGCCGATTCGGGAATTAAGCCGAATACTGAACGTGTTTTTCTTGAAGTTGCACATTTCAAACCAGAAAGAATTAGAAAAGCTTCACAAATCCATTCCTTAAAATCGGACGCATCTTTTCGTTTTGAAAGAGGAACGGATGTAGATGCCAAATTATTTGCCCTTAAATATGCAGCCCAATTAATTCTAGAGATTGCTGGTGGCAATATTGCTTCGGAAATTATAGATATCTATCCTATTAAAGCTGAAAAAGTAGCTATCGACAGTAGTTTCCAAAAAATTACAGATTACATTGGAATTGATATTTCATCTGACCGAATCATTGAAATTTTAAATGCATTGGATTTTGAATTCATTACAAATGATGGAAAGGCATTTACCGTATTGGCCCCATTGTATCGAGTTGATGTTACAAGAGAAGCAGATTTAGTAGAGGAAATTTTACGTATTCATGGATTAGACAATGTACCATTGTCAGATCATTTAAGTGCACAGTTTTTGTCGGAATTTCCAAGCATTGACAAGGAAAAAAATCAAGAAATCATAACAAATTCACTTGCAGCCAAAGGATTTAACGAAATAATTACCAACTCCTTAACGAAAGGAGAGTTTCATCAGTGGATAGCAAAAGATTTAGAATTTGAGACTGTTGAAATTTTAAATCGACTGTCTGAAGATTTAGGCGTAATGCGTCAACACTTGGTTTTTCAAGGATTAGAAAGCTTAGCGCACAATATAAATAGACGTCAGAAAGATTTAAAGCTGTTTGAATTTGGTAAAACTTATCATAAAAAAGGTGAAAAATACCTAGAAAAAAGGCATTTAGGAATTTACATTTCTGGATCTTGGATGGGAGAAACGTGGGAAGTCAATCCAGGGAAGTCACAATTTTACCAAATTTATCAAGTGGTGCAAGCATTGATTCAACAAATGGGGAATCCATCATTTGAGACAGAAACCATAGAAAATTCATCTATTTATGCCTATGGATTAAAATTAATAGTAAATAAAAAACCAGTGGTGCAGATAGGACTTATACAGCCGGCCTTAGCCTCAAAATTTGATATCAAACAAGAGGTATTCATGGCAGACTTGGATTGGGATTTTTGGGTTAAACAATCCAAAGATCGCTTTGTTTATCAAGAAATCTCTAAGTATCCTGAGGTTAGAAGGGATTTATCCTTAGTAATTGACCAATCGATTTCTTTTCAAGCAATTCAAAAAACGGCAAATCAATACGAGAAATCGATCCTTAAAACAGTAAGTATATTTGATGTATATGAGGGTAAAAATTTAGGAGAAGGTAAAAAATCGTATTCTGTTTCTTTTATACTTCAGGATAATCAACAAACATTGACCGACAAAGTGATTGATAGTACAATGGAACGATTGATGAAAGGTTTTGAAAAGGATTTAGGAGCTGTGATTAGGAAATAATTTGTATATTTAATAGTAAATAACAAACCTATTTATGTTAAAAACGTTTCTAAAAATATCTGGAATTATATTTTTGCCTTTTTGTGGGCTTGGGCAATCTAAAACTTATTCGCAAAATTCAGTAATTAGGATTCCCAAATCAGGAAATGCCAAAACAGCAAATTCGACATTTTTAAATAATTCACCACAAGCAGCTAAACCAGTAAGCGAAGGACTTCAAAGTGCTCCAAACCAAGTCAATACAAGTTCGGATGTACCCCAAAATAATTTGCCGATTCAAAGTTTAAATTTAGGTCCTTCCTTCTATTTACCAGGCAGTATTTTATCCGCATTTGGTAATTCTGTTGGCTATGGTATTAATGTAGAATCAGAATTTGCAAATATTTATAAAACATTAAATGTTTATGGAGAATTATCCTATATGATGGGTTCAAACACAGTGTCTAGCTCAAACAATTTTATTGATAAGAATGAATCTAATTTGATTCCGATTATGGCAGGCATAAGATATAATGTAGAAGGATCTTTACCCATTTATTTTGGATTAGGACTAGGTTATGGAATGTGGAATATAAAATCTACGGCAATCTATACGGGAAGCAATGGAAGCCCAGGAGGTGTTTACAGTACTGATTCTGAGAAATTATCTGGATTTATGTATAATTTTCACGTAGGATTTAATTTTCCTAAATTCTCTATACAATTAAAACATCAAAATTTAACAGTAGGAGAAACGGGCGGTATAAATCTACCCATTAATAACTTCGCAATATCAGCTCATTACAGGTTATTATCAAAATAAAATCCATATAAGCGATATTTTTATTATCGTTCATTTAAACCCAAAAAATTTCAGGTTTATATATGAAAAATTCCATAAAATATATCTATTTGATGGTTATTTTAAGCATCTTTCAGCCATCCTCTACACTATATGGATTGAATGGAAGTTTATATCAAACTGATAATAATTTAATTGGAATCCCTAGTAAAAAAAATAAACGGGTGCCTAAATTGGAAATTAATATTGGCCCTACCATTTTTTTACCAAGTTTAGATTGGTCTAAAATTAATAACATAAAAACCTTTGGGGTTTCTTTAAACACTAATTTGTATTCATTCGATGAAGGGACAAAAATATTTGGAGAGGTTTCCAATCTTTTCTCCTCATATTCTTCGAATATTTTAAATACCAATACATCCGTTACAAATTATCAATATTATTTACCTATTTCAGTAGGAATTCGACAATTTAATTCTAATAAGTTATATTTTGGACTTGGAGTTGTTTACGGCTTTCAGGATAATAATTATACCTATTCAAGTATAAGCACTAACTCGTCTTATACTCCACCTGGCAATAAATCAACTATTCATTATGAAGGATTTGGTTACAATTTTCATTTGGGGCTAAAATATTCAAAATTTTCTTTTGAAATAAAGCACCAAAATAATATCCTAAGGACATCCAATAACAATAATACTAGTTCCTTGTATATTAATAACCTTGCAGTTTCAATATTTTACAAAATATTGAAAAACTAATTTTTAAAATGAGCTTAGAAATGAGCTTTTTTTATCTTTTGAACATATTTCCAAGATTTGGCATTTTCATTTTACCATCTTGTACCTTGTTCATCATCCTCATCATTTTACGCATATCCTCAAATTGTTTCAACAAATTATTCACTTGTTGAATCGATGTACCAGAGCCTGAGGCGATTCTATTTTTACGAGAGGCATTTAAAATATCCGGATTCTCCTTTTCTTTTTTAGTCATCGATTGGATAATAGCTTCAATCGGTTTAAAAGAATCATTAGAAATATCAACATCCTTTACGGCTTGGCTCATACCAGGAACCATACCCATCAAATCTTTGATGTTTCCCATTTTTTTAATTTGTTGCAATTGGGCATAAAAATCCTCAAAAGTGAAATTATTTTGTCGAATCTTTTTATTTAAACGCGCAGCTTCATCCTCATCGAAGGCTTGTTGAGCACGTTCAACTAAAGAAAGTACGTCACCCATTCCTAAGATTCGGTTGGCCATACGATCAGGATAAAACTGATCGAGAGCTTCCATTTTCTCTCCAGTAGAAATAAACTTGATTGGTTTTTCTACCACTTGACGAATGGAAAGAGCTGCACCACCCCTTGAATCACCATCTAATTTAGTGAGTACAACACCATCGAAATTCAGTCTGTCATTGAAGGTTTTAGCTGTATTTACCGCATCTTGACCTGTCATTGAATCAACCACAAACAAAGTTTCGGTTGGCTTTATAGCTTTTTTAACAGCCTCAATTTCAGCCATCATCACCTCATCAACAGCCAAACGACCGGCGGTATCCACAATTACTACCTTCTTGCCCATTTTTCTGGCATAAGAAAGGGCATTTTCGGCAATATTTACTGCATTTTTATTTTCTGGTTCTGCATAAACCTCAACTCCTACTTGTTCGCCTAGCACTTTTAATTGATCAATTGCTGCAGGGCGGTAGATATCACAAGCAACGAGTAAGACGTTTCTTCCAGATTTTTTAATGTATTGGGCTAATTTCCCAGAAAAAGTGGTTTTACCACTACCTTGAAGACCCGCGATTAGGACTATTGCAGGATCACCTTTAAGGTTAATTTCTTGTTTTTCACCTCCCATCAATTGGGTTAATTCGTCGTGAACGATTTTAACCAATAATTGACCTGGTTCAACAGCTATTAAGATTTTCTGGCCTAAAGCCTGATCCTTGATACGGTCGGTAATTTCTTTTGCAACTTTATAGTTTACGTCGGCATCCATTAAAGCACGACGAATTTCTTTTATTGTAGATGCAACATTAACATCTGTAATACGACCATTGCCCTTCAGGGTGCGCATTGCGGAGGTCAACTTGGAACTTAAACTTTCAAACATTTCTATATAATCTTAAAAGGAAGGTAAATTTAGCCTTTTTTAACCAAATTTTATTCAAATAAAATTGTCTTATTTTGGTGAATAAATACTCTATCTTCTAAAACAAGCTTTAAGGCCTTGGATAACACAATTTTCTCTACCTCTTTACCTGCTTTAGACATATCCTTTGCATTTAATGTATGATTAACTCGCACTACATCTTGACAAATAATTGGGCCTTCATCTAAATCATCGGTCACAAAATGAGCCGTTGCACCAATTATTTTCACGCCTCTTTCGAATGCCTGAACATAAGGGTTGGCACCGATGAATGCAGGTAAGAAAGAATGGTGGATATTGATTAAACGACCAAGGTATTGGGAAGAAAATTTTGATGTCAAAATACGCATGTATTTTGCTAAGACAATTAAATCAGGATTGTATTGGTCAATCACCTTTGCCACCTTATTTTCATGAGTCTCCCTGTCCAAACCTTCTGCATTGATCCAATGAAATGGAACATTGAATTGATTACAAATATTTTTTAAGGTATCATGGTTACCTATAACGGCTAAAATTTCGAATGGTAAATCTTGAAATTGATTTTTTATCAAAAGGTCTCCTAGGCAATGGTGTTCTTTGGTAACTAGCACCACTATTTTTTTCTTCTTTGGTGGGATGATTTCAACTAAGGAATTCTCGGGCAAAAGGTCAATTATTTGTTTTTTCACTAAATCAACATCACAGGTGCCCGTAAATGATATTCGCATAAAAAACCTTTCAGAGTCTTCCGCAACAAATTCATTGGTTTGTGTTACATTAACCTTTTGATCAAAAAGGACGCCCGTAATTTTATGAACAAGTCCTTTTTCATCATGGCAAGAAATTTTTATTATCGTCTCCATCAAAAAATTCACTAAAAATTCTTCAAATTTAGCCTAAAATAATGGAGTAAAAAAGAATTAATAGTACCTTTGTGGGATTAGGGAGTTTAAAGAACTTCATTATTTGAAAACCAATAAAGTATTTATTCAAAATGGAAAAAATTAAAGTAGCCAATCCGGTTGTTGAGCTTGATGGGGATGAAATGACCCGAATCATATGGAAATTCATCAAGGACAAATTGATTTTACCTTACGTTGATGTTGATATCAAGTATTATGATTTAGGTGTAGAATATCGTGATGAAACAAATGATCAAGTTACGATTGAAGCTGCTGAAGCCATTAAAAAATACGGTGTGGGTATCAAATGTGCTACCATTACACCCGATGAGGCACGTGTGGCAGAGTTTGGTTTAAAGCAAATGTGGAAGTCTCCAAATGGTACAATTCGTAATATTTTAGATGGTACCGTTTTCAGAGAGCCTATTGTTTGTTCAAATGTTCCTCGTTTAGTTCCAAATTGGACAGCCCCAATCGTTATTGGTCGTCATGCTTTTGGAGATCAATACCGTGCAACAGATTTTGTAACAAAAGGTAAAGGAAAATTAACAGTAACTTTCACTCCTGAGGATGGAGGAGATGCTCAAACTTTTGAAGTTTATAATTTCAAGGGAGACGGCGTTGCATTGACTATGTACAACACTGATGAGTCGATTCGCGGTTTTGCTCATTCTTGTTTCAACATGGCACTAGGCAAAGGATGGCCTTTGTATTTATCTACTAAGAACACTATTTTGAAAAAATATGATGGCCGTTTTAAAGATATTTTTGAAGAAATTTACGAAGCTGATTATAAATCAAGATTTGAGTCAGCAGGAATTGTTTATGAACATCGTTTAATTGATGACATGGTGGCCTCTGCTTTAAAATGGAATGGAAATTTTGTTTGGGCATGTAAAAACTATGATGGTGATGTACAATCGGATACGGTTGCACAGGGATTTGGTTCGTTAGGATTAATGACATCTGTTTTAGTTACGCCAGATGGAAAGGTAATGGAGGCAGAAGCTGCGCATGGTACTGTTACGCGTCACTATAGAGATCACCAAGCAGGAAAACCTACATCTACTAATCCAATTGCTTCCATTTTTGCATGGACAAGAGGTTTAGAGTTCCGTGGCAAACTGGACAATAACCAAGATTTAATCCATTTCTGTCAAACTTTAGAAAAGGTTTGTGTAGCAACTGTAGAATCTGGAAAAATGACCAAAGACTTAGCGGTTTGTATCCATGGAAATAAAGTTAATCATGGTGAACATTATTTATATACCGAGGAATTTTTGGCTGCATTAGATGAAAACTTACAAGCAGCATTGAAAAAATAGCCTGTAAAATTAACTATAAAAAAAGCTACCAAAATTGGTAGCTTTTTTTATTTACCAGCTAATATTTGTCTGGTATATACTTTATTTTCTTTGGTGATAATGTTTAGGATATATTTTCCAGTTGCCAAACCATTTACATCAAGTTTAAAGGAATCATCTGTGGTTATGATACCTTCTTTCACTGTATTCCCTAATAAATCTAACAATTGATAAGTAGCATTACTCAAGTTGGAAATAGATTCAATAGTAAGCTGACCGAAAACACCGATGGGATTTGGATAGGCCGTCAGGCCACCATCATTTGGTAAAGCGTATGAAAATTCAGCAAGTGTCGATTTACAAGTCAATTCCTTGCTATAAGATTTAGTAGCATACAATTTATAGGTCCCTGGTTGATTCACCTTCAAATAGACATCAGATTTATTTAAATCAAGGTTATTTAAAGACCAATGATATTCTGTATCATACACCTTTAAACCACCATATAAAAAATAAGGATTACTTTGTGTAATAGTAGGTTGTTTTGGGTTATCGTATACACTCACTTTAATGGAATTGGAACTATCAGATTTACAATTAAAATTATCTTGTTTAAATGCAAAATAAGATCCACTATTCGAAACCTTTATCGAATCTGCTAACACTCCTGTATTCCAATAAATAGGTGTTTTATCTTTATTAAGAATAACTACATTTCCACCATCACAAATATTGGGGGACGTTTTGGTAATCAAGACCGGTTTTTCTGGTTTTGAAAAATTGTTTATACTGATTAAAGGGCTTTTTAAGATAATATTTTGATTGCCTATGTATTTCATGTAAATTTTTTTACCATTTAAATTTTCATAGACTTGATTATTGTTTTTTATTAGGACATCAGAATCACTATATAAATCAAAATTTGTGCTTGAAAAACCAAGCATATTTGAGTTGAGTTTACCACAATATTTTTGAAAGGAAGGCAGAGGAATTGGTGCATTGGCGACTCTAATGGTTGAGTATAAATAAATGAGCTTGTCAAACCAAGCACTTCCCAAGGAAGCAAAAGATTTTGGAGAAAAATGAGTACATGCTTCTGGCTCAGTGGCCAGTCTTGGCACATCAATCAAGTCGGTATTAGGACCCCTTAAAAAAGAGTTACTATCAGATTTAAACAATTCCTCATAGCCTGCAATAATTTTGGAGTTATCAATCAATGGTCCACAAACTCCATTGATTAAGCCAGTATTATAAGTCGATTGTGCTAATACAAATGGTATTTTTAATCCTGTAATTTTAGTGACATTTGATTGAACCTCCTTAAAATAATTGACAAAATCTGTGGTAGACATTTGCTTTACATTATCAGTTTCACCAATCTGCCATAATATAGCTCTAATACCATTGGTTCCGGCATAGGATTTAATAACTTGTTTTAAATTATCAAAAGGGAAACCCTTTGCATAATAGGCGTCTATCCAAGGATTTTTAGAGGCAATTCCTCTGGAGGATTCTGCCCAATTTCTTATGGAAGTCCCACTCCAGGCTACATTAAAAAAGCAAACAGGTACATTTAAAGTATTGGCAATTTTTTCACCCAATTGAGGCCAGAAAAAATTTGAAGCTCCAGTAGGGCCAATTATGGCAGAATTTTTAAGGACCTCAAATTTATCAGTTGGAAAATCCAGGTTATTTTCGCCAATGAATGAAAATTTATCTGGCTCTTGAGGTTTATAATAGCTACTAAAGTTTGCTGTAATAACCATTTCATTGTTTGTACCAGATTCATAATAAGTTCTTTCAATCCCTTGCGCATTTGATTGACCCGCAATGATATAAACCTCACCAACACCAAATCTATTCAAAACTGCCGAATCCAACACAATATTTTTATTCAAGGAGCGAACCTTCAATTTATACAAACCTCCCAAGATATCTAATTTACCTTGATAAAAGCCCCCAATAGCAGCTGTATCTAATACTTTCCAAGCAGATGACTTCTCTTTGCCATTATCGATAGCGATTAATTGATATTCAACCTTATTGGCTTCTTTGGGAACTTTACCCAAAAAGGAAACCTCAGCACTATTAACGAAATTGCGTTGAAAAACCTGATTATTGTACGGATAATCAACAGACATTTGCGAAAGTGTCCGAAAACCAACAAATAATAAAATGAATAAAAGTATTTTTCGCATATCAATTTTACTAAATATCATTGCAAGAAACAATCTTCAAAAATAGGCAAAAAAAAGTCGCAAGTGAGAACTTGCGACTTTAATTTTCAAAATTTTAATTATTCAGATACCACAGAGAATGTGATTTTGTGCTTCACATCTTTATGTAAATCCAAAGTTGCCGAATAATCACCAATCATTTTAACTTCTGAATCAAAAGAAATTTTCTTACGATCAACGTCAAAGCCTTTTTCTTTTAACATTTCAGAAATTTGAAGACTAGTAACACGTCCAAAAATTTTACCACTTTCACCCGTTTTAGCTTGAATAGTTAAAGCCAATTCTCCGATAGCAGCAGCTAAATCTGCAGCATCTTGACGAATTTTTTCTACTTTATGGGCTGCTTGCTTAATATTTTCCGCTAATACCTTCAAGTTTGAAGGAGTAGCCATGATTGCGAATCCTTGTGGAATTAAATAATTACGTCCGTAACCAGCCTTAACTGTAACAACGTCATTTTTATATCCTAATCCGGCAATATCAGTTTTTAATATGATTTCCATTTTGATTAAATCGCTAATGTTTAAATTTTTTCCGAATTATTTCAAGCCATCGGCTACGTAAGGCATTAATGCCAAGTGACGTGCTCTTTTAACAGCTTGAGCTACTTTTCCTTGAAATTTCAAAGAAGTACCAGTGATACGACGAGGTAAAATCTTACCTTGTTCGTTTACTAACTTCAATAAATAATCCGGATTTTTATAATCGATGTATTTGATACCAGACTTTTTAAATCTGCAATATTTTTTACGATTACTATTTTTATCTACAGGTTCGTTTACAAGTGTCATGATTATGCTTCTGTTTTTTCTACTTTTTTACCTACTAAACCTTTTCTTTTTTTCTCATTGTATGCAACCGCATGCTTATCTAATGCAATGGTTAAGAAACGAATTACACGCTCATCACGCTTGTATTCTAATTCTAATTTAGCAATCAGTTGTGGATCTCCGGCAAATTCAAAAATTTGATAGAAACCTGTGTGCTTGTTTTGAATCGGGTATGCTAGTTTACGCAATCCCCATGCCTCCTCGTGAACTAACTTAGCGCCATTGTCTGTCAATAGCTTCTTGAATTTCTCAACGGCGTCCTTTGTCTGTTGTTCAGACAAAACGGGAGTCAAAATGAACACCGTCTCATAGTTCTTTAATTCCATAAAAATGTTGTTTGTAATAAATTTTAAAATTGGACTGCAAAGGTAATAAAAACTTGTTCGATATCAAAGGATTAGGAAAAAAATTATCGAACTTCAAATGAACCTAAGCCAATTAAAAATCCTTCAGAATAAATTTCTATCTCATGTCTTCCCTCTCTGTAGGCTCCATTCCTGGCATAAATGAACTCAACGGATTGGTGATTATTTTCGTAAAATATACGCTGCTTAGCTGTATAAGGCAATTCTTTATTTTTAAAAATAAAAGTTCCTGATCCTGATGCATAGTCTGAAATGACAATACCTGTGGGTTCAATTATGCGTAAATAAACGGTCTTCAGCTCTTTTGCAGTAAGTGCATTTTCTTGTAAATGAAAAATTACTCTAATTTTCTCAATTCTTCTCGCCTTTTGATTATTTACACCGGATTCTTTACCTCGAGAAGAAATGGCATACACATTTACGCCCTCGGCATGCATTGCGGCTGCAACACTTACTTTCTCACTCAACTCTTGATTCCTTGCTTCCAAAAAACGAGATCGTTCAGAAAGTGCCTTTTGCTTTGCATCAAACAAATAACTTGAGTCTTTTAAAGCCTTTTGTACTGAATTTAAATCTTCTTTCAAAATTTTAGCCTCCCTGCTGAGGGAATCGTTTCTTGCAATTAAAACAACATTTTCTCTTCGTAATTTTTTAATTTCCTGATCTTTTTGACCTAATAATCGCACATAAAAGGCTAATTTCTTTTTCAATTCGGTGATATCAACACCTTCAGACCCATCTTGTAATTTTTTACGGTCTTTTTCGATTTCAATTTTAGCTGATTCCAATTCATTCACCTTCCCGCCTAATTTTTTTATTTCAATCATGCGAATATTTAATTGATTGGCAATGGAATCCAATTGATGTTCGGCAGTATTAACAAATTTTTCCTCTGCAGTGGTCAAAAAACCAAGCGAAATATTAAATCGCTCAGCTACATAAAGCCCGAAGAATATCAAGGCCAAAATAGCTAATAAAACGGTCGTTTTCTGATTTTTATTTACAGGAGAATCCATTAAAGAACGTATAAATCATTTTTTTATTGGAAGGAATCAAAAATAATAAAATAATTTTACAATGCTTACTTTTGTAAAAAAATTTGATATGCCTACATCCATTTCACATAATATTCAGGAATTATTGAAAGAACTACATTCTTTCAATAGCCAATTAATCGTTGTAACCAAAACGAGAGGAATTCCTGATTTATTGTTGACTTATGAAGCAGGCATAAAAGATTTTGGAGAAAACAGGGTGCAAGAAATGGTAGAAAAGCATGACGTTCTGCCAAAAGATATCAAATGGCATCAAATTGGACACCTCCAAACAAATAAAGTAAAATACATTGTACCATTTGTACACCTAATCCACTCGGTGGATTCCTTTAAACTTTTAAAGGAAATCAATAAAGAAGCAAGTAAAAATAATCGAATAATCTCTTGTTTGTTACAGATATACATAGCTCAAGAGGACTCAAAATTCGGACTTGATGAATCCGAATTAATGCAAATTTTAAATTCTGAAGAATTACAGACACTCAAAAACATACAAATTGTTGGCTTGATGGGAATGGCAAGCTTTACTGAAGATGAAAATCAAATTAGAGCAGAATTCAGGAATCTGAATTCTCTTTTTAACCATTTAAAATCGAATAAAATTGGCATTTCCCATGGAAACGTTGTTTGGAATGAACTTTCCATGGGTATGTCGGGCGATTATTTAATTGCGGCAGAAGAAGGATCCACGATGGTCAGAGTGGGTTCGGCTATTTTTGGACCTAGAAAATAACTACCTATTGATTGATAAAATTTCAAATTCCATTTTACCAGCTGGAGCCTGAATTTCAGCCAAATCGCCTACCTTTTTTCCCAACAAACCTTTACCAAAAGGCGAGGATACCGAAATTTTCCCTGTCTTTAAATCTGCTTCCTCTTCGGAAACGATTGTATAAGAAACGGTTGCACCGTTTTTTAAATTTTTAATTTGAACTATGGAATAAATAGAGACTTTGGATAAGTCAATGGTTGATTCATCCAATATTCGGGCATTTGCTACTACCTCTTCTAATTTCGATATTTTTAATTCCAACAAACCCTGCGCATCTTTTGCGGCATCATATTCTGCATTTTCACTTAAATCTCCTTTATCTCTTGCTTCTGCAATTTGCTTGGCCATGTCTGCTCTACCCTGAATTTTCAAGTGGTGTAATTCAGCCTTTAACTTTTCCAATGCCTCTGCTGTATAATACTGTAACTTTGCCATATGTTGTAATATTTAGGGTTAATCAATCTAATTAAAAACAAAATAGAACGGCCACCGACCGTTCTACCCAATTTATTTGTAGTTTTGTTTCGGATTCGGTGTTAATCAAAATGAATATGCATCAATAGGATGTTGTATTTCATAAGGCAAAGGTAAAAAAAATCCCTTTAGAATTCCAACACATTTCTAAAACGACAATTATAAATCTGCATGCGAATTATTTTTTTAGGTACACCCGACTTTGCTGTGGCAAGTTTAGAAGCACTTTTAAAAGCAAAAAAAGACGTTGTTGCAGTAGTAACTGCCCCAGATAAACCTTCTGGAAGAGGTCAACAATTACAATCATCGGCTGTAAAAATTTGTGCTCTTAAACACCAATTACCCATTTTACAACCTACCAATTTAAAAGACCCTCAATTTTTAAAAGACCTTAAAGATTTCAAAGCTGATTTACAAATAGTGGTTGCTTTCCGGATGTTACCAGAACTTGTTTGGAATATGCCACCTTTGGGGACTTTTAATTTGCATGGATCACTCTTACCTCATTACCGAGGTGCCGCACCAATCCATTGGGCGGTTATTAATGGAGAAAAAGAGACGGGTGTTTCTACTTTTTTCTTAAAACATGAAATTGATACTGGCGATTTACTGTTTCAGGAAAAAACACCAATAGATGATTCGGAAACAACCGGAGATGTATATGAGCGATTAATGCATATTGGAGCAGAATTAGTGGTAAAAACAGTCGAATCAATTGAAAAAAATGATTATCGACCAATTCCACAAATCAATTCAGGTGATTTAAAAAATGCCCCTAAATTGACCAAAGAAACTGGAAAGATTGATTGGACAAAACCTGGGCAGCAGATTTACAACCTTATCAGAGGATTAAATCCTTATCCTGGAGCCTATACTACTTTCCAAAATAAAATTTTTAAAATACAGAAAGCTAAATTCATTCCAACCGTTTCTGAAAACTACGAAATGAATTTATTTAGGACTGATGGCAAAACCTATTTACACTTTAAGGTAAAAGATGGAGAAATTGCCATATTGGAATGGCAAATGGAGGGCAAGAAAAAAATGAAAATAGATGAATTCTTGCGAGGATATGTTTTTAATCCGGCAATAAAAGGGTAAATTTGCAGGCAAATTAAACACTTAATACAAAAATGTCATTATTAGCACAAAGAATTCAAGCCTTAGAAGAATCCTCAACTCTTGGAATGACCAAAAAAGCACGTGAACTAGCTGCCCAAGGTCATAAAGTGATCAGTCTTTCAGTTGGAGAGCCGGATTTCAAAACGCCAACCCACATCTGTGATGCTGCCAAAAAAGCCATAGATGATGGATTTCACGGATATTCTCCCGTAGCAGGTTATCCTGATTTACGTTTGGCGATTGCTAATAAACTTAAAAGAGATAACAATTTGGAATGGGCTTCTGAGAACATTGTAGTATCTACAGGTGCTAAACATTCCTTAGCCAATGCCATTGCAGCTTTAATTGATCCAGGAGATGAAGTTATTATTTTTTCACCTTATTGGGTATCCTATTCAGAGATGGTAAAATTAGCTGAAGGAACTTCTGTTATCGTCCAAGGGGCATTTGAAAACAATTTCAAAGTTACAGCAGAACAGTTTGAAGCGGCAATAACTCCAAAAACCAAAATGGTGATGTTTGCCTCCCCAAATAATCCTACAGGTTCTGTTTATACAGAGTCTGAGCTTAGAGATATTGCCAAAGTAGTTGCAAAACACGAACGTATTTTTGTTTTGGCTGATGAAATTTATGAATACATTAATTTCACCCCGGGTGGTCATTTTTCAATTGGATCCATCCCTGAAATCAAAGACCGTGTGATTACGGTTAATGGAGTTGCCAAAGGTCATGCCATGACTGGCTGGAGAATTGGTTTTGTGGCATGTGCAAAATGGATTGCAGATGGAATAGAAAAATTACAAGGTCAAGTTACTTCCGGGACCAATTCAATTGCCCAGAAAGCTGCTGTTGCAGCATTTAATGGCTCATTAGAACATGCTGTTCAAATGAAAGAAGCCTATGATAGAAGAAGAAAATTAGTAGTTGGCAAATTAAGAGAAATACCAGGATTCAAAGTAAATATGCCCGATGGTGCTTTTTATGCCTTCCCAGACATCTCCTTTTATTTCGGAAAATCGGATGGAAAAACAACAATAAATGATTCAGATGATTTTTGTACCTGGTTATTGCAAGAAGCCTTTGTTGCCACAGTAGCAGGATCAGGTTTTGGTGCACCCAATTGTATGCGCATCTCCACAGCTGCTGCTGATGAACAATTAGAGGAAGCCTGTGCACGAATTGCCGAAGCTGTTTCTAAGTTGAAATAAAGACTGATGGATACAAGAGCCTCAGCTAATCAAAAATAGAAAAAATACCTTAGGTTACTGTCTAGGGTATTTTTTTTAAGAATTATAAAGTCTATTTTTAGGCATGGAAATAATTGCAGTATTCATTTTTGCAATTGGCTATTTAGCCATTGCCTTTGAACACCCTCTTAAATTAAATAAAACGGCCACAGCCTTAGTGACTGGTGTATTGGTTTGGGTAGTTATTGCCATTTTACAAGGACATACTGGAACTGAAAAATTATCCCATCATTTAGCCTCCTCTGCAGAAATATTATTTTTTCTCTTGGGGGCCATGACAATCGTTGAATTAGTGGATGCACATCAAGGGTTTCGTATGATAAGTAAACTCATTCAAACTGAAAATCCAGTTAAATTACTTTGGATAAGTGCAATTGCTACCTTTTTATTGTCAGCCTTGTTAGATAATTTAACAACTTCAATCATCATGATTACGCTATTGAGGAAGTTGATTGCAGAGAAAGAAACTCGTTGGTTTTATGGTGGAATAATTGTAATCGCTGCCAATGCAGGAGGTGCCTGGTCGCCAATTGGAGATGTTACAACAACCATGCTATGGATTGGTGGTCAAGTATCTGCACTTAATATTATGAAAATACTCTTTTTGCCGTCTATAATATCTTTAATTGTCCCTTTGCTATTAATTAGTTCAAAGGTAAAAAAAATGGCTCTGGGTGGATCCAGTTTAGAACTAGAACAATCTTCCAAAGAATTAAAAGAAGGGAACATTATGCTTTGGGCTGGTTCTTTAAGTTTAATTGGTGTCCCAATTTTTAAAACATTGACTCATTTGCCACCTTACATGGGTATTTTATTAGCTTTAGGCATCGTTTGGATCATTTCTGAAATTTTGCATGCAGAAAAAGATGAAGAAAACAAAAAGCCTCTCACTGTCGCACATGCATTGAGTAAAATCGACACCTCAAGTATCTTATTTTTCTTAGGAATATTATTGGCAATTGGAGCCTTAGAAAGTTTAGGTTATTTAGAACAATTAGCCCAGCTATTACAAAGCTCAGTGGGCAATCAAAATATAATTGTACTACTAATTGGTATCGTTTCCTCTATTGTTGACAATGTACCATTGGTGGCGGCAACCATGGGCATGTATTCCCTAACTGATTTCCCCACCGATCATTCATTATGGGAATTTATCGCATTTTGCGCAGGAACGGGAGGAAGTTTATTGATAATTGGATCTGCAGCAGGTGTTGCTGTAATGGGTATGGAACAAATTTCTTTCGGATGGTACCTAAAAAAAATAAGCTTGATAGCTTTATTAGGTTATGTAGCAGGTGCTGTCACCTATCTCATTTTATCATAAGGAATAGCTCATCTGTAAAGCGTAATATTGATTCCCAAGAATTGGATTGATTTTAAAAGCGTTTTTTTCTTTCCACTTTGTCTTTAATTTGGGATATAAATAATAAGAAAATTCTGCAGCAGAAATACCAATTCCTGCCCCAACCAAAACGTCTGCCAACCAATGTTCATTATTTGCCATTCGAAGTAAAGCAGTTGAACTAGCAAGTCCATATCCCAAATAAATTAAAAAAGGCTTTTCTTTGCCAACCTCTTTCGCCAATAAATGTGCTCCAAAAAATGCAGTAGCTGTGTGTCCGGAAGGAAATGAAAATTCACCACCATTTGGACGGGTAACTAAAAGACTTCTTTTTAATCCCTGAACGATAAAAGTGTAAGAAAGTGTTCCCAAAACAAAACGCCCAATTTTAGCATTTCTAGCCTCAGGACTCGGATGAGTCACGCTAAGTCCAATATTGATTAATGTTGGGGAATATTGTAAAAAATTGTCTACAGAAGTATGAAATCCATTAAAGGAATTTTGATAAACTTCAGATTGAACGTTTTTTATCTCTTGTGAGGAGGAGGCAATTCCTAAGCCTATTAAACTTACTGGCAAAACCCACCATTTTTTAGGGTTGGTTTCTTGACCAATTATATTTGTTTGTTGAAGAATCAACAAACAAAAAATCAAACCAAATTTAAACCAATTATTCATTTAACAACTTTTGAATAGTCTTCTCGAATTCATGAATCCAATCGGTATAATAAACACCCGTTCCTGGGCCGGAAAATCCTGTATGAATTTCTCGAACGATACCTTTTTTATCAATTATAAAGGTTGTTGGGTATCCATTTAATTTTTCAAGATTTGGCAATACTTTTGAAATGGTTTCATCGTTGGGTTGGCCTGCAAAAACAATTGGATAATCAATTCCAATACGTTTCCTGAAATTTTCTATTTTGGGACCAGAAATTTTTAGGTCACTTGAATATTCAAATGCAATTCCTAGCATTTCTATTCCCTTTGATTGGTTTTTTTTATAAAAGGGTGCTAAGTACCTTGATTCATCTAAACAATTTGGGCACCAAGAACCCATTAATTCAACAACCACAACCTTATTTTTAAAACGATCATCAGATAAACTGATTATTTGTCCGGAAGGACTTGGCAATGAAATCTGAATTGAGTTTGTGCCCTCTTTTAATCGGGTTAATGATTTTAAATCTGGCAAGGTAGCCTTCGAATCTAAAAGGCCATTCACGATTCGCTTACCTGAAAATCCTGAATAAAAAATTCCTGAAAATGAATTGTTTGAATTTACTTTTGCCTTCATTAAATAAACCGCAGAACCATCAAAATAACTTAAGAATAAACTATCTCCACTAACATTCCCTTGCATAAATCGGTAATCTCCAGAGGTCCGTAAAAAAGTACCCGTTACTTGGGAACCATTTTGCTCAAACACGCCTACTCCTACACTAGGTTTACCATCATCCCCAATAAAATCAGTCTTCCATTTCCCCTCCACCTTTACTTTTGGTTCAAATAAATTCCGAAATCTTTCTACTGAGCCCCAATTTGCTTCTACTTTTAAGCTTCCAATAACTGAGCCATTTCTTCTTTTTAACCAAAAACCCTTTAAATTTTCTTTTGAATTAATTCCAAAAACCAATTCTGAGTCATATAAATCAAATGGAATAATTAGAGAATCATTTCGAAAATAAGCATCTCCAAATGAAAATTTTTCAGCACCATTTTGTATTTGTATTGGTATTTTATCTTTATTGCCCTCTCCCACAACAAAATTAATTGGCAATTTCCCTCCAATAGAATAAATTTCACCTCTCCATGTACCTTGCCTAACCATAGAACCCGTTTGAGCTAAAATTGGTTGTAATGAGAAAAGCAATGCAATTAACAGGTAATTTTTCATGAACAATTGAGTATTTATTTGACAAAGATAGGGTATTCAAAAAGGTCTCAAAAAAAAAGAGACAATTTTGATAAAATAGCCTCCAAACATCCTACTATTTTTTGTAAATTTGTTTATATCTCAAATTTTTCTCTTTTGGAAACATACCACGTTTCAATCATGTTAAATGAATGCATTGACGGACTTGTTATCAAGCCTGATGGGGTCTATGTGGATGTTACATTTGGTGGTGGTGGTCATTCCAAAGCCATATTAGAAAAATTAGGGCCAAATGGTAAACTGTTTGCTTTTGACCAAGACCCTGATGCTTGGGAGCAAGCCGAAAAAATTGATGATGAACGTCTTACATTGATTACAGCCAATTTTAAACATTTGGAGAAATATTTACGTTTACATGGTATCCAACAAGTGAATGGTATTTTAGCTGATTTTGGCGTTTCTTCACATCAATTAGATGCTGCGGAGAGAGGCTTCTCAACTAGATTTAATGGCCCATTAGATATGCGAATGGGGCCTTCGGCTGCGAGTAATGCTGCAGACATTTTAAATAATTATTCGGCTAAGGATTTACAGAAAATTTTTGGCATGTATGGCGAAATCAAAAATGCAAAAACCTTATCTGAAGTTGTGGTACAGGAAAGAACAAAAAAACCTTTGGAAACAACAGAAGATTTTAAACAAATATTAGTTAAGCTAGCGCCCAGGAACAGAGAATTCAAATATTTTGCTCAGGCCTTTCAGGCCATTCGAATTGAGGTCAATAAAGAATTAGAAGTCATTGAGGAATTTTTGTTACAATGTCCAAAAGTATTACAACCCGAGGGAAGATTGTGTATTTTATCTTTTCATTCTTTGGAAGATCGCTTAGTAAAAAACTTTATTAAAACAGGAAATATTGAGGGAAAAGAAAAGAAGGATCTTTTTGGAAATGTGTTGAAACCAATGGAATCAGTTTATAGAAAACCAATCATAGCGTCTGATCAAGAGTTAAAAATTAATTCCAGATCAAGAAGTGCTAAATTAAGAATTGCATTTAACAAATAGCATGGCAACGTCTTTAAACGAAAACGGAGAAAAGAAAAAGAAATCCACTGGAAAAGCGGGCACATTAGATATGATTTTTAATTTGGATCATATTACCAATGGTGAAATTCCTTTAAAATGGGTCTATCGAATTGTTTATATTGCTTTTTTGATTTTGGTTTATATTTATTACACCATGTTAGCAGATGGTAAAATTCATCAGATTGCTAAAGAAACAGCAGAATTGGAAGAAATTAGAGCCGATTATACAACACAAAAAGCTGAATACATGAAAATGGGTAAACAAAGCTTTTTGGCGAATGAGGTGAAAAAATATGGAATGGAGCCCACGCTTATTCCAGCAACAAAAATTGTTATCAATAAAGATTTAAAGGAAGAGGAATAATTATGGGAAAATTGGAAGGAAAAGGCATTAAAAGAGAGATTACGACTCGATTTGCCTATTTTATATCCATTATTTTTATAGGCTTTGCCTTATTGATGTTCAATTTATACAAAATAATTGTCATTAAAGGACCACAACTCCGTGAAGAAGCATCCAATACGTATGTCAAAGAAAGAAGCATAGATGCCACCAGGGGAAATATTTATTCATCTGATGGTAGTTTATTAGCAACATCTTTACCGAAATATCGATTAGGAATTGACCCTTCTGTTTATACCCGAAACAAAGCTAATACAGAACTTTACCAAAAAAATATCAGTGCATTGGCAAGTGCTTTAGCTAATTTTTTTCAAGATCGAAGTGCAGAAGAATACCAAAATAAAATTGAATCTGCAGTTCGAAACAAAAGGAAGTATTTATTAGTCAATAACCGGTTATTGGATTTCCAAGAGCGCAAAAAAGTATTATCATTCCCTTTATTTCGAGAACATAAAGGAAATCCAACAAAAACAGGTATTGTGTTTGATAAAGTAAATGTTCGATACGCTCCTTTCGGACAAATGGCTTACCGAACCATAGGATATTTGAAGGATAAAGTTTCTGTTGGTATTGAAGGAAGTTTTGACAAAGAATTAAGAGGAACTCCCGGGGTAGGTTTGTTTGAAAAAATGGATAAAAACACATGGAGACCAGTAGAAAATGATGCAAAAACCATTCCAATTCCAGGATATGATTTATTCACCACTCTAGATATCAATATTCAAGATATTGTAGAAACAGCATTGAAAAATGGATTAACTGATTTCAAAGGAGAGTATGCTGTTGGAATTGTTATGGAAACAGCTACTGGAGAAATTAAAGCTATTTCTAACCTTTCTAAAAATCCAAATTCACCTTCAGGGTACATGGAAGCGAGAAATCATGCCATTGATACCCGAAATGATCCAGGATCGGTTTTTAAATTACCTTCAATGATGGCCATGATGGAAGAGGACGGATTAGAATTAAATGAGGTAATCAATGTGGGGCCAGTCCGTCAAATGTTTTATGGCCGATGGATGAGTGATTCACACGCTATGGGGTATGCTTCTGTTGAGAAAATCATCGAAAGTTCCTCCAATATTGGAACAATGAAGCTAATGCATAGAACTTTCAACGGTAAAGGGACGAAGTATTACGACTACTTGAAAAAGTTTCATTTGATTGAACCCGTTGGCTTTCAATTAAAATCTGATAACGAGAGACCGGTTTTTAAAATTCCTCCAAAATGGACCAAAGAATACATGTTATGGGCCTCGGTTGGTTATTCAACAAGTTATACACCCATGCAAATTATCTCGTTTTATAATGCAATCGCCAATAAGGGATATTGGATTCAACCATTATTAATCAAATATGCTAAAAGAGGAGGCGAAACAATCATTGATTACACAAAAACACAGGTAAAAGATTCAAGTCCGCTTTGCTCAAAAGAAACCTTGAAAAAATTACAAATTATGCTAGAGGGCGTAATTAATCAAGGTACTGCAACCAATATAAAAGGCTCAACTTATGGCATTGCAGGTAAATCGGGAACAGCCCAAAAAGTTAAAAAAGAAGGTGGATACTCCAATAAATACTATGTAACATTTGTTGGATATTTTCCTGCAAAAAATCCAAAATATACCGTTTTAGTAACGATGGACAGTCCAGAAGGTGGAACAAAGGAAACCAACTCAAGGCAGGTAACAGCTCCTGTATTCAAGGAAATTTCTGACAATATTTATGCCAGAGACATGAAGCTGCAAAAAAAATTAAGTGGATTACTGCCCGATTCGTTAAATAATAATAAGTTATCGCAAACCATCCATCCATATGATAGCGAGGTGCTTTTTACGCATTTAGGCTTACCAAAATATGATGCGGACGGCAGATGGTTTAATTTTTCATTGGATAAAAAAACAATACAACACACTCCTATATTAAGCCCAGTAAAAACCGTACCATCTGTAATCGGGATGAATCTTCGAGACGCACTTTTTACCTTGGAAAACAGAGGTTTAAAAGTACGAGCTAATGGAATGGGCAAAGTAGTTGCACAATCGATTGCACCTGGCACGCCTTTGCAAAAAAATATTCAATTAAATATAACACTGAATTGAAATGAAACATTTTTTTGACTTATTCGAACAAAATTATCCCCTGAAATTTCTTGGAGATAATCAAGAAATTGCAGAATTGTGTTTCGATTCAAGAAAAGCCAAAAAAAACAGTGTTTTTTTTGCCATTCCAGGCACCCAAGTAGATGGACATCAATTCATTGACCAAGTTATAAATGCTGGATGTACATGCCTGGTTTTAGAAAAAATTCCCGAGCAATTACCTAATAACGTAAGTATCGTACAAGTGAAAGATGCCAATGAGGCATTGGCATCCGCAGCGGGAGCTTTTTATGATTTTCCTTCCAAAAAAATCCAATTAGTAGGTATCACCGGAACCAATGGAAAAACAACTAGTGTTACCTTATTATTTGAATTATTTAAAAATTTAGGTAATCGGTGCGGACTCATTTCTACTGTTCAAAATAAAATCCAAGATCAAGTAATTCCGTCTACTCATACAACACCAGATGCTTTGCAATTGAATCAATTATTGGCGGAAATGGTACAAGCTGGCTGTACCCATGTGTTCATGGAGGTAAGCTCACATGCAGTGGTTCAAAAAAGAATTCATGGTTTAGACTTTAAACTTGCCATTTTTTCAAATATTACAAGAGACCACTTAGATTTTCATCAAACTTTTGATGAATACATTAAGGCAAAAAAAGGATTTTTTGATATGCTTGGTAAACATTCCATTGCACTTACCAATGCGGATGACAAAAGAGGAGAGGTCATGTTGCAAAACACATCTGCTACAAAAAAAACATATGGAATTCTGCACATTGCAGATTTTAAAGGAAAAATTCTTTCCAATGAAATAAGTGGCCTGCAATTGAATTTTGATGGAAAGACTTTTCATGCCCAACTAATTGGAAATTTTAACGCGTATAACCTATTAGCCATTTATGCGAGTGCAATTCTCTTAGGAGAAAACCAAGAAGAAGTAATTTTACAATTATCTAATTTACGAACAGCTCCAGGTCGTTTTGAACAATTTGTTGGAATAGATCAAAAAATGGGTATTGTAGACTATGCACATACTCCTGATGCCTTGGAAAATGTTTTAAAAACTATTCAAGCCATACGACAAAAGAATCAAAAAATAATTACGGTAATTGGATGTGGGGGAAATAGAGATACTGGGAAAAGACCCATTATGGCAGAAATTGCCTCAAAATTAAGTGACTATGTTGTATTAACATCAGACAATCCAAGAATGGAAGACCCTGCTGTTATTTTACAACAAATGGAAGCAGGCATTCCGAAAAATAAAACTTTAGCATACCGAATTATCAATGATCGTAGAGAAGCTATTCGAATGGCTATAAACGAAATTGCACAAGCGGGAGATATTATTTTAGTAGCGGGCAAAGGACATGAAACGTACCAGGATATACAAGGAGTAAAACACCACTTTGATGACAAGGAAGAAATTAAGTATTGGCTTAAATCTTAAATTAATTACCTATTTTTGTGCAAATTTGTAAATTCATTCAAAACTCAAAACAAAAATGCTCTATTATCTATTTGAATATTTAGACAAACAATTAAATGTTCCAGGAGCAGGGGTTTTTCAATACATTACTTTTCGAGCCTTTGCAGCTATCATTACCTCATTAGGTATTGCAGCTATTTGGGGAAAGGCAGTTATTTATCGCTTACAAAGATTACAAATTGGTGAAGAAATTCGTGATTTAGGTTTAGAGGGTCAAATGGCTAAAAAAGGCACTCCAACCATGGGGGGCTTTATTATTTTATTATCCCTTATCATTCCTACCCTATTATTTGCTAAAATCACCAACGTTTATATTATCCTTTTGCTTATCTCTGCAATTTGGTTAGGGGCAGTTGGTTTTGCAGATGATTATATAAAAGTCTTTAAGAAAAATAAAGACGGGTTATCTGGAAAATTAAAGATTGTAGGACAAATTGGTTTAGGTGTAATTGTTGGAGCAACAATGTATTTAAATGATTATGTTAAAATTCGCTTTTTCAATCCTGATCAAACTTTTCATGACTCCAAATCGTTACTAACGACCGTTCCTTTTTTGAAAAATAATCAATTCGATTATAACATGTTACTGCCGGATTTCGTACCGGATCAATATGTTTGGATTGTTTATATTCTAGTAGTCATTTTTATCATTACAGCTGTTTCAAATGGTGCAAACATTACTGATGGATTGGATGGGTTAGCAGCAGGTACCTCGGTAATCATAGGTATTGCATTAGCTATTTTAGCCTATGTATCTGGAAATAAAGTAATTTCCCAATACCTAAACGTTATGTTTATCCCCTACTCGGGAGAATTAGCTATTTTTTGTGCAGCCTTCGTAGGAGCTTGTATTGGATTTTTGTGGTATAATACCTATCCTGCCCAAGTTTTCATGGGTGATACAGGTAGTTTAATGTTGGGTGGAGTAATTGCCACTTTAGCCATAGTTATTCGTAAAGAAATGTTAATCCCTGTTTTGTGCGGAATATTTTTAATTGAAAATTTATCAGTTATCATACAAGTAACCTATTTCAAATACACCAAGAAAAAATATGGTGAAGGTAGACGAATATTTTTGATGTCACCATTACATCATCATTTTCAAAAGAAAAATTACCATGAGGCAAAAATCGTTACACGATTTTTTATTGTTGGTATCATTTTAGCTGTTCTTTCATTAGTAACCCTTAAATTGCGATAAGCGCACCTCACCTTGAGTACCATCCGTCTACATCCAAGAGCATCTGCTTTTAATGAAATTATTCCCCTACCTGCTTCTAAGTCAGAAAGCAACAGAGCATTAATTATAAATGCTTTGGCAAATGGTTCAATAGAAAATTTAAGCAATTTGGCAGAGGCTAGAGATACGCAAACCATGATTCGATTGTTGTCAGAAAATGGAGATATAGCAGATGTGTTAGATGCAGGAACTACGATGCGTTTTTTAACTGCTTATTATGCCGTTTCGGGACAGATTAAAAAAATGACAGGCACCCAAAGAATGTGTGAAAGGCCTATCGGTATTTTGGTGGACGCATTAAGAGAATTAGGTGCAAATATTGCTTATGAAAATATAGAAGGTTATCCTCCTATGCAATTAAAAGGTTTTTCCTATTCTGGAAAATCAAAAATTCAAATGAGAGGAGATGTTAGTTCCCAATTTATCTCGGCTATTGTAATGCTTGCCCCTTTATTACCTGAGGGCCTAACTTTGCAAATAGTTGGTGAATTAGGTTCAAAACCCTACATTGAAATGACACTGGCTCAAATGAAGCATTTTGGAATTTCAGCTCAAACAAATTGGGGAAAAGGTGAAATACATATTCCATCGCAAGCCTACAAAAGTATTCCATTTGCCATTGAATCTGATTGGTCGGGTGCAAGTTATTGGTATTCCTTGGTTGCACTTTCTCCAGACCCAACGAGCCAACTTGAGTTGTTAGGTCTAAAAGAAGATTCCTTGCAAGGAGATTCTGCAATCAAAGACATCATGCTTCCTTTGGGAGTTAAAAGTACCTATACCGGTAGAGGTTTTTTATTAACAAAAGTTGAATCTGTTAACGAATTAGCTTGGGATTTTACAGACTGTCCTGATCTTGCTCAAACCATTTGTGTGGTTGCCGCCATCAAGCAAATTTCCATGACCTTAACCGGTTTAGAATCATTAAAAGTAAAAGAAACCGATCGAGTGCTTGCCCTTCAAAATGAATTGGCTAAAATAGGAGCAAGTCTAAATGAGATAGAGAAGAATCATAAATACATCATTAAGAGTAATTTTTCCCCAGGAAATATTCCAACAATTGAAACATATGATGACCACCGAATGGCGATGGCATTTGCTCCAATTGGTGTTATACAAGAAATTATAATTAAAGAACCAGAAGTTGTTGGAAAATCTTATCCAAGTTTTTGGAAACATCTTCAATTAGTCCTCAAAACCTCCTAAAACAAATGAAAAAGATCTTTTTTTTAAGCTTTTGTCTTTTATCAGGCATTACGTTATTTGCTCAAAAAACAATTTTACATTGCGGTAAACTAATTGATACTAAAAATTTAAAAGTAAACGAAAAGGTAAGTGTTATCATTCAAGGAAATAAAATCATTTCTGTTGAAAATGGATATATCAAAGGAGAGATAGGTGATAAAATAATTGATTTGAAAAATCAAACAACGATGCCTGGACTCATTGACATGCATGTTCATTTAGAAAGTGAAACTAATCCAAATGCCTATTTAGATCGATTTACAAAAAATCCAGGGGATATAGCCTATCAGGCCTTGGTATATGCCAAAAGAAATTTATTGGCTGGATTTACCACTGTAAGAGATTTAGGTGGCAGCCATGTGGTTATTTCATTACGAAATGCCGTAAACAAAGGGATGGTAGAAGGACCAAGAATTTATACTGCTGGCGTTTCCATTGGATCAACTGGCGGACACGCAGATGATTCAAATGGATTGAATGAAACATTCAAAAAAGACTTAGGACCAGAAGATGGCGTAGTAAATGGTGTAAGAGATGCTCAGAAAGCAGTTAGACAACGATACAAAGAAGGGTCAGACTTAATTAAAATCACCTCAACTGGTGGTGTTTTAAGTTATGCAAAAGATGGTATGGGGGCTCAATTTACAGAAGAGGAAATAAAAGCAATTGTTACGACTGCAAAAGATTATGGTTTTAGAGTTGCTGCCCATGCCCATGGTGTAGAGGGGATGAAAAGGGCTATCATTGCCGGTGTAAATTCTATCGAGCATGGTACATTCATGAATGAGGAGGTTATGGAATTGATGAAAAAATATGGAACGTATTACGTTCCAACGATAATTGCAGGAAGATCAACAGCTGATTCCGCGCAAAAACCAGGATACTATCCAGAAATGGTTCGTAAAAAAGCCTTAGAAATAGGCCCAAAAATTCAATCAACATTTGCAAAAGCCTATAAAGCAGGAGTTAAAATTGCCTTTGGTACCGATGCAGGCGTATTTGGACATGGAAAAAATGGCTATGAATTTCTTTTAATGAATGAAGCAGGTATGCCTGCCCTTGAAACGATTCAAGCGGCCACTGTACATGCAGCTGAATTGTTGGGTCAAAGTGAAAACCTTGGGACCATTGAAGCTGGAAAATTAGCTGATATTATCTCTGTCCCTGAGAATCCTCAGGATAATATCAAAACCATGACACAAGTAAAATTTGTCATGAAAGATGGAAAAATTTATAAAAATAACTAAGCTAGAGACTTATCCCTAGATTTAAGCCATTCTAAACAACCAAAGAATAAGGTGCCAAATAACAGTTGGCTAAGCAAGGAGTTTTGGAAAAAAGGAATAGCGCTGAAATAACATGCGCTCAGACCAGACATATCTTTTGAATAAACTACTTCATCGCTAAATGCCCAAACTAAAAAATTTGAGATTAAAAAGAAACCAACACTTACTAAAAAGTTAACCCATAAAATAGTTCTAAAATTATTTTTCAATTTAGAAATAAAAGAACCTATAAAAGTTAATGAAGCAAACAGAAAAAATTGAGATCCACTAAAACCCCAAGAGAACCCTTTAAAATAATTGGAATACAAAAGGTTATTTAAAAGTAGATTTGAAACCCAAAGAGATAATAGGCTATAAATAATTGCAAATCTTTTATCCTTAAAAAAATATCCACTAAACAAGGCCAATGCCCCCATTGGTGAAAAATTTGCCCATTGAGGTCCAGCCATGATGATAAATCTACTTGCCACAGCAAGAAGTAAAAAAGAAAGCAGGATTAAGGTACGTTTTGTCATGGTTTTTTTATTTAATTTCCCAATTTATGTTGTTAAGCCAGGAAATAATTTCCAAAGGTAAAACAAAAGCCGTAATTTTGCCCATTCATTGGCAAGATATTCTATGGCTTTACCAAAAATCGGTTTATTAGGAGGGGGACAATTAGGCAGAATGCTATTGCAAGCTGCAATTGATTTAGACTTTGAAATCGACTGTTTAGACCCAGACCCAGAAGCGTCTTGCCATAAGTTGGCAAATACATTTATTAATGGTTCATTTAAAGACTTTGACACTGTTTATGAATTTGGACAAAACAAAGATTTATTAACCATTGAAATTGAGCATGTCAATATAGAAGCGCTAGAAAAATTAGAAACGGAAGGGGTAAAAGTATATCCACAACCACATTTATTGCGGATGATTCAGGATAAACGACTTCAAAAGTCGTTTTTTCTAGAAAATGGATTTCCAACTGCTGCTTTCAGACTGACAGAAAATCAGGCTGAATTAGCACAGAATATAGATTTTTTACCTGCCTTTCATAAATTAGGAAAAGGAGGTTATGATGGCAAAGGCGTTCAATTAATTTCCAATGCTACTGATATTGAAAAGGGTTTTGATGCTCCAGGTTTATTAGAAAAAGCTATAGACTTTGAAAAGGAATTAGCGGTAATTGTCGCTAGGAATCAAAAAGGTGAAATTAAATCATTCCCAACTGTTGAAATGGTATTTCATCCGATTCAAAATTTAGTCGAATTTTTAATTTCCCCAGCAGAAATACCATTTTCAATCGAAGAAAAAGCTCAAAAATTAGCATGTGATTTAATAGCTAAAATGGAATTAGTAGGTGTTTTGGCTGTTGAAATGTTCCTTACCAAAGAAGGAGAAGTGTTAATCAATGAAATAGCACCAAGGCCTCATAATTCAGGCCACCAAACTATTCGTGGAAACTCAACTTCTCAATATGAGCAACATTTAAGGGCCATTGCGAATTTACCCTTAGGTGATACGAGTGGTGAGGGTTATTCAGGAATGTTGAATGTTTTAGGAGCAGAAGGTTTTGAAGGAGAGGCTATTTATGAAGGATTAGAGTCATGCCTTGCAATACCTGGTGTATATCCATTTTTATATGGAAAAAAAATCACAAAGCCCTTTAGGAAAATGGGACATGTGACTATATTAGGATCAAGCAGGGCAGAAATATTGGAGAAAGCCAATCAAGTTAAACAAATCATTCGGGTGATAAGTAAATAAGAAATTATGGTAGGAATAATAATGGGCAGTAGTTCAGACCTAAGTGTCATGCAAGATGCCATCGATGTTTGTAAGGATTTTGGTGTTGCATATGAGGTTGATATTGTTTCGGCTCATCGCACTCCTGTGAAAATGTTAAAATATGCCCAAGAAGCTAAATCAAGAGGTGTACAGGTCATTATTGCAGGTGCTGGCGGAGCGGCACATTTACCAGGAATGATTGCCTCTGCAACAATATTACCAGTTATAGGTGTACCTGTAAAAAGCTCTAATTCAATTGATGGATGGGATTCTGTCCTTTCAATTCTCCAAATGCCCAATGGTGTACCAGTTGCTACCGTTGCCTTAAATGCTTCTAAAAATGCAGGTTTATTGGCCATTCAGATGCTAGCGATAAGCAATGAGCGTTTAGCAAAGAAATACGAAAGCTACAAAGAGTCTCTAATTGAAAAAGTAGCTGAAATGAGTGAAAAAACGAAAAAAAGTATTTAAGGAATGAAAAATCCGTTCAACTTCATAAAAGATTCAGGTTCCTACAAATTACCAGGAATTACCCTTTTGGTTTTGATTATTACCATCATTGCTTTATTATTTGTTGGTTATGAAAATTTCTTGGGACCTTCTTCCAATGAGTTAGAAAAAGCAGAAAAATTAGTCGAACAAGAGGAAGAGGATAATGCAACAGGTAATGAACTCATTGGAACTACAACTGTAGAAAATACGACTGAAGAAGATGCAGTAGAAAAAGCAAAAAAAGATTCTTTAGCATTAGAAGAACAAAAAAAGGAAGCGGCATTAGAAGAAATTCCTGAAGAAGAAACATCTGTAGAAGGACAAGATTATTCTTACACGGTTCAAAAGGGTGAAACATTTATGGGAATTGCTAATCGTTTTGGTTTAAAATATGACCAATTGAAAGCTTTGAATCCTGAATTAAAACCAGAAGGGATTAAGGTTGGAGTAACAAAGGTAAAGGTAAAAGTTAAGGCCATTCATATTGTTGGCAAAGGTGATATCTTGCGAGTGGTCGCTGAAAAATATAAGGTTTCAAAGCAATCCATCATGACGGTTAATCATAAAACCGAAGACCTTACCACGAGAGGGGAAGAGTTGATAATTCCTTTAAAATAATTAATGATTAATACTTTATACTTTTTATTGCTTTTTGCCCAAGCAAAGGATATTCATTTTCCTAAACAAGAAAATATAAATACCATTCAGATAGCTATCTTAGATAGTTCAAATCACTTTAATTGGAATCGATTTGATACGCTCCAAATACCAAATGATAAAAGCTCCCAATTTTCAATATATATAAATCGAATCATAGGTAAACCTAAACCATTGCATGCATTTTGGGATTTTTACCTTGATTCTACTCATTTAAAATTCAAAGTTTTAAGTGATTCTTTATTGGGTATATTTCCTAAAAAACCCTATCGAATGAAGTTTGTTTCCGAATACAGAAGTTTAGAAAGGCAAGAGCATTTATTAAAAATGGGTCGATCTAAACTACCCATTTCTTTGCATAATTTTGGATTTGCTTTAGACGTAGGCATCTATCGAGGAAGAAAGTATTTGAAACGTGGGAATATCTATTCTAAAATGGGTGTAAAGGCGAAAGAAATAGGCCTTTTTTGGGGTGGTGATTTTGTTGGATTTCCAGACCCAGGCCATATTCAGTATTTCTCCAATTCTGCCCAATTCATCCAGCAATTTCCTTGGATTGGATTTGAATTTTTAAAATATCAGCCTATGTTTGAATCAAATTATGAATCTGCCGTAGAAATGGGTAAAATGAACTTTTTTCAAGATACAAATGATTTAATTCAAATTCTCAAAACGACATTTCCAGAATTAAAATATCTAAGCAAATATGCCATTTCTCTGCCAGAAAATTCTGATTTACGAAATTGGATTCAAAGAGAAAAAAAAGATAATACATTAAGTATAATTTATCACCCTATCGAACAATGGGTCTATATACAAAAAGGCCTACAAGGATACACTTGGAAGGTTTCAAATTAAGCTAAATTCAAACGTTTGTAGACGCCTCCCTCCTTATCCATTAATTCCTGATGTGTTCCGGTCTCCACAATTTTACCTTTCTGAATAACTACAATTTGATCCGCATTTTGAATGGTCGATAGTCGATGAGCAATCACCAACACCGTTCTGTTTTTCATCAAATTAGTCAATGCTCCCTGCACCAATTGTTCAGATTCATTATCAAGGGCACTGGTCGCTTCATCTAAAATTAATATTGGTGGATTTTGAAGAATGGCACGAGCAATAGAAATACGCTGGCGTTGTCCACCAGATAATTTTCCTCCCCTGTCACCAATCATGGTTTGATAACCCTCCTTGGTCTGCATGATAAATTCATGCGCGTTGGCAATACGAGCAGCTTCTTCGACCTGCTCTATTGTGGAACCAGAACCAAAGGCAATATTATTGAAAATGGTATCATTGAATAAAATTGATTCCTGTGTTACTATTCCCATTAAACCTCTCAATTGATCCAATGGAATATGTTTAATATCCACACCATCTAATAGAATCTTTCCACTTATTGGATCATAAAAGCGAGGAACCAAATCAGCAATTGTTGATTTACCCCCACCAGATGGCCCAACCAATGCAATGGTTTTCCCTTTCGGGATTACTAAAGAAATTTGATCTAAAACTTTTCTCCCCTTCACATATTCAAAAGACACATCATTGAATTCAAATCTTGACTGAAATCCATCTATTGTTTGAATGGGCTCCACGGCCTGTATTTCAATTGGAGTATCCAAAATACTTAATATTCGATCAGCAGAAGCAACTCCTCTTTGTACACCTGAGAAAGCATCTGCAATTACTTTTGCTGGCCGCATAACCTGAGAAAATGTGGCAATAAAGGCTATAAAAGTAGAAGGGCTCAGAGATGAATCCCCCTGAATGACTAAAGTTCCTCCATACAACAATATACCAGTCATAACCAATACTCCCAGAGACTCCGAAACCGGAGAAGTCAATTCTTGTCTATTTCGCATTTTAATAAATGCACCTCGATATTTATTATTTTCAGTATTGAATTTTTCATCCATGACTGGTTCCGCTCTAAAACCTTTCACAACACGAATAGAACCAAATATTTCATCTAATTGACTAATGAGTCCACTTAAATACTGTTGTACATTTCCGGAAGTTTTTCTCAAATTTCTTGCAATTAAAGCAATAAAACTGCCTGAAAAAGGTAGTAGAATTAGAGAAAACAAAGTAAGCCTCCACGACATACTTGCTAAAAAAACAAAAAACATGATCAAAGAAAAAATCTCTTTGAATATTGCGGTAAAAGCTCGGCCTATCGAATTTTCAACTTCCTGTACGTCGGTGGTTAATCGAGACATCAAATCCCCTTTTCTTTGTTCATTAAAATAGCCTAAATCCAAACGAACGGCCTTTTCAAAAACTGCTTGACGAAGAGAGGCAATGGTATCTGCACCTACCGCAACGAGAATTCGTTGCGAAAAATATTTGAAAAAATTAGACAAAATCACTGAAACCAAAATTGCTGAACAGGCATATTGCAAAGCGCCCATTCGACCATATTGTTGCAATGATGCATAAAAATAATGATTGAATAGAAATGTAAAATAGTCTGGACTTATCTCAAAGGGCGGTAAAATTTGGTATTTTAAAATAAGGTCATTTGATGATTGATTGAATAGAACATTCAATAAAGGAATTAACAAGGTGAAATTTAAAATACCGAATAAACTTGCAAACAAAGAAGTTCCGAAATAGGGCAAAATATATTTTCGCACTGTTTGGGCATATACAATAAGTCGGAGGTAAGTTTTCAAATGTTATCCTATAGAATGTAAATTTACAATATTTCTGCTTAACCTAAATTATCAAATTACTTTTAAGGTAAATCCTTATATTGCAGGGGGTAAGGGGTGTTGTTTCCCCTAAAATATTTAATTATTAATTCCTAACAACTATCTGATATGTTAGTTTATTTTAAAAGAGTATAATTTCGATATTCCCACACTCGACAACCGCTTACATCCTCAATCCATTGCAAAATTTTTCTTCGAAGACTCATTTTTGAACGAATAGCACGAGTATCTATTTGCATTGGCCAATTTTGGGCTTCAATCCTTTTTTGCATAACTGCCGGATGCGATCCTTCAAAACGAATCAATCGATCTGCATTACTATAATCAAACTCAAAATTTTCAGGCATGTGCTCTAGCATCCAATTTTCATCTTGGTAAAATTGATTGAAATTCCGCACTTTATTATTAATGCCTTGTGGTGGCTTTACCCAACCATAATGGATGATTGTAGCTGGTATTAACCTTACTTGAAGCTTTCTGCCATTCAATCGAAATCCCTGGGCATCACGATAAGAATTCACGCCAATATGTGGGCGAACGATTCGAATTTCTCTACGATACCACCTTCTAGATACTGCCACGTAATCATAGGAACCATAAAAGTGCGAATAATGGAATAGTAGGCCCTCAACACGTTTATCATCAAGATTTTTTATCATTTCTGCCTGAATAATTGGCAAATCTTTTTCATGTACACACTCGTCTCCTTGCATATAAAATGCCCAATCAGAATCTTTTGAAATAGCTGCTAAAGCTTTATCCGTTTCTAATGCAAAGGTTTTACCCCCCTCTCTCTGCGTATCATCCCAAATGGTCTCAATTATTTTTATTTTAGGCGATTGAATCGACTGAATCAAAGAAAGCGTTTCGTCTTCAGATTGACCAACTGCTACAATGAATTCATCACAAATGGGCAAAATCGAGTTGATCGCCTCCAAAATTGCATAATCATTTTTTACGGCATTTCTAATAAACGTAAATCCAGCTATCTTCATGTTAGAATTTTACTTGAATTCCATGGTAATTCTCTTGTTGGATGTAATCTTTTCGCAAAGGATGCCCTTCCCAATCTTCAGGCAATAAAATTCTTCTTAAATCAGGATGACCTGCGAAAGCTACACCAACTAAATCATATACCTCTCTTTCGTGCCAATCGGCAGTTTTCCAAATAGAGGAGATAGAATCTATAATAGGCAAATCCTGCCCTTGTTCATTTCTCTGTAAAATAACTTTAAGATGAAGGGTTTGATGGTAAGGAATAGAATAAAGAGTATAAATTAAGTCGATGCTTCCCTTTTCCGGACCATTGTCAATAGCAGTCAAACAAGATAATTGATCGAAATACGTTTCAGGTGATTTCCACAAAAAATCAGCTATTTGTTTTAAATTTTCTTTTGACACAAGGAGCTGATGATTCGTCGTGTCTGAATCTAAGTTCAAACCCAAATGGGTTTGAATTAATTCCTGAAAAAAAAGCAATGGTTTCATGCGTTTTCAGCTAAAGCTTGTAAAATTCTTTTTGGTGCTTGAAGCGTTTCATTTTGAATCTTTTCTTGCAATTTCAAAATACCTCCAATCAATGCTTCTGGTCGTGGTGGACAACCAGGTACATACACATCAACTGGTATGATACGGTCTACACCTTTTACTACATGATAGCCATGTTCCCAATAAGGACCACCGCAATTGGAACATGAACCCATTGAAATAACATATCTAGGCTCAGGCATTTGTTCATATAAACGTCGAATTCGATCTGCCATTTTAAAAGTAACCGTTCCCGCTACTATCATTACATCCGATTGTCGAGGGGATGGTCGAGGAAATACCCCAAAGCGATCCAAGTCATAGCCTGAAGCAAAAGTTTGCATCATTTCAATGGCACAACATGCCAAACCAAAGCCCATTGGCCATAAAGAACTTGCACGTGCCCAATTTAACAAATCCTCAACGCTTGTTATGATAGGCCCTTCTGTATTAAAAGATTGATCTAATAAACTTTTCATTACCGAATAATCGTTAGTTCTCCTATTATTTCTGGATAATCAGGATGGGGAACTATTGAGTAAAAATAGGCTCCCGTTGGCAATCGATTGTTTAACGCATCCCTGCCCATAAATAAAAATTTAAATGGAGCAGGATCATTTAATTCATTCGAAACTTTATATCCCTGTGTGCTTTCAAACACAACATTTCCCCAACGATTAACTACTTTAATGATGGGACTATCATATTTTTCAATATTCATAATGTTCCAAAAATCATTTTTACCATCATTTACACCATTCACCGTTATTGCATTTCTTGGATGAACAGCAGGTAAAAAATGAATTTTGATGGCGTATTCTTTTGCATCGCAATAAAAATTAAGATCAAAGGAAGATGGTCCTTGTTCAAAATTATTCAACTTACTTAGTAATATGGTAGGTTTTTGTGGGAAGGTAAAATCAAAATACGAGCTCCATTTATCCTCCACTTTCCAACTTATTGTTGGGCTACTCTGTGAAATAGTAATTGGAAGAATTACATCCTTTAGATTAGCAGCATTTTTGTCAAAAATATCTTTGCTGATGTAAACTAATTTGGTGGGGGCTGAAATATTACATTGCGCAGACGAATTAATAGAAAAAATACAATTCAAGAGGCATAAGATGAAAATTTTCAACCAAGAAACTTTTATTTTTTTACTAAATTCCATTTTAGATGCGCTGGATTTTTATCCATTTGGTAAATATACCTAAATTCACAAAAATATTTTAAAGAAACGATGACTCATTTTTTTGAACAAGACTTATTGCAGTTAAAAGGCGTAACGCCTCAAAGGCTAAGTTTGTTGCAAAGTGAGTTACAATTATTTACCTACGGCGATCTCATACAATATTATCCATTTCGTTATGAAGACCGAACTAAATTCCATACCATTCGAGAAATAAATGAGGGCATGGATCATGATCAATTCATAGGAAGAATTCGTTCAAAAGAAAAAATTGGTTCTGGACACAAACAACGCTTAGTTGCTGAAGTAAGTGATGAATCCGGTACCATGGAAGTGGTATGGTTCCAAGGAATTCAATGGATAGAAAAAACGCTCAAAATTGGTGTTGATTATATTTTTTACGGGAAACCAGGTTTCTTCAATGGGCAATTGCAAATGACTCACCCAGAAATGGAAGTCTTTAAAAGCTTTGAACAAACAGAGAAAGCTTTTCAACCTATTTATTCCCTTACAGAAAAACTTAGAAAAAAATTCATCGATAGCAAGGTTATAGCAGGACTTCAAAAAAACCTATTAGCTATTTCCTTTCCATATATTAAGGAAACCTTGCCAAAAGATATTATCCAAAAATATAAGCTAATTTCCAAGCAAGAAGCCTTATACCAAATTCACCTACCTGCCTCTGAGGCATGGTTACATCAGGCTAAAAGAAGATTAAAATTCGAAGAATTATTTTACAATCAATTACGTCTAGTCAAGCAAAATTTAATTCGAAAAAACTCTTTCCCAGGACAAATTTTTTCTTCTGCCGAGCTTTTGAAAACGTTTTATCATGAACATCTACCCTTTGAATTAACCGAAGCTCAAAAAAAAGTAATTCGGGAGATATTTCAGGATATGAAATCAGGCATGCAAATGAACCGATTATTGCAAGGAGATGTAGGCTCAGGAAAAACCATCGTTGCTTTTATTTGTATGCTATTGGCAATCGATAACCAGGCCCAAGCTTGTATCATAGCTCCAACCGAAATATTGGCCGACCAACATTTTCAAGGTCTCTCGAAATTTGCAGAAAAAATGGGCATTCGAATGGCAAAACTGACAGGTTCTACTAAGAAAAAAGATCGAGTCGGACTCTTCGAAGATCTCGCAAAAGGAAATATCCATATTTTGGTAGGTACGCACGCGATTTTGGAAGAAAATGTAATCTTCAAAAATCTCGGATTATGTATTATTGATGAACAACATCGTTTTGGCGTCGCACAGCGCGCCAAATTGTGGGATAAAAACAAATCCATTCACCCACACGTTTTGGTCATGACTGCCACACCAATTCCAAGAACCTTGGCCATGACACTCTATGGAGACCTCGATATTTCAATTATCGATCAAATGCCTGTGGGTAGAAAACCGATTCAAACCATTCATCGATACGATACCCACCGTTTGCAAGTTTTTGGATTTATGCAAAATGAAATCAATAAAGGCAGACAAGTCTATGTGGTATACCCATTGATTGAGGAATCGGAAAAAATGGACTTAAAAGACTTGATGGATGGTTTTGAAAGTATTTCTAGAGCTTTTCCAGATGTACATTTAAGTATTTTACATGGCAAAATGAAGGCTGCAGATAAAGATTTCGAAATGGCCCGTTTTGTAAAAAAAGAAACCCAGATCATGGTGGCCACCACTGTGATTGAAGTAGGGGTTAATGTGCCAAATGCCTCCGTTATGGTCATTGAAAATGCAGAGCGATTTGGACTTTCACAATTGCACCAATTAAGAGGTCGCGTAGGTCGAGGAGCCGAACAAAGTTTTTGTATACTCATGACTAATTATAATTTGGGTACAGATACGAGAAAACGGATAGAAACCATGGTACGCACCACTAATGGTTTTGAAATTGCAGAAGTTGATTTGGAATTGAGAGGACCCGGTGATATTTCTGGAACACGACAATCCGGTGCAATTGATTTAATGATAGCTGATATTTCAAAAGATGCTGAAATATTAAAAGTAGCCCGTGAAACCGCCATTGAAATTTTAACTTCAGATCCTAATTTGGAAAAGGAAGAGCATCAAGTAATTAGACAACAAATCGCCCATCAAAGAAAAGATCAAACCAATTGGGCAAGAATTAGCTAATTCCAACTTGGGTCTTCTGGATATGTGGACAATACGCGGTAATCACCACCCTTATCATAGAGTACTTTTCTCCACAAATTTTCATAAGCTGTATCAAAAACATAATTGGAAGAAGCCTTGGCAAGATGCCAAGAATTATTTGTCAACTCACGATCCAATTGTCCTGCATCCCATCCCGAGTAACCAATGAAAAATTTAATATCCTCAAAACTAATTTGATGGTTCACTATTGCTTCAATGGCCTTATCAAAATCTCCAGCCCAAAACAAGTCATTGGCAATTTCTACACCACCCGGAATTAAATCAGGTCTTCTATGTAAAAATTGCATAATGCTTGGATCAACTGGACCGCCTGAAAACAATGGGATTTCCTCAATAGATTGCCCATCTAAGATTGAATCCAATACAGTATCATGCTTCTGATTTAAAACCAATCCAAAAGAATGTGCATTCGTATGTTCGCATAATAAAATCACTTTCCGATGAAAGGAGGCATCTCCTAAATAAGGTTCAGCAATTAATAAAGTCCCAGCTTTTAAATCATGAGAATGATACAAAGGCATAAATTTTGTAAATTTGAGACGAATTTAATCAATATGTTGATGCTAGCATATATTTCTTTGGGAGGAAATTTAGGAAATACCAAGGATATTTTTCAAGAAGCCTTGCAAGAAATAGAGAAATACATAGGAACTATAGTCCATAAATCCTCTCTTTATCAAACGGCAGCCTGGGGAAATACCCTACAAAACGACTTTCTCAATCAAGTAATTAGCGTTGAAACAATACTTTCGCCAAAAAAATTATTAGATAGTTTATTAACTATTGAAATAAAATTCAAACGAGAACGATTGGAAAAATGGGGGCCTAGAACTTTGGACTTAGACATTTTATACATCGAACATGAAGTGATGTTAACAAATGAATTGAGCATTCCACATCCACGCATTGAAGAACGAAAATTTATTTTGATTCCATTACATGAAATTGCACCAGATTTTAGAGATCCTAGGAATCAGCTAACAATATCTGAATTGTTATATGTCTGTACAGATGAATTGACTGTTCTTAAAATTAATTAGTGAGCAATTGATTAATTACCTGTGGAAAATCGCGATGCTCCAAAATTTGACCTTTTCTTGCAACATCTGCAGGTGAATCACTAGGAAGAACTTCAAAAGAACTTTGGAAAATTATATTTCCTTCATCATAATGCTCATTAACATAATGAATCGTAATTCCCGATTCTTTTTCACCATTGGCCACGACAGCCTCATGTACAAAATGTCCATACATGCCCTTTCCACCAAACTTAGGTAATAAAGCAGGATGTAAGTTAATGATTTGATTTGGAAACGCCTCCACAAAAGATTTAGGAATAAGCCATAAGAATCCAGCCAAAACAATCAAATTGGGTTGATCCATTTGCATTTCTTTCAAAATTTGGCCCGATTTATATTCCTCTCGACTAAAAATCCTGCAAGGAATCTGTAACCTTTCGGCTCTAGCAATAACCCCTGCATCTACATTGTTACAGTAAATTCGAGTAATTTGCGCCGTATTTTTTTCTCGAAAAAAATCGGCAATTTTTTCTGCATTGGAACCTGAACCGGAGGCAAAAATGATAATCTTTTTCAAATCAATTAAATTTTAGACAAATTTAGGTTGAATTATTGAACCTTTCTTAAATTAAGGTAGTTTTGTTTATTCAAATCAGTTTAGAATGAAAATAGGGATCATTTGTTATCCAACTTACGGAGGAAGTGGCGTGGTTGCTACTGAACTAGGTAAGGCATTGGCTGCAGTAGGTCATGAGGTACATTTTATTACCTATACACAACCTCCTAGACTCGATTTTTTCTCTGAAAACATCTTTTATCATGAAGTAAGCGTAGCTTCCTATCCATTATTCGAATATTTACCATATGAATCGGCATTGGCGAGTAAAATGGTCGATGTAACCTTAAATGAGAAATTAGATTTGATTCACGTGCATTATGCGATCCCACATGCTTCAGCTGCCTATTTAGCCAAACAGATTTTAAAGTACAAGGGGGTTCATATTCCGGTAATTACAACATTGCATGGAACAGATATTACTTTGGTAGGAAAAGACCCATCTTTTGAACCCGTTGTTACCTTTTCCATCAATGAATCGGATGGTGTTACTGCCGTTTCTGAATCCCTCAAAAAAGACACATACGATGAATTTGAAATATTAAGTAATATTGAAGTTATTCCAAATTTCATTGATTTAACCCGTTTCAAAAGACAAGAAAAAGCGCATTTCAAGCATGCAATTTGTCCAAATGGCGAAAAATTATTAATTCATACGTCAAATTTTAGGGCAGTAAAAAGAATTCAAGACATCGTAAAAGTATTTGCTAAAGTCCATAAAAAAATTCCATCTAAATTATTGCTGATAGGCGATGGTCCAGAGAGAACAGGTATTGAGCATTTATGTAGAGAATTGGGTGTTGCCCAAGACGTTCGATTTTTAGGCAAATTAGATATCATTGAAGAGGCCCTTTCTTTGGCCGATTTATTTTACTTAACCTCTGAAAAAGAGAGTTTTGGTTTGGCAGCTCTTGAAGCCATGGCATGTGAAGTTCCTGTTATTTCTTCCAATGCGGGAGGAATTCCGGAAGTAAATTTACATGGCGTAACAGGTTATGTTAGCGAAGTTGGCGACATTGATGATATGGCAGCCAAAAGTATCAAAATTTTAGAGAACCCTACCCTACATGCTCAAATGAAACAAAATGCTTTAGAAAGGGCCAAAGAATTTGATTTAAAAGTAATTCTTCCAAAATACGAGGCCTATTACCAGAAAATATTAGGTCAGAGTTGGAGGTTTCCGAACCAAATAAATTAGAAATTCAGTGATCCAGTAATAAATACTGGACCACTGAAACAATATGTCACTAAATTGTCGGTGTATTCAATTCAGCCAAAGAAGCATCAATTTGTTCTTGGGTTACCTCAAAATCAACCAAATTTCCCGCAAGGTACTGCTCATAAGATCCTAAATCGAAGTTTCCATGTCCGCAAAGATTAAATAAAATTGTTTTAGAAACACCTTCTTTTTCGGCTTGTTTCACTTGGCGAATCACCTCCGCAATAGCATGAGTAGCCTCAGGTGCTGGGATAATCCCTTCTGTTTTTGAGAACAAAATACCTGATTCGAAACATTCTGTTTGATTGATTGCATCTGCTTCAATTAGATTATCATTCAACAATTGGCTGATGATGGCTCCAGCCCCATGATAACGCAAACCGCCTGCGTGAATAGGTGAAGGCACAAAATTGTGACCCAATGTATACATAGGAATCAATGGAGTCATACCTACGGTATCTCCAAAATCATATCGAAAGACCCCTCTGGTCAATTTCGGACATGAAGTAGGTTCTACAGCAATTGCACGAGTTTTTGGACCACCCGTTAAATTATTTTGTAAAAACGGAAATGAAATACCTGCAAAGTTTGATCCGCCACCGAATGGAGCTACGATAATGTCTGGATAATCTCCTGCTTTTTCTAATTGCTTCATTGCTTCCAAGCCTATGATGGTTTGGTGCATTAATACGTGATTCAATACTGAGCCAAGTGCATATTTTGTATCTTCATTCATGGCAGCAATTTCTACTGCTTCAGAAATGGCAATTCCCAAACTACCAGGCGAATTGGGATCTTGAGCTAAGATTTGTCGACCCGCATTCGTCATATTGGTTGGAGAGGCATGTACTTTGGAACCCCAAGTGTTCATCATGATTTTACGATATGGTTTACCATCATAGCTGACCTTTACCATAAAAACTTCACAATCCATATTAAATAAAGAACATGCAAAACTTAAAGCAGATCCCCATTGGCCAGCTCCTGTTTCGGTTGATATTTTCTTCACTCCTTCCTTAGCATTGTAATAGGCTTGTGGAATTGCGGTGTTAGGTTTATGAGAACCCGCTGGGCTCGTCCCTTCGTATTTGTAATATATTTTACAATTTGTACCTAAGGCTTTTTCTAATCCTAAGGCACGATACATTGGCGTTGGACGCCAAATGGAGTATAAATTTCTTACCTCATCAGGAATTTCGACCCAACGGTCCTGACTTACTTCCTGCTTGATTAATTCCATTGGAAATAAGGGAGCCAATGCCTCTGGACCAATAGGCTGTTGGGTGCCAGGGTGCAAAGGGGGAAGAGGTTTGTTTGGCATATCTGCCACAATATTGTACCAATGAGTTGGAATCTCTGATTCGTCTAATAAAATTTTTCTAGATGCCATGGGTTTAAAGGATCAATAGGTGATTTATATGAAAATACTTCAAATTTTGATTCGTAAAATACAAAAAAAATTAAAATCAACTACATTTTTTATACTCTAAAATCAGAAATAAAATAGGGGAGGCTTCGGGAGCTCGTTTCACAAATCCCGATACGCATTAGCCAATTCAATTCTAGGATTAATTTCATAATATGATGATTTAATAGGCAATCTAGTTTTGCTTCTACATTAAGAACTTTCATCACAACCTTGTAAAATATACATGTTTCACTTCATTTAATAGGCATTAGGTGAAAGGGAAACTTACAATGAATTAAACAAAAATGTATAAATGATGGAAATATTATCAACTTTTTGAATCCTCGAAGCCTTCCTAACATCGGTGCCCGAGGTGATTCTTGAGCTTGTCGAAAGGCTCTTGAGGGCACCAACAAAAAAAAGACAAGCCTTTCGACTTGTCTTTTGACTTGTAGTCAGTACGTTACAAATCTCTAACTCAATATTATCTGATTTGTACCAGCTTCACAATATACTTGAAGAGGTAACTAATTGATTTTTTAGTTGTTTCAATAAGTTAACTATTTTGGAAAGTCTTCGTCCTCAAGAAAAAATACTTCTTCAACAGGTTTATTAAATACTTTACAAATTTTTAGAGCCAAAACCGTAGATGGAACGAACTTCTTGAGTTCAATCGCGTTAATGGTTTGTCTCGTTACAGATACTAATTGTGCCAATTGTTCTTGGGTATAATTATTTACTGCACGTTCAATTTTTATTTTATTGTTCATCAGTTGATTGGTTGTAAAATGAATTTTTATATAATAGGAAATTGAATCTTATTAAATACACAAGTGGTATGGTATAAATGTTAAATAGACATCCAATCAAATAAATTTTACCATATACGGAGATTGTTAAAACTAAAAATAAGGTGTAACTGATAAAGACAGACCAAATAAATGAATTTAGACGAATATTTGACACTAATTCATCTTCTACTTTTTCCTTAGAAAAAATAATCAATACAAAACCTAATAAGGACAAAATTAGGAACGCTGACAAATCAATATCAAAAAGTTGAATTGTATTTGTCTCTCGAATATGATTGGTTAAAGTATTACTAGAAAGGAATGGGAAATAGACAAATCTGGTGAATACCAATTTTTTATACAATTGAAATCCAATTGATATGATAATCAACAGCCAACCAATTTTCTTAAACCGATTGTGAAATAAAAGTGTAGTTTTCATTATGTTTTTTTTAAGTACACAACAAATGTAGGTTAAAAATTACATAATGTAAAACAAACTATACTAAAAGATTATTATTAGTTACAAAATTATTAGGGTAACAACGAGTGTTTGAGACCTATTCTCTTTGTCTTTATGACCGTTGAATTGGAACAACCTAATTTATTTGAGATTTCACGAACGGTTTTACCTTTCTTTAAGTAGAACAGTACCTGTCTTGACATTTCCTTTTGGAGGAATTGATTTTCAGACTGACTTGTACCAACCGGCCGACCCAACTTACCACCGTTCTGTACATATACTTGGAGACCCACGGATGTACGTTCCTTGATGTTATCTAATTCCATTTCATAAAGTGATGACATGACAGATGATATCATCTTCCAAATCGGGTTCTTTTGACCATTAGGACGAGATTGAAGTCCAATGTTACGAATGATTACATTTACGTTATTTTCGTCTAACCATTCGAGAGTTCTTATGACATCACCGGTGTTACGGCCAAGTCTTGAAAACTCCTCGGACACAAGTGTCTCTAATGACCCATTCTCTACCAGTTCCACCAACTGTTTTCCGCCCACTCTATCCTTAAATGAAACAGAACCACTTACCTTGTCCATAATCACTAAATCGTAAGTGTCGTTGTCTTCGGTAAATCTGTTACCTGATTGGGAAACATGAGAAACTCTGTTGTATTTTATCTTCATTTTGTTATCTTAAAAGTCACAGACTAAAATTAGTACAAAATGATTGATTTTACAACTATTTGAGGTGGTTATTTCTCGAAAACCTGTTACTACTTATAGTATAGTTTTTTTCAAACTTATTACTTGTGGTACCGGTAGGGTTATCAAGAATTTGTTGGGTAATTTCTGATGCCAATCCATACAATGAAATTTGAGTATTAGGGTTTTCATCTTGGATACGTTTAAGAAGTCTTAGGACCTGTGGGGTGTTTAATATTATCTTCATTTTACCTTATAAAGAATACCAAAATAACGTGGTCGTTGAAAGTTATTATCAAATATCTGTTGTATGGTACGGTTGTGTAGTTTTTTTACTGGTATGGACGAATAATCTACTTGGGTAAGATTTGGGATGGTTTCCATAACATTACCATGTGAAAATTTTCCATGATATTCAATCCGTGGTACCAAAGTGTGGTCAATCATTTTAATCCGGGTGGTCAATTGACTTTTGATACGTATATCAAGGTTATCATCATTTGAGAACAAACCATAATTAAGACTTATTACAGGATAATCCTCCGGAGATGATTGATTTATCGATGTGGTTTTGATACCGCCAACAAAATGGTTTGAAAAGAATTGTCGATTGGTAACCGAACCTAATGTTGATAGTCCATTCGTGAATTTCCTTGATATATCCTGTATCTTTTCCATATCAAATGAATGATAGTTGGTTCGGGTGATTTGTTTGTCGATGGTAATGGTATAGTAATGGTATTGGGTTAAATCCTGGCCAATCTTTGATAATTTATCATCGATGACTTCATTGATATATGATGGAAAGTCTGACACATCAGTACCCATCATTTCTTCTATTGAATATATGTTCTTCATACATATAAATATTTCAAAAAATGAAATTTTACTGTAGTGAGTACAAATTATTTACCGGGACCTCCTTATTTCATTTAGGGTACCATATCATTAGGATATAATTGGTAATAATCTAATAATTTGATTGGTATATCCAGTAAAATTGAAACTCTGAAAGGTGAATTCAATCATGGTTAAGAGTGAGTTAAAGTGAGTACAAAGGATTATTTTAATCGAGGTTAGGTCATTTACAGGTGGGTACCCATTCAGGAGACACCACCGGAGGTCTCCAGGGAGAGCGGATACTTCTATCTACACAGGTGTATGGTGCCGGAGTGGGTGTCATAGTGTTCCAAATGAACCAATTATCGACCAAATTAAGTTTTGACCTTTGATTTGAGGAAGGTTCTAATTCCTTGGTTACATATTCAAGTACTTCTTCTTCATTATAAATAGAGGTAGTAGTAGAGTGTCCCAATAACCAACCGTTTTTTGAAATTCTTTTGAATTCTTGGTATCTGACAGGTGTTTGAAATAGAATATGGGTATGGTATTTTTTGTTTTCACCGAGTTCAAAAAACACTATACAATTCTTAAACAATTTACCTTTGTTTAGAAAATTCAAGTAGTTGTTGGTGTATCGTTTTAGTCCTGATAAATTGTTGATATGAGTGTTCTGGTAGTTGAACTCATATTCATGTCGTTGTATTTCACCTTGAATATCTTTGTTCAATTCTTTGATATAGTCTCGTTCTTTCTTGTTGAGGTCGAACGTACCGGTTAAGTGGTAATTAAAATTCATTGAAGATAAACCTTTGATTAAATCATTCCGATACTTTGTATTAAAATCCACCATAGGTTCTGTGTTAGTTTCGTTTAATAATTTCTCACGTAGTCTTTGGTTTCGTTTGTTGATTTTATTTTGTGTTCTTCTTCTGATAATATATTCATCTGTGGTTAGTGATAACCTTGGTCTTCCAACACTTCTTATACTTAATTGAGTACCCATAATAATTTTTGATGACTTGTTTTGGGTAGAAGAATTTCAATCAAGTACTACCCTGTCATTTGATAAATATTAGTGAGTAGGAGAAAAGTCATTTCGTAGTGTTAAATAATTACCAATCAAGCATCCCGAATTCTGGATCGTGGCCAAATTCATTTGTCCCCGAACCTATCAAAATCTTTTTTTGACCTTGATTTCTTTTTTTGATTTTTTTTGTGTATATTTTTTAATGTGGGATATAATACCCCATTAAGTACAACCAGATTGTTCTTTGGAACATGATAAAGAGTGCCAGTAAGATTATGATAATATGTCAGGTTACGATTCTGAATATAATAAATCAGAGTTTGACGATATTGAAGATGACCCATTACCAATTAAGGATTATCTCCTCACCGACGCGGAGATTATGGGTGTTTTCCCAAACTTGGGAGAACATGATATTGAAAAACTAAAAGAGATTTTATTATTAACAACAGAAATTATTTACAAAAATGGGAAGAACTAGTATTTCCGAATTTAACAAATTCATAAAAACAAAAGAAGTAAAGATTGACACTAATAACAGTGTGGTGGTTTATTCGAGAGTCTCGTCTAAACAGCAATTGGAAACAAATGGTAGTATTGAATATCAAATAAAACAAATACATAAATTTTGTTCCGATGAGAAATATGAAATCATTCAAACCTTCGGTGAAAAAAATGAAAGTGCCAAGAGTGATTTAAGAAGAAAGGAGTTCAAAAAAATGATGGATTACATCAAAAAATTAAGGAGAAAACCACTTGGTATCGTTGTATATGATGTAAATCGATTTTCCCGAACCGGTGGTTCCGCCATCAGTATTTTACAGGATTTACAAATCATGGGTGTCCATCTTTTTGAAGTATCCTCTGGATTAAACACGCAAGAACCAAGAGATTTGTACGTCATTCAACAGAAGTTATTAGATAGTCGAAAAGAAAACATGGACAGAATCAATCTGATTGTTCCACGAATTAAAGACAAAATGAAAGAAGGTTTGTGGTTTGGAGTGGTACCAATTGGTTATGACCATTATGGTCCAAGAGTAAAGGATGAACGGTTCTACCAAAAAACACAAAAGATTGTCATTAACAATGAAGGTAGAATTCTAAAGGAAGGGTTTATGTTAAAATTAACTGGCCTCCACTCTGATGTTGAAATTTCTAAAATTCTTCTTACAAAAGGATTAAAAATTGACCGAAAGAAACTTGGTACAATTTGGAAGAATCCATTCTACTGTGGGATAAATAGAAACAAAATGTTGGAAGAAGCGGTGGAAGGTAATTGGGAGAAAATCATATCAAAAAAAGATTTCTTACGTCTTCAAATTGTCCTTCAAGAAAATCATTCGGGATATAAACACTGTAAAAAAAATGATTTTACACCTTTGACTCGTTTTGTCCGATGTAAGTTCTGCGGTAAAAACCTTTCTGGATATTTATCCAAAGGATTACCTTACTACAAGTGTAATAGTTGTAAGGTGAATCTAAATGGGAATACATCATCTAAAAATATCGGTGCCAACGATTTATTCAAAAACTTGTTGAACCAATTCAGAGTAAATCCCCAATTCATAGAATTGGTAGAATTACAACTAAACAAGGTGATGGGATTTTATAATGTAATGGAAACAACACGTGAAAAGGAAATAATAGGTCAGATAGATGAGATTCAGACTAAAATTGACACGATGGAATTCAACCTAGCCACCGGTGTAATTTCACGTGACATGTTTGACAAACACTCATCTAAATTAAAATCAGAAATCACCAACAAATCCATTGAACTGAATAAACTTTCTCCCACATTATCTAACCAAGGTGAAATGATTAAGAATGTAGTCAAAAACATGGGAAATATCGCCAATATATGGGATTTGTCCGTAGTAGAGGATAAGCAAAGACTACAAGAAACCCTATTTCCAGGAGGTGTGTATTATGACAAGGAAAAACACGATTATCTAACTAAAAACATTAACAATTTTATGTTAGTAAGTTCTTCAATTTCAACAAGTTATGAGGATAAAAAAAATGAGGACAAACCAAATAATTATGATTTGTCCTCTACCGTAGCGGGGGCCAGACTCGAACTGACGACCTTTGGGTTATGAGCCCAACGAGCTACCAACTGCTCCACCCCGCGATATAAATTGGACTGCAAAGATGGGGGATTTATTCGGAAAAATCAAGTATCTTTGT
>JACCDK010840704.1_pt1 | contig 62246 bp, 52 predicted proteins | sample 7445871 | NCBI WGS metagenome assembly JACCDK01 (sample SAMN15323436, study PRJNA562643) | freshwater metagenome | isolation source: river surface water | place: USA:Blue River Watershed | collected 2017-08-15 | reverse complement strand
TCAGCTACCTCATGGCATTGAAAGGCTCGGCACTGGGCAATGCACTTCAATACGATTGCCCGATTGCTTCAGGCAAACGCTTGTGTATTTCGGGCGGCATGAGATCTACCAACACAAACGCTGATCAATTTTACGATGCAGGTGGACTTATCATCATGGCGTTTCGCACCAGTGCTCAAACACGCATGGGTCTGTTTGCGGATCAGAGTTTTTACAGTCAGGTGGGCTCCAGCATCAATGTGAGTCATTACAATCCCATGGCTGGCGCTTTTGCAGAATGGAAAAAAGATCCGGGCAATGCAGGTCTGGAGATAAAGCTCTCCGGAAGTTATCAAAAAAATTCAGTGGATATCACCCGTACAGTGACCGGATACAGCGAGGCAGGTTCAGGTACCACCGCGCTGCGTTCGAGCGGCGGTCAGCTGACAGCGCGTTACGGTATGGAATTTCGGAATGGCGTTCATCTGTCACCCTATCTAGCGGTTCGCCATATTCGACAATGGCTGGACGCCTATGAAGAGAGCACCACTTCCTCGGTCTCGGCGCCATTGTCCTACAGCGCCTTGTCATCGATCAGTACGACAGCCCTGATTGGCATGGACGTCGATGTCGCCATGAGTGACGTCCTTCATCTGGTCGCTTCAGGCGGCGTCGACGCCAACCTGCACACCAGCGATGCTGCGGTTGTCTCCACATCGGGCATAAGCGGCCTATCGAGCGTTTCGTTGAACTCGTCATCGTTGCAGCGACGACGCAAACTAACCATGGGAAGTTATTTCTTCCTTCCTTCCGGCGAGAGAATCTCGGTTATGGGTATTTATCAGCAAGAGCCGTATGCCGGCTTGAACACCGTGCGCGTGACGGCCACTTATGCTGCCCAGTTCTGAGGTCGTATGAATTGGGACGCCTGTCGGTTAATGACCCGGGCTACCAACGCAAGTCGGCGCATCAGGATGTTCGAGCAGGAATCATCTGAAAAAATAGTCTTTTTCAGCCATATTTTCTGAATATTCCTCCATTTGACGCAAATTCAGAAACATTTTCCGCAAATAAACCCCTATATTTTTGGCATCGGATTTCACTGAAATCCGCGTGTTACTGCCGCTACCGCGGCACCCCGCCCTGCGACCCGACACCGTCTTACCGGACGAGCAAAGGCCGCAGCGCAACCCCAAAACCTGAAGGAGGAGACTTCCATGCCGACCGAGACAGAGAGCGGACTCGCTGCCGCCACGACCACCCTCACCGCCATTCGTCGTCCTGACGTCACGCTGGATGACAAATACAGCAAAGTCGACGGACGTATTTATCTCTCGGGTATTCAGGCGCTGGTACGTCTGCCCATGATGCAGCGACTGCGCGATGCCGCAGCCGGACTGAACACCGCTGGATTTATCAGTGGCTACCGCGGCTCGCCACTCGGCATGCTGGATGAAGCACTCTGGAAGGCGCAAAAACACCTGGATGCACACCATGTGAAGTTTGTACCGGGTGTAAACGAAGACCTCGCCGCTACGGCAGTCTGGGGCACGCAAACCGTGGGGCTGGTGGGTCCTGCCAAATATGATGGCGTGTTTGCGCTTTGGTATGGCAAAGGTCCCGGCGTTGATCGCTGCGGCGACGTTTTCAAGCACATGAATCATGCCGGCACCGCGCAGCACGGTGGTGTGCTGCTGGTTGCGGGTGATGATCATGGTGCGTACTCGTCGACGCTGCCGCATCAGTCCGAGCACATGTTCTCCGCTTGCATGATCCCGGTGCTTTATCCGTGCAATGTGCAGGAATATCTCGACCTCGGCTTGCATGCCTGGGCGATGTCACGCTACTCCGGCTGTGCTGTTGGTTTCAAAGCGTTGGCTGACACAGTTGAATCAACTGCCTCGGTTGATGCCGATCCGTTTCGCTTGAAAATCGTCTATCCCGACGATGTAAAAATGCCCGAAGGCGGCTTGAACACGCGCCTCTCGATCGACACGCTCGGTGTGCAAGCGCGCAAGCAGGAAGCGCTGATGCAGGACTACAAAATCTACGCTGCCATCGCCTACGCCAGAGCCAACAAACTCAACCGCACGATGATCGACAGCCCGAATGCCAAGCTGGGCATCATCGCGTCCGGCAAATCGTATCTCGATGTACTGGAAGCGCTGGAAGAGCTGGGTATTGATGAAACACTAGCCGCCGAGATCGGTCTGCGTATGCACAAAGTCTCCATGCCCTGGCCACTCGAGCCAGAGGGCATACGTGATTTCGCGCGGGGATTGGATGAAATTTTGGTGGTCGAAGAAAAACGTCAGATCGTTGAATACCAGCTCAAAGAGCAGCTCTACAACTGGCAGGAAAACGTACGCCCGCGCGTGATCGGCAAGTTCGATGAAAAAGGTGAATGGGTGGCACCGCGTGGCGACTGGCTGCTGACCTCCAAGGCTGATTTTTCTGTTGCGCAGATTGCGCGCGTGATTGCGTCCCGCATCGCGCGCTTTCACACCAGCGATCTGATCAAGGCACGCCTCGCCTTCCTTGAAGCCAAAGAACAAGTGCTCAACAAAGCGGTCAATACCCCACCCCGCCCCGCGTACTACTGCTCGGGCTGTCCGCACAATACCTCCACTAAAGTGCCCGAGGGTAGTTTCGCGCTAGCCGGCATCGGCTGTCATGTGATGGCCACGGCGATTTATCCCGAATTTAACAAGCTCACCACGCAAATGGGTGGTGAAGGCGCGCCATGGATTGGTCAGGCCGCTTTCTCGAAAGTGCCGCATGTATTTCAGAACCTCGGCGATGGCACGTATTTTCATTCGGGCTATTTAGCCATACGCGCCGCCGTGGCAGCCAAGGTGAATGTCACCTACAAAATTCTTTATAACGATGCCGTCGCAATGACTGGCGGTCAGGCCGTCGACGGCACGATCTCGGTGCGACAAATTGCGCAGCAGATGGCGGCCGAAGGTATTCAGCGTATCGCACTCGTGACTGAAGATCTGAGTCGCTACGATAACCCTGCCGGTTTACCTTCACATGTCACGCTGCATGACCGAGCCGACATGGACAAAGTGCAGCGCGAGCTGCGCGAAGTTCAGGGTGTCTCTGTGTTGATTTACGATCAGGTGTGCGCCGCCGAGAAACGTCGTCGTCGCAAGAAAGGCGAATTACCCAAGCTATCCAAGCGACTTTTCATCAACGACGCGGTATGCGAAGGCTGCGGTGACTGCGGCATGCAATCAAACTGCACGTCGATCATGCCATTGGAAACGGAATTCGGTCGCAAGCGGACCATCGATCAATCGTCTTGCAATCAGGATTATTCTTGCGTGAAAGGCTTTTGTCCGAGCTTTGTCACCGTCACCGGTGGTACGCTGAAAAAAATGAAATCAGCGACGACTGCCAAGAACAGCGGCGAAGAACATGCCGACACATTGCCCGAACCTGTACCTGCCTCTTGCGAGGCCTCCTATAACGTTCTGATCAATGGCATAGGTGGCACCGGCGTGATCACCATCGGTGCGCTGCTCGGCATGGCGGGGCATCTCGAAGGCAAAGGTGTATCCGTGCTCGACATGACTGGCATGTCGCAAAAAAATGGCTCAGTGACCTCGCATGTCAGAATCGCTGCCACACCCGACGCCCTACGCGCGCAGCGTATCGCGACCGGCGAAGCCGATCTCGTTCTGGGGTGCGACATGCTCACAGCCGGTACGCACGATGCCATCGCCAAAATGCGGCCAGGCCGCACGCGCGCCGTGATCAATAGTCATCAGCAGCCCATAGGCCCGTTTGCGCGCCAACCTGACTGGCAATTCCCGGCAGATGAAGTCAAAACCTTGATCGATGAATCCGTTGCCGGCGCAGCAGACTATATCGATGCCACGCAATTAGCCACTGCACTGACGGGCGATGCGATTGCGACCAATCTGTTCATGCTCGGCTATGCGTATCAAAAAGGCTTGTTGCCTTTATCGGAATGCTCTTTGATGCGCGCCATTGAACTCAATGGTGTCGCCATAGAATTCAATCAAAAAGCCTTCCGCTGGGGGCGCCGTGCTGCATTCGATCAGAAAGCCGTAGAAAAGATCGCGCTGCCATCGCAAACTGTCGTGCTGAAAATGCCGGAAACACTCACTGCGCTCGTCAGTCGTCGCGTTGAGTTCTTGACGGCCTATCAAAACGCCGCCTACGCGCAGCAGTATCAGACACTGGTCGATGAAGTGAAACAAGCCGAGTCCAAGTTCGGGCAGGGCGACAAGCTGTCGCGCGCAGTGGCTAAATCGCTGTTCAAACTGATGGCTTACAAGGACGAATACGAAGTCGCGCGGCTCTACACTGACCCGGCTTTTATCAATGGTCTGAAGCAGCAATTTGATGGCAAGCTCAAACTGTCATTCAATCTCGCGCCGCCTCTGTTCGCGAAAAAGAATGCACAAGGCCAACCGCAAAAGGCCGAGTACGGCAGCTGGATGTGGTCTGCATTCGAGCTGCTGGCAAAGCTCAAAGCATTGCGCGGTACCCGACTTGATCCATTCGGTTGGACGGCCGAGCGCAAGATGGAACGGAAATTGATCGTCGAATATCGTGAGCTGATCACGAACCTGCTACCGACGCTGACAGCAGAGCGACTGTCAGCGGCGATCACAATCGCGTCGTTGCCTGAAAAAATCAGAGGCTTTGGTCATTTGAAGGCCGCGTCTTTCGAGCGGTATCAGGATGAATTGAAAAAAGCGCTGGAGGACTACTCGAGTCAACGCACTGACCACGATGCTGAATCTAACATTGAAGCCAAATCTGAATTCAGCACCGACATCGAAAGCAAAGAAGAGCAGCGTCTCACAGCCTGATGTCAGTAGATAAAACAAAGACACTGGATCCCGGCTTTCGCCGGGAGCGAGTGGGGAATTCGGATCGCATGCGATCCGCCCACGCTGCAGTCATCACATGCAGGTGATGACAGTAGTAGTCTAGGCAACCGTCACATTCCCACCGTCATCCCGGCGAAAGCCGGGATCCAGTGTCTTTCGTCGTGCAGCACCAGACTCTGACAATGAAAGACACGAAGCTAATTAGTTAGTACGCTCAGTGCACTTCAGGCACCAACCACCACATTGGTAATACCACCGGTCTGCCTTGCAGCACCTCGGAACGAGCCCTGCCAGCGGATTGCGCCGTTGGAAACGCCGCCAGCACATCAGCTGCAGGTGCTGTCGTCACCAGCAGCACGGGGCCGTCAAGCTTGGCAGGCAGTGGAAAGTGCTGATCGAAATGATTCGCCGGTCGTGCGGCGCGCTGCCAACCCAGTGCAGAACCCGGCGGCAAAGCCAATCCCCACTGCAGTTGTGCGAGGACTGCGCGATCGTCAGAAGCAATTCTGGCACTTGCATTGCCTGAAGGCGGATCACGCATTACATCCCTCACCTGCGCATGAATATTCGGCCAGCTGCGTGTGGCCCAGAAAGGATCCGTGCGCACTGTGTGCTGCAAACCAAAAGGCTCACGCACCAGTACATCGAAGTGATACAGCAAGACTGCCAGCAGCACGTTGATAGCAAACGACGCCACCAGCCAGCGCCGCCGCTGCAGCAGGAAATGTACTGCCGCCAGACACGCGGCCGCCATGGCCGGGGCAGCCCAGTTCGCATGCGCACGCGAGAGCAGCGCCTGCAGCGAAATCACCGCGATAAAAGGTAATGACAGCGAGAGCAGAAACCAGCCATCTACAGAGGCAGCGCGATCAGGCAGCCATTCGCGAGAGATCAACCACGCCAAAAAACCACCAAATATGATGGGCCCGGCAACCAGGAATTGCGACAACAGGAATTCCAGCATGGCTGCTGGATGCGCTGAATATCCGCCATGCTCAGAGATCTCCGCAGTATGTGCAAAAGTCGGCGAGCCATGCGTAAAGTTCCACCACAGATTGGGCGAGAAAACGAGCAGTGCCGTCAGCCCCGCAAGCCAGGGCCAGGGGCTGCGCCACCAATGTCGCCAATTCGGGTGCAGCATTGCCAGTGCAGCCGAGGCCGCAAAAATACCGGCAGAGTATTTCGAGAGCAGTGCCAGTCCCATGAAACCGCCGGCGATCAGCCAAGCAATGCGTTTGCCATCCAGCGCGATACGCAAGAACAGCATCGCCGCGATCCAGTACAGCAGCAGCAAGCCATCGGTGGTTGCTGCCACACCGTAAAAAGACGTCATCGGCAGCGTTGCAAATGCCAACGCAGCGACACAGGCCTGCCATTCCGTAAAGGATAAACGACGCGCCAGTGCAAACATCAGCAATGTCGACAGCGGAAACGCAATCACCGGTACCAGCCGCACACAACCGGCGCTTTCACCACACAACATGCGAGCCGCACCGATAGTCCAGGCGATCATGGGCGGCTTGGTCCAGTAACCAAAATCAGGCGACTTCGACCAGGCGACGTAATAGGCTTCGTCCACGGACAAGGACACACCGGCTGCGACCATCGCCCGCCATCCCGCAATCAAGACGATTAGCGCCAGCAAGGTCAGCAGTGCGCTGCGCGAGCGGCTCTCTGCCGTCGCGTCTGTAGATATCATCGCGAGTGCTCCCCGCGGCCCGTTGTCGCATCGGGTGCGTGATGCCAGCCCTCATCGGAAGATGGTACGGACTCATCACGCAGAAAATAAGAACGCGTCCCACCAGATTCAAACAGCACACGCGCCAGCACCTCAGCCAGAACACCGGCAGTGACCATCTGCACCGCAGCGATCACCAGAAAAAATCCCGCAAACAACAAGGGCCGACCACCGATGGATTCACCAAACGCCAGCTTGAGCACCAGCAGATACGACAGGATCACACCGCCCAGCGCACCGAGCGCAATACCGATACCACCGAAAAAATGACCGGGGCGGCTGCGAAAGCGCATGAAAAAATAAACAAACACCAAATCAAGCAGCACACGGAAGGTGCGCGAGATACCGTACTTGGAAACGCCATGTACGCGCGGATGATGTTGCACCACTTCTTGCGCAATGCGACGCGGCTGTGTGACCGTTGATAGCCAGGCCGGAATGAATCGATGCATTTCACCGTAGAGGCGTAATTTCTTAAGCACCGATGCGCGGAAAACTTTGAGACTGCAACCATAATCGCGCAGATGCACACCGGTCAGTCGCGCGATAAGGCGATTGGCGATGCGTGAGGGTATCTTGCGCAGCCACAGTCCGTCTTTGCGATCTTTTCTCCAGCCGGCTACCAGATCAAGGTTCTCGTTCAACAGACGACCCACCATACGGGGAATATCGATAGGATCGTTTTGCAGATCGCCATCCAGCGTGGCAATCACATCACCACGCGCAGCATCAATACCTGCCTGCATTGCCGCCGTTTGCTTGAAATTGCGCGCCAGCTCGATTAAACGTATATGCGCACCGCGCAGGGACGACTCGCGTCGAATCGCTTCAGCAGTGCCGTCGCTGCTGCCATCATCCACCAGCACCAGCTCCCAAGGATGCGAATAACTACCCAGTGCTTCATGAACGCGATCAAGCATGGGCACGACATTGTCGACCTCGTTATACATGGGAATGACCAGCGACAGTGTGTGCGCAGGACTATCTTGGGGTTTCATATCGGCAGAGCTCATGTTTCCTGTGATGATTTGTTTGTGCGTGCATCATCCGATGCCACGCGATTTCTGAAAATTGCCGATGCCAACAGCGCAATACCGGCGGAGACTAACGCACTTGCGAGCACCAGCAAGTGCAGCGAAAACGCAGCCTTGAGACCATCGACCCACGCTATGCCCGAAAGCTTCAGCGCGGCGGCGGCACCCGCTTCATAACTGCCTATACCGGCCACACCTTGTACCGGCAGTATCGCCGCTAGTTCGCCACCCACCGCGCCTGCAGCACCAACCTGCCAATCCGCAGCAAGCAACTGGGCGAACACCTGCGACAAGACCGTCAACTTCACAACCCAATTCGCGATTGTCCACAACCAACCAGTACGCGCATGGTGTGCCGAGTCTGCTAACGCAACGCAGATAGTACCCAGCTTACCGGTGCTGAATTGTGACAGCAGACGCTGCGCGACATGGGGCAGCAATATGCCGCCGAGGATCAGCAAGGACACACCCGCTATCCGCATCGCTGGATCAAGACCCGGCCAGACCACCACCGATAGCGCCGCCAGTATGATCGCATCCTGCGCCCGCAGCCACAGCAGCGATCCACCGGAGCGCATCATCGGCACCCCGAATTCACGTTTGAGCAACACCGGAAACGAAAGCTCGCCAGCGCGCATAGGCAGCAGATTCACCAGCGCGTTATGTGTCAACACCAGCTGCAAGCAGGCAGTAAAACGGCCGCGGGTCGCGTCTGCGAATTCGTAGTACACCCGAAGCGCACGCAAAAGATAGGTGACGATCATACCGGCGAACAACAGCAGCAATAGCGGCACGGAAAGCGACCCTAGCGCGATCTTCACCTGCGCGCCCTGCCCCGACCCGACCAGCCATACGACAAACACCGCAGTCAGCGAGCTCATTACAAAGTACTTGATGCGCACGTGGTTCAATTTCATTCAGTCTCGGCCCCCGGGCAATAGCGCCCGTCGGTACCGCATCGTCAGCCCAAAAAACGGGTAAAGGTAACATTAAACAAGTACAATTCGGCAGTTTTGAACGCTCCCTTCCGCACTTGCTGCCAGTTCCCGCTGACGGCACACCCTGATGACGATCTTGCCTGACCAGAGAACCACGACGTCCTCGCTGCGGCCCTTGAATATCGGTCTGCTGATGTTCGCTGCAAGCGTGCTGATTTTTACCGTCTTCCCTGAGCTTGATCTGCGAGTCGCCTCCTGGTTTTACGAGCCCGAAACCGGCTTTCACTGGGGTCAGCTGCCACCGATACTGCTGTCCTACGAATTATTCAAGGCCCGATCGGTGGGCTGGGTCGTGGTCGCGCTGCTAGCCTATCTTGCCTACGCAATGACTCGACGCATTCCGGTTCCAGCCAAGCGCAATGCTGCGTTGTTTTTGCTGGCGATGATCGTGGCGGGTCCGGTCTTGCTGGTCAACAGCGGCCTGAAAGACAACTGGGGCCGCGCTCGGCCCTCGCAAGTCACGCAATTTGGCGGTGATCGCAGTTACTCGCCGCCTCTGCACCCTGCCGCCCAATGCGACCGCAATTGCTCTTTCGTCAGCGGCCATGCCGCAGCAGGTTTTGCGCTGATCGGCCTCTACTGGACCACGAGACGACGTCGCTGGCTGATCGCAGGTATCGCGCTCGGCAGCCTGGTGGGATTGGGTCGCATGATTCAGGGCGGACATTTTTTTTCCGATATCGTGTTCTCGTTCTGGGCGGTCTACCTCAGCGCCGCCGTGCTCGCCAGTCTGATGCTGCGACCTCCGCGTGACGGTGACGCCAACGCAGACACACCAACCGAAGCCGCAAACTAATGAACACTTCTCCTATCCTCGTTACAGGCGCTGCTGGATTTATTGGCATGCATTGCAGCGCAAGACTGCTGGCACAAGGCCATCAGGTGATCGGCATCGATAACCTGAATGACTATTACGACCCGCGCCTCAAACAGGCTCGGCTCGCGCAGCTCAAGACACAGCCCGGATTCAGATTCATTGAGACTGACATCGCTGACCGCGATGCACTCGAGGCCTTGTTTACCGAAGTGCGCCCGGAACGCGTGCTTCACCTGGCCGCACAGGCCGGCGTGCGCTATTCGCTGAAAAATCCACACGCTTATGTGCAAAGCAATCTGGTGGGTTTCGTGAACATTCTTGAAGGATGCCGGCATCATGGTGTACGGCATCTGGTCTATGCAAGCTCATCGAGCGTTTACGGTGCAAATACCAAGGTACCGTTTGCGGTGGGAGATGCAGTCGATCACCCGGTCAGCCTGTATGCCGCCACCAAAAAATCAAATGAGCTGATGGCCTACAGCTACAGCCATCTCTATGGCATACCCACCACTGGTCTGCGTTTTTTCACGGTGTATGGCCCCTGGGGTCGCCCGGATATGTCGCCCTGGTTATTCACCAGCGCCATTCTCGAAGGCCGCACGATTGATGTCTTCAACCACGGCAAGATGCAGCGCGACTTCACCTACATCGACGACATTGTAGAAGGCACCTTGCGAGTGCTGGATCATGTGCCCACCGGCGCACCGCCCTATCACCTCTACAACATCGGCAACCATCAACCGGTCGAGCTGATGGATTTCATCGGCACGCTCGAGCGCGTGTTGGGCGTGGAAGCGAAAAAAAACTTTTTGCCCATGCAGCCGGGAGACGTGCCCGTCACCTACGCCGACACCGACGACCTTCGTCGCGATGTAGATTTCGCGCCCTCGACTCCGCTAAGCCAAGGGCTGCAGCAATGGGCCGACTGGTACCGCAGCTACGTTCCACGCTGATCACTCTTAACACCGTCGCCCCAGCTAAAACTGGGGCGACGGTTGGAGCACCACCAAAAGCATTACGCGGCTACGCGCTCAGCCGGATCTTCAACCAGATACTTCGCATCGCCACCAATCAGTATCTTGCGCGGCTTTTTCTCTTCAGGAATCACGTTTTGCAGTCGCACGACCAGCATGCCGTCTTCCAGATCGGCAGAATTCACCACCACGGTCTCCGCCAGCGTGAAACTGTGGGAGAACTCGCGCATAGCGACACCCCGATGCAGATACTCACCGCCGCGATTGGCGTTGACCTTGCCGGTCACGGTCAGCTTGCGGCCTTCGAAAGTAATGTCAAGCTCGTCACGGTGGAAACCGGCGACGGCAATTTCGATGACATAATCATGTTCGCCGCGCTTGATAATGTTATAGGGTGGATAACTGGCGGCCTTGTTTTCTGGCAGCGTATTTTCAAGGTCGCTGAAAGCGTCCAGCAAGCGGTCAAAACCGACGGTGCTGAGCAGAATATTGCGTCCGAATGGATAGTTCATGATTCATCTCCTATTGAGCAAGTTGAAGGTTTGGGCCGGACCCCGAAGGCATCCGGCCCGAACTTCAAATAGGGATGCGCGAGACGATTTCAAGAGTCTCAACTCGCAATATCAATATTGCAAAAACCGACCCGGGTTCGAGGATTTTTCAAACAGACAGAACACCATCCCGTAAAAAGAACCTGCCAGAAATGCAAGCACCACCAAGCCCACGGCTCTGGACAGCTGAAATGTCTGCACGGTCAAAGGTAAGTCCATCATATGCAGCTGCAAAGCGAAATTAATAAATGGCTGAGCCCATCCAAGAAAGACCAGTAGAGACCAGAGCATGTGAAAGCTTGAGAGGCATACACCACCGATCAAGCTAGTGCGCAGCATTGTCATCGCTTTCTCCCAAAATTAAGCTTAACGGCTGCCACACTACGGAAGCACCTGCACCTCCAACCAAGATAGCCTGCATACAGAGTCACGACTCTCATTAGCAAACGGCACTAATCCGACCAGGCGAGGCCATCCACGGAGCGCTATATACTGCGGATTCCGGTCTTGTCCTTGCATTCATCAACGCTCATGTCAGAAAAATTCCTGCTCGCTCTTGACCAAGGCACCACCAGCTCCCGCGCTGTGTTATTCGATCGCGAAGGTCGCATGCGGCATATCGCGCAGCAGGAATTTCGGCAATTGTTCCCGCAACCAGGCTGGGTCGAGCATGATCCTTATGATCTTTGGCATTCGCAGTGGACCGTCACGCGTCAGCTCATGCGCGAACAGCATCTGGCACCGAGCGATATCGCCGCCATCGGTATCACCAATCAACGCGAGACCACCCTGCTATGGGATCGCAAGACCGGTGAACCAGTCAGTAACGCCATCGTCTGGCAAGACCGTCGCACTGCCGGCGCCTGCGATCTGCTGCGCGAGCAAGGCAAGGCTGATCTCATTCGCCAAAAAACCGGACTGGTCATTGACGCCTATTTTTCTGCGACCAAGCTACGCTGGTTACTTGACCAAGACCCTCTCATTCGAGCACGTGCCGAGCGCGGCGAACTCGCGTTTGGTACAGTGGACAGCTGGCTGATTTTCAAACTCTCCGGTGCGCACCTCACAGATCCCAGTAATGCCTCACGCACCATGCTCTTTAATGTGCATACGCTGCGCTGGGATGACGAGCTGCTTGATCTTTTCAATATTCCCCGCGCCATAATGCCCACCGTGGTACCAAGCAGCGGTATTGCTGCCTACACGGATGTATCGCTGTTTGGTGCTGCTATACCGATTGCGGGTATCGCTGGTGACCAGCAGGCAGCGACCTTTGGTCAGGCGTGCGTTGAGCGTGGCATGATCAAGGCGACCTACGGCACTGGCTGTTTCATCTTGATGACCACTGGCGCGCCGGTTGTCTCGCACAACCAACTGCTCACCACCGTGGGCTGGACATTGCAGCGCGATATGCACGGCGCATCGCATCTCACTACGGATCATCTGCTAGAAGGCAGTGTCTTTGCTGCAGGCGCCGCAGTGCAATGGCTGCGCGATGGTTTGGGGCTGATACGCACTGCGGCAGACATTGAGACGCTGGCGGCAAGCGTGCCCGATACCGGTGACGTGGTATTTGTGCCTGCCTTTTCGGGATTGGGCGCGCCCCATTGGGATCCGTATGCGCGCGGCACCCTTGTCGGCATCTCGCGCGGTACAAGCTCGGCGCATATCGCCCGTGCAGCACTGGAAGGTATCGCGCTTCAGAACGCTGATGTGATGCAGGCTATGCAAGCCGATGCAGGTATGCCAATACGCGAGCTGCGCGTGGACGGCGGCGCATCGCGCAATGACCTGCTCATGCAATTTCAGTCGGACATACTCGGTGTGCCCGTGCTGCGACCACGCATCACGGAGACCACCGCGCTCGGCGCTGCCAGCCTGGCGGGTTTGGCGATCGGACTTTGGGAAAACGAAAGCTCACTGGCACAACATTGGCAATGCGAAAAACAATTCGACCCGCGCATGTCTGATGATGAACGCCAAACTCGCCTAACTCGCTGGCAAGAAGCCATCACACGCGCGACGGGCTGGGCTAAAGAGCACTGAACACATTCATAAAAAGCGCAAGTGCATGCGTTCTGTAACTGCAACCGCAGCCTCAGCTCAGCGTCACATCGTCCAACGAGAAATTCGGCTTGGGTAATTTGAGATCCAGCGCTTCCAGTGTTTGTACCAGCAGCGTGGCAATAAAGAGATCGCGGTGCGGCTTGGAGTCCGCCGGGACGATATACCAGGGCGCGTTTTTGGTACTGGTCGCGGCAATGGTGTCTTCGTAAGCACTGATAAATTTGGGCCACAGCTTTCGGTCAGCAAAATCCGAAGGCTGTAACTTCCAATGCCTGGCGGGATCGTCGATACGTTGTTGGAGTCGCTTTTTCTGCTCACCTTTAGAGATGTGCAGATAGCACTTGAGTACCGTCGTACCACTGTTATGCATCAGCGATTCAAAATTCGCGATATGCTCATACCGCTTGTTGCAAGTGGCTTTGTCAATGAGCTTGTGAACACGCGTGACTAGCACATCTTCGTAATGACTGCGATTGAAGATAACTAATTCGCCACGAGCTGGCACCTTGTGATGGATGCGCCATAGAAAATCGTGTCTCAACTCCGCCTCGGTGGGCGCAGAAAACGGCACAGCGCGAACACCTAATGGACTTACGTTCGCAAATACATGACGTATGACGCCATCCTTGCCCGAGGTATCCATCCCTTGCAAGACCAGCAGTACAGCATGACTGTTAGCTGCGTGCAATTGTGTCTGCAGCTTGTTCAGCTTGAGCGATAACTTCTTAGTTTGATGTCTGACTTCATCTTCTGAGTACGCCAACACGCCCTCAGGCTGCGTGTTGAAATCGCTCAAGCGGCAAGGAGATTCATGTTGAATGCGCCAGGGCGAGAGATCCGTTTTTTTCATTATTCGACTTGGATTTTGTATCTACAGTTACGTCGACGCAGACTGCCGGTTGCGCATGTCAGCGAATTATTCAGCCAGTCGGTCTCTACTGAACCGCAGTTCCGTGCTGTCACCATTTTTTTCGGTCATGATGAATATACCCTCTCGCTTGTCAGCAACCCAGGATCCCTCGAACCGTGTTCCATCCCTACGCACCTCGATACCTTGACCGTAGCGCTGGTCAGCGATGAAATTTCCTGTGAAGCGGGATCCGTCTGAAAATTTCATCACCCCCTCACCGTTACGCATCCCGTGAGCGAAATGGCCCTCGTAGACCTCACCGAACGGAAATGTCAGTTTCCCGAAACCGTGAAACTGATCATATTTCCACTCCCCCGAAAATCGATCCCCGTTTTTCAGGTACTGAGTACCATAACCGCTACGCTGCCCATCCTCAAAATTACCGATGTACTTCTCGCCATTCGCAAAATAATACGTGCCGTTGGAAGTCATCTGACCATCGCGAAAATTGCCGACATAACGATCACCACGATTTTCCTTACTGGCCCTGAACTGGTAAATCCCGAAACCATGAAACTTTCCGTTCGCGAATTCTCCCTCATAAACACCATTTTTATATCTCGGGTCCGACGTAACCACGTAGCGCCCCCAGCACGCACTCCCGTTTGTAGTGCGCTCTTCTCCGAGCCGGCGCGGATAATCTGCCTTGGTGCAAGGCCGTAGCTTGTCCGGGTTTTTATGCTGGGCCGATGAATGCGAAGTGACACTCATGAGCATGACGACTATAAAAGCGGGTAGCAGCAACAACAATCGTTTCATCCGACTCTCCGGCATAACCTGAGGATTGATAACAATTCATAAACGTCTGTCAGGACTCTGAATCGATAACAAAATGTTACTTTCGGCATTTTGTTGGAGGTTCTTATTTTGCCTGATTAGCTGGCGTGAAATTACCATGATCTGAAGCGTCTCACCTGAGAGCAAACGCTGAGACCCTATCGCGCTAGGTCGATGGCAAGGCGGCAGTGCTTTAGGCAATACATACTTACGAAATGGCACTTCCAACACCGCAAGCGGCCTTCAAGCTCAGTGACTGCGGAATCCCTAGCGAAGCGTGTAAGATCGGTTGTCGAAGTCTCACTTATTATCAATGCGCTAAGCTCTTCTTCAACCTCAGCCCAAAATATTCACTTGCATGCACCTGATTCTGCCTCTCGCGTTCACGATCTCGCCGCTCCTTGCCTGGGCCTCGGGCTGGTTCGGGCTCACGGTCGTGATCGCCGCCGTTGTGCTGCCGGTCGCGGAATGGTGGTTCGGTCCCGGCAGAGACACCGCGCATACCCCGCGCTGGGGGCAGATTTTTCCCCGACTGATTCTGGCGCTTGTCATCCTCATCAGCCTCGGGCTGGCCACACAAGCACCGACCCTGGATTGGTGGGATCTGGTCTGGCTGGCACTGTCTTGCGGTTATATCCTGGGTGGCATTGGCATCGTGCTGGCCCACGAACTGGGGCATCGACGTGCGCTGCCCGATCGTGTGCTGGCGCGGCTGTTGCTGCTCTCGGTGGCTTATGGGCACTACGCAATCGAACACAATCGTGGTCACCATCGCGCTGCGGCCACGTATAACGATCCTGCCACCGCGAGACTGCATGAAGGGCTGTGGACTTTTCTGCCCCGTTATTTTTACGGTGTATTTACTGATGCCGTGCGTCTTTCTCGGGCCCAGCCGGGTCGATGGAATGAAGCACTAGCGCTGCTGTTGGCGACCTTCATACTGCATGCGCTGATGTTCGCAATTGGTGGTGTCAAGACACTGGCGTTCTGTGGGATACAGGCGGCATTCGCACTGCTGCTGGTCGGTAGCATCGACTATGTAGAGCATTGGGGATTACAGCGCGCTGAAATCAATGGCAAACCCGAGCGCATGGGTATCGCGCACACCTGGGACTGTGCCAATCTTGTCGCCGATGCCATGCTGTTCAATCTGCCTCGTCACGCAGCGCATCACATCGAACCTTCACTGGATTGCGATGAACTCTACCGCTCTCCTGCCTCACCACAGATGCCCACCGGTTATGCAGGCATGTCAGTTCTGGCGATGCTTCCGCCGCTTTACAAATGGATCATGACACCACGCCTGAAATCTTATTCGCTCTCGCAGGGATAACGGTGCTATCTGTATGAGCCAAACATTGAATGATGAAACGATGATCGAAACGACCTATCAGGAAGACCGCGCGCTCCAGCTGCCTGCCGCAAATGGCGAGCGCACCATTCGATTGTGGGATGCACCACATCGCCGCGCAGTGATCGTCGCGATTCACGGCGGGATGTCGCACTCGGGCGACTATGCCACTGTGGGCGCGTATTTCCGCGAACAGGCAGTTACAACGATCAGTTTTGATCTCACGGGTCATGGCCAAAAAGCGCGCATCGACATTCCGAATTTTGATATTTTTCTGGATGACGTGGAGCGCATGCTGTCCTGGGTACGTGCCGAGTATCCGAGCGCACCTGTTTTTCTAATGGGGCATTCGATGGGCGCGCTGATTGCGACCCATATGGAAATCACGGGTCGACTCAATGCTTTCGATATTCGTGGCGTGATATTGTCTTCGCCCTATTATGCCAATGCGATTCCGGTGCCTGCGCTGGTAGTACACCTGTCAGGAGTGCTGGCCAAGCTGTTTCCCACGGCGAAGGTACCCATGACATCCCTCACAGAATGGCTTACGCATGACTCGGCCATCATCCAGCGCCACTATCTCGATGAGCAGGCGCATCGTCGTGGTACCGAAGCCAGCATGCGGTTTGGCCGCAGCTTGCTTGATGCACAGTCGGCACTCGGTGGCAATTTGAAGCAATGGCAGCATCCGGTGTTCGCCGTTATTGCAGGCGATGACAAGCTTGCGGATGCAAAAATCAGTCTCCAGATGCTCGACACCATTCCTGATGTCTACCGCACACTGCATTATTTCCCAGAGAATTTTCATGAAAACTTCAATGAAACCAACCGGGATGAGATTTTTTCGGCGCTGTGGCAGTGGATACAGAACCATCTGAATTGACAAACAGATGCTCACCACGATCTATCAGATGATTGCCATGACCTCACTGCGCCGCAATCGATCAAACAATCTCCCTGATTTCGCAGCTTGTTCAGCGATAATAGCTGGCTCGTTTTTTCTACTCACCCTGTTGACTGCCGGAGATGTAATGGCCATTGAAGAACCTGCCTACCAGGTACTGGTGTCAGAAGCCCCCTTCGAGCACCGACGCTACTCAGGATTTGTGGTCGCAGAGACGATACTGAGCGGTGATTTTGATTCTGCCAGTCAGACGGGCTTTCGTCGTATTGCTGGCTATATTTTTGGTGACAACACCGCTGAAGCCGGCAAAAGCCGCAAGATTTCCATGACAGCGCCGGTGACGGTATCACCCGCCGAGTCAGGATGGAAATTACACTTCGTGATGCCGAGTCAGGAAAAACTGGACACCCTGCCGCGCCCCAACAATGCGCAGATCAATCTGCGCAAGGTCGGCGAACATGAGATCGTTGCCATACGTTTCAGTGGCTGGACTACGGCAGCATCCATACGAGAAAACACGGAAAAGCTGCAGCAATGGGCAAATGCGCGGCACTTGACACTCAAGGGCGCGCCGCAGGTGGCGCGCTATAACGATCCGTTCACGCTACCCTGGCGCCGTCGCAATGAAATTCTGATTGAGGTGTCGGTGCAATGACGTCCCTGACAGCGTCGCTATTTAAAGAAAACAAAGTCGCTTTCTCTGCATAAGCTATCAATATCTATTTCTGAGGCAGCCGCGTCGACTGCCAAGAAACAAACTGCAGCCTGTCCTCGCGACTGATCCACAGGCTATGAAAGCGAAGTTCGACGGTCACAGGCTTGTCCTTGATCTGCACGTCGAATTGACCAACACCCGTCATCACTGCAAGGCAGCCAAACGTACGTACTTGCACATCTGATCGTTTCATCGCCAGATATCTCACACTACCATCACGCATAGAGTCGATGTAAGACTTCTTGTTGTCGACGACTGCCGAGCTGTGAATGTAAATCAGATCATCCGCAAGCAGACGTTCCAGCGCGGTGTAGTCCAGATTGGTTTGTGCGGCGTAGCGTGCATCTTCAGAAGCCTGGACTTGCGCCTCGGTCACCGGATCACAGCCGTCGGCCTGGGCGAATCCCGAGATCATCTGAACAACGCAAAAAAACAGCATGGAAATGGTGTGACGCATGATGGTCTCCCTGAGTGATGGTTTGTTTGCAGACGAAGCGTATCTATCAACAGAAGCGATACAAGGGACACTGACACTGGCAGTGGGATCTCGTCAGAGGCTTTAAGTAATTTTTAGGGATATGCAGAGCTGATACCCCACCAGCCGTATCGAGCGCAAACAGTTGGAGTCCGCGCCGACCTGTACCAGCTTTTTGCGCAAGCGCACGATCTTGACCTCCAGGCTGGCCTTGCGGAAATCGTCGGGCGAGTGGCCAAGCAGCTCCATTATCTGCCAGTACTCGAGCTGTCTGGCATGGCTGGTCGAGAACGCGATCAGCATCCGTAGTTCACTGGTCGAAATTACGGTCGCACCCTTCGGCCCGGACAAGGTGAGCGAACGGGAGTCGACGGTGAAACCCTCTTCGCCCTCGACCTGCGGCCGTGATTGCCACAAATCGGCGCGGCGACTGACGGCCGAGACGGCCGCCAGCAATTCTTCCATTTCGACCGGCTTGGACAAATAGACGTCCGCCCCGCTTTCGTAGCCGGCAATGCGGTCACCCACATGAGTACGGCCCGTGGCCATGATGATGCCGGCGCGTGGATTACCGCGCCGGATGCGCTTGGACAGCGACAGGCCGTCCTCACCCGGCAGATTCAGATCGATGATGAACAAGTCCGAGGGCGCGCTCGCGGCCTCATCGTCAATCGCCTCGGCGCAGGCGATGCCCTGCACCTTGTGACCCTGCTGGCGCAGAGCCTCAATGGTCACGGCGCGCAGCGAATCATGATCCTCGACGACAGTAATATTTAACTTGGTAGCCATACGGTAAACCTGACACTTTTCTCCAGCGGCTCGTACCGGACTTCACCCTTCAACAGTCGCATGAAGTTCGCGACAAGATAAAGACCCAAGCCCGAGCCGGAATGCTTGCGGGCGCCATCGGCGCGATAGTACTTCCTGAATAATTCGTCACGGTCCGGAAAACCTGTAGAACCCGGCCCCGACTGAACCACGTTCTCGACACTGATCTCGCAGCCTGCCCGCTCGCCTAGGGGCGCAGATTTTACTTTGAGCAGGATAGTGCTTCCCGGCAACGAATACTTTAATGCATTGTCGACCAGGTTGGATAGCACTGATTTGAAAATCTGCCAGTCGCTGTTCACCGTGGCCGGCCCCTCCTGCTCGACGCTGATCCGACCCCGGTCAGGTTGCTTGGAGAGCAGGTCTTCGATCATTGCCTCGACCGAAAAGTTTTCAAAATGAGAAATAATTTCGTCATCGTCGAACTTCTCGGCTTGCAGGCAGCGCTCGATCAGTTGGTTGATGTTGTTGACGGTGCGGCGGCCGTGTTCGAGCATTTCGGGGTTGAGCCGGGACACCCCGAACACCATGTGCAGCACCGACAACGAGGTCTTGACCTCATGCGCCAGCATTTCCATGAAACGCCCTTGCAGCTGGGACTTCTGCTTTTCGATCTCGATTTGTTGCGCGGCCGATCGGGCGCGCAGATAGGCGCGATTGCGGGATTCTTCGATACGGTAGGCACGCAACTGCAGCAGTACGATCAGGATCACGCCGGTCATGAGGCCGTGGATCAGAAACATATGCAGATTGAACTCGGGTCCCTTGGCGAGCCCCAGTGCCGGGGAGGTCGCAACGACCAGTGCCAGAGCCAGTACGGAATAAAAACCAACCAACATCCACCGCGGGATCACCGGTCTGTCATCTTCTGCCGCCGCTGACCATGCCCGACAGGTGAAACTGAGCGTCGCGAACAGCAAAGGCGTCACCGCCACCAGTGTGAGGTTCAAGCGCATGGCCTGCAGCGTACTTCCGATGACCAGCAGCGCCATCTCGGCCAAAAAGGCCAGGATCCCTGCCACCAGCATCAAGCGCAGGCCAGGCATCCATGGCTTGAACTCGCGCAGCATGAAATAGTGAAACACGATACCGACCACCACATAGCTGCAGTACACCACACAAGAAAAACTGTCGATTGCGATGGCACTGAAGTACTCGCCTCCAATCAGGCGCGCATAGCCGACATACACCAGCGCATAGGCAATCGCGACGAGCTGGCTGACTGTAAAAGCCGCCATCAGCACTTCTCGCTGCAAGGACCATTGCAATACCGCCCAAAGGAAAAACAGCAGCAGGGTTCCCATCATCAGGCCGTAGACCATTTCCTGCATGCGGTTGGCATGCTGCGCCTCGTCCATTGTCAGCACCTGCACATGAATCAGACTGGTACTGGTGGTCTTGAGACGCAACCAGATATCGCGCGATTCATCTGACGCGGGGATCAGAAAGCCGTGGTTCAGTGACTTGAATTCGCTGGCATGCCATTCGGTGTGATCACCCGCAAGGCGTGTCCGATCGCTGGTATCGAGAGGATCAAACAACTGAATCTCGTCCAGATACACAGGACGCACCCTGACCGCAAGCAGCCCGCCGGGAAGAGTCTCCGGCATGGGTGCCACGGTGATGCGTATCCAAGTGGCTGATTCGGTGAAGCCGCGACTGAGTACACCCTGATAGCGCTGCACGGGCAGCTGCCGAATTTCATCAAGCGTCAGCTTGCCACTCTCGTCGACGACGTAGGCGCGTTCGAGAATGTGGTCAGCAGGATCCGCCAGGGCCACCCCAGAGAGCAGCCCCAGCAAAACGAGGAACACATAACGCGTGATCGCTTGCATGACCGAAATCGGAAAAGCGCTGTCGCCTGCGCCGGCCGGGCCGCTCAGAAAATCCTCGCTCAGAATGTGCCGGGATACGCGCCGCCATCGAGCAGAATGTTCTGTCCGGTCATATAGCTGGCGTGCGCACTACACAGGAAAGCACAGAAAGCGCCGAACTCCGCAGGTGTGCCAAAGCGCTTTGCAGGATTCGAATCACGCCGTGCAGACACCAGTGAGTCAAGATCCTTGCCAGTGGATTTGGCTGCGGCATCGAAGGTCGCCCACAAGCGGTCAGTCTCAAAAGGACCGGGCAGCAAATTATTGATGGTGACGTTCTTGTGTACCGTGGTGCGAGAGAGACCGGCGATAAAACCCGTCAGTCCGGCGCGCGCACCATTCGAGAGACCCAGAATATCGATCGGCGCTTTCACTGCACTGGAGGTGATATTAATAATGCGACCAAAACCCCGACCCATCATGCCATCGACCGTTGCGCGTATGAGCTCGATGGGCGTGAGCATGTTCGCATCGACTGCGGCAATCCATTGCTCTCGCTCCCAATTGCGGAAATCACCGGGCGGCGGGCCACCGGCATTGGTAACCAGAATGTCAGGCTGCGGACAAGCCGCGAGGGCTTGTTTGCGACCCTCGGGCGTGGTGATATCGGCGGCCACAACGGTAACTGTCACCTGAGCGACTGCAAGCTGGCGTATCTCGTTGGCTGTCGCTTCCAAGGTAGCGGCATTGCGCGCCACCAGGGTGACATTCACGCCCTCTTTCGCCAGCGCCTCGGCGCAGGCACGCCCCAGTCCCTTACTGGCACCGCATACCAATGCATTTTTGCCGCTGATTCCCAGATCCATGACGTCATCTCCTCTTGTAATTAATTAATGTGATTGATGTGATTTTTTGTGTTGGGTATTTCTGTGTTTGTTGTTGCTATGTTTGTTGTCTTTGCCTTTCGCCGCTTCGAAGGCTATCGCTGATCCGGCGCTTTTCCGAGTGCCTTATAGACTGAGGCCAGCAAATCCTTGCCGATCCGTTCTTCCATTTTTTTGTGGACAGGCATTAGCGCCTGACGCCACTGCGCCATTTCCTGCGGCGTTGGTTTGTAGATGGTGGTTTTACCGGTCTTGGCGATGGCCTGCATTGCCTCGGCACTTTCGCTCTCGGTGAGCGTGTTGTTCATTCGTGTGGCTTCGGCCAGTGCAGCTTCCAGACCGGAGCGAATCTCGGGCGCCAAGCCATCCCAGAATCGCTTGTTGACTATCACTGCAAAACCCATATAGCCATGCTCGGTCACCGCGAGATGTTTCTGTACCTCGTACACCTTCTGGGAATAAAAATTCAGCGGTGGGTTTTCGGCGCCATCCACCACACCGGATTGCAAGGCCTGCGTCATCTCGGAAAAGGACATCACCTGCGGGTTGGCGCCGAGCGTGCGCATTTGCTCGTCAATGACTTTGGATCCTTGTATGCGTACTTTCAATCCACGCATATCGGCGGGCACGCGAATCGGACGATTGGCCGACATCATCTTGAAACCCATATCCCAATAAGCCAGTCCCCGAATGCCCTTGGTTTCCAGTATGCCGAACAGCCGCTGCCCTACCGGCCCGTCAACCACACGCCGCAGCGCCGCACGATCGTCAAATAAAAAAGGCAGATCGAAGACTTCGAATTCGCGTATGCCCAGGGGACCAAACTTGGACAGCGTAGGCGCAAGCATTTGTACCGCACCCATCTGGAGTGCTTCCAGTTCTTCCTTGTCTTTGTAAAGTGTGCTGTTGGGATAGACATCCACCCGCACCTTGCCAGCGGTGTTGCGCTCAGCGAGTTGTTTGAAATGCTCGATGGCCTTGCTCTTGGGCGTACCCATGGCGGCCACATGGCTGAACTTGATGACGATGGGCTTTTCGGCTGCGAGCGCCGGCATGTTCAGCGTCAGCAGAGCCAGCATCAGCGCTGCACCCAGTCTGCCGGCTTGTTTGATGAGGCAAGCGCAGGCATCGGAGACGGCCATGCGCTTCGACAAATTTGCACTGAAGTTCGGCATCGTTGAATTTTCTGACATCGTTCGAGTCGATTTGTATCAATGGTTCATGCGCTTGGCCATGGTTGGACTGACCCGCGCTTGCAAAGCAGCGTCCCGGGTTCAAGCCATTGCGAATTGGCAAACCGCTCCCCCGCAAAACCCGGAGTATCGCTTATGAGCTTGCCCCGCCGACGACCTCATAGCCCATCACTTGCCAAAGAGCAATTCTACGTGGTTTTGGTCTCAGGTCGGCGTACCCGACACCCTCCGATAACAGGAATGGAAACATGACCCGCAGATCCGAGCGCAATCGGACCGACACCTCTGTCCCTGGAGCCGACCTGTGGTGGCAAACGCCACCGGCACCACCGGATCTGCAGCAGGGCCTGAGCAGCGCGCAAGTGGCAACACGACTCGAGCATTGGGGCCCCAATCGTTTTGTCGAGACACATACGCTGCCCGCCTGGCTGCAATTTCTTGGCCACTTCCGCAATCCACTGGTGCTGATCCTACTCGTCGCGAGCACGCTATCGGCGCTGCTGGGTGAATTCACTAACTTTTTCATCATTAACGTGATCGTGTTGCTGAGCGTGACCCTGGATTTCGCACAAGAGCATCGCGCACAACGCGCTGCCGAGATGCTGCGTCAATCCATTGCCCTCTCAACGCGCGTGCTGCGAGATGGCCTCGAACAGCCGATACCGCTCATCGAGATCGTGCCCGGCGATCTGGTGCTGCTCAAGGCGGGTGATCTGGTACCGGCCGATGGCATCGTGATCGAGGCACGCGACTGTTTCGTGAACCAATCCGTGCTGACCGGCGAATCCGGCCCATCGGAAAAACGCACCCAAGTGCCCGCCGATGCCCCCGACATTCAGAGCGCAAGCCATACGATGTTCATGGGGTCGTCCGTGTTGTCGGGTAGCGCAAAAATGCTCGTCGTCCGCACCGGGGCTGCCACCGAGATGGGCAGCATCGCGGGACAATTGGGGCAGCCGGCCACATTCACGGCTTTCGATATCGGCACGCGACGCTTCAATGTGATGATCATGCGACTAACCATGCTGATGGTGCTGATCGTGCTGCTGATGAGTCTGCTCTCCCACAAGCCCTGGGCAGAATCCTTTCTTTTTGCATTGGCGCTGGCCGTCGGACTCACACCCGAGCTACTGCCCATGGTGGTTTCAGTCACGCTGGCGCGCGGCGCGGTGCGCATGGCGCGCGAGAAAGTCATCGTAAAACGCCAAACCGCCATCTCCGATCTGGGTGCGATGGATGTGCTGTGCACCGACAAGACTGGCACTCTGACCGAGGCAAAAATCAGCATGCAGTCACACGTCGATCCACTTGGCGTCGACAGCGCCCGTGTGCTCGAACTTGCTTATCTGAACAGCTATTTCGAAAGCGGCTTGCACAACCCCATGGATGTGGCGATTCTCGAACACGAAACTATAGCCACACATGACTGGCGCAAGATCGACGAAGTCCCGTTTGATTTCGAGCGGCGGCGCGTCTCGGTACTCATTGAAAAAAATTCCGCGCGCACGCTGGTGGTCAAAGGCGCACCCGCCGATGTATTGCGCAGCTGCCTGTATTACGAAAATGCAGGCAATACGCTGTTGCTGGATGAAGCCGGGCTGGTCACGGTGCGCGCCACTTGCGATGCACTCGAAGACAAAGGCTTCAGGGTGCTGGCGATTGCCTGCAAGGCGGTTCCCCCAGATCATCCGCATGCTGTCGTTGATGATGAATCAGCGCTGGTTTTGACGGGCTTTGCAGCGTTTCTCGATCCACCCAAAGCAAGCGCAGGCGACACGCTACGCTCGCTTGCAGCGCTAGGTGTATCGATCAAGGTACTCACCGGCGATAGCGAGCGCGTCACCCAGCATATTTTTCATGAACTGCAACTGCCGATTGATGGCGTCGTTTTGGGTACCGACATCGAACAGCTTGATGACATCGCACTGCAGGTACGCACTGAAACCGCGAATCTTTTCTGCCGCCTCAACCCTTCACAAAAAAGTCGTGTGATCGACGCACTCAGAGCACGAGGTCATGTGGTTGGCTATTTGGGTGATGGTGTCAATGATGCGCCCTCATTGCAGGCGGCAGATGTCGGACTATCCGTGGATACTGCCGTGGATATCGCCAAAGCCGCGGCCGACATCATCTTGCTACAAAAGGATCTGAAGGTATTACAGCTCGCCGTACTCGAAGGACGTCGCACGGTCGGTAATGTAATGAAGTACCTGATGATGGGTACCAGCTCGAACTTCGGCAATATGTTCAGCATGGCCGGTTCAGCGCTATTTCTACCCTTCCTTCCGATGAAGCCGGTACAGATACTGCTCAATAATATTCTCTATGACCTGTCGGAAGTGGCGATACCTTTTGATGCAGTCGATGCCGATGAGTTGCAACGTCCGCTGCCGCTCGACATCACGTTGGTGCGCGACTTCATGTGGGTCATTGGTCCGGTCAGCTCGGCATTTGATGCGCTGACATTCTGGATACTGCTGCGACTGTTCGATGCAAACGAGGCCTTGTTCCAGACCGGCTGGTTCATTGAATCGCTCTGCACACAGGTACTTGTGATTTTTGTGATTCGCACGCACGGCAATCCCTTGCGCAGTCGACCGCATCCGTTACTTATTGCATCATCAATCGCAGTGGTGTTGCTGGCGATTGCCCTGCCCTATACCGCGCTGGGTGTCTACTTCGGTTTTACACCACCACCCGCTAGCTTTTTTGGCGTGCTGGTACTGCTGTTGATCAGCTACTTGATTGTAGTGGAAGGCATCAAGCAGCGTTTCTTCCTTCACCGCCTTCCGATGGTATACGCGAGCGTCGTGCGGCGACGGCGCAACTAGACCTGTGCCTCCAGAAGACTGCGCGAAGATAATGTCCAATTCCACAGAAGCCACCCTTGCTTTCCTGCGCCAACCACACCTGTATGGCAAAGGCGTCACGCAAGTGGACGTGATCGAAACTCACATGTCCTGGGTCTTTTTGGCGGGCGACCGTGTATTCAAACTCAAGAAGCCGGTATGCACTGACTATGCGGATTTTCGCGCAGTCGATACACGCTGCTTTTATTGTCATGAAGAGCTGCGGCTGAATCGTCGTCTCGCACCGGCGGTATATCTGAGCGTGGAGCTGCTCTCGCGCGATGCCAATGGCAAGCTGTGCTTCGGACAATCGCAGGAACGTATCGACTGCCTAGTGCACATGCGACGTTTACCCGAGTCCGGCATGCTGGCCCATGCACTGATACATGGTGCTGCAAATTCCGCCGTCATGCAGCGCGTGGCCGCGCGTATCGCTGATTTTCATCGACATCTACCCAGGCTGCGGCCGGATCCTGACGCATGGCGCGCATCACTTGCAGCAGAAATCTATCGCAATGAAAGCGCATTGCTAGCGCATCAGCCAGCCCTACCATCCGATCAGGTACGTGCCCTGTGTGATGCACAGCGAGCTATCCTGCAAACGCAGAATGCTTGGTTCGATGCACGCATACGCGATGGCCATATCGTCGAAGGCCATGGTGATCTGCGTGCCGAGCATGTCTGCATCGCCGGGGACATCACGATAATTGATTGTCTCGAGTTTTCCCGCGAACTGCGCACACTGGATGCGGCTGATGAAATCGCTTTTCTGGCGCTGGACTGCGAGCGCCTGCAAGCACCTTCGCTAGCTAATGTGCTACTGCAGACTTATTTCGCACAGGCGCAGGACACGCCACCCGCGGCATTAGTGCATTTCTATCAATCGCTGCGCGCAGGTATACGCGCACGTATCGCGATACGTCACTTGGACGACATTGTCTGCAGCCAACCAGCCTTATGGACACAACGCGCGAGGCAATGGTTAGCGCTCGCGCAACAGCATCAGGACTGCATCAGCTCAACGATGGATCCGCCTTCGTGAGAGCGACGGATGGCTTCGGCAAACAATGCGGCGCAGCTCACCACATCAAGCTTGGTCTCAAGCGGCATACTTTCCAGCCCAGTGATTGCAACGCTGTCGCTGACAAAAATCCGATCAATCGGCCCGATACCCAGCCGCTGCAACGCATCGGCATTGAATAGTCCATGGGCCGCAACCGCCCATACGCTGGCTGCCCCATGCGCGCGACACGCGGCTGCGGCGCGTAATAGCGTCTGACCACTACTGATCAAGTCATCAAACAGCAGCACCTGACGCCCCGCAACCTCTCCCACCAGCAGCTCGCCACTGAGCAGCCCGGCACTACGATATTTTTCTACAAAGCCCATGCTCACGGGACGACCCAGGGCTTGTGACAGCCGGTCGCGAAACAGCGCCGCGCGTTTCACACCGCCTGCATCCGGCGATACCACCGTCACGTCAGCGGGGCCGAGCTTGTCGGCGATTGGGTCGGCAATATGTCGCGCAAACAATCCCGCACTATCCAGCTGCTCAGTGGGACAACGAAAGGCATTCTGAAATGCTGCCGGGTTGTGCACTTCCAAGACCAGCAAGGCATCGATACCCATCGCCTCGAACAGCTGCGCGACATAGCGCATCGTGATCGGATCACGCGGTTTGGTCTTACGGTCCTTGCGTGCGTAAGCCAGATACGGCACCACCGCGATCACACGATCAGCCGAGGCATCCTTGAGTGTAGCGATGAAGAACAACAGGCGATTGAGCTTGTCATTGGCACTGTGCGATTCATCGCCGTGTAATGCGTGCAGCACGAAGCAAGAGCGCCCCCGCACATTCTGCAAGGGCCGCGCCTTATGCTCGCCATCTTCGAAATCGCGCTCTTCATGCGCAGCCAGCGAGATGCCGAGATGCTGCGCAATCTTTACGCCTAGCGGCTCACTGCCATGCAGTGCAAACAACAATGGGGATTCACGTGACATGCAAGGCGCTCGATGAAAAGAGATTTCATCATCATCCAGCTTGAGGGTGTCATGGTATTGCGGCGGATTGAATGGGGTAACGGGCAGCCTTGTCCGGCGTTGATGCTGAAGGCGCCACCTGCTGTAGGCGCATAAAACAGGTGCCGTACCGGTGGGCTCCCTAAAAAAGCGCCCACCTCCCTTCGGAGGTGAGCGCTGAATGAACTGCTGCGCAACGAAAAACTATTTACATCGTCTTCCAGTCCCCCGCCTTCTCAAAAGCATTACCTGCCTGATAGATAGTCGCTTCATCAAAGTGCTTACCAACAAGCATCAAGCCGATGGGCAAACCATCCACGAGACCACAAGGTACGGTGAGCGCCGGATGATGCGAAATATCGAAAGGACAGGTATTGCCAATCTGCTCAAGCGCGCGCGCGAAGTATTCTTCGCGGCTGGCATCAGCCGGTGGCAGCTTGGTGGCTTTCATGGGCATGGTCGGCAGTAACAGCAAATCATATTTCGCAAGCGCTGCATCATAAGCGGCTGTCAGGCGACGCGTAATGTTCATCGCTTTGCCGTAGTAATGGCTACCATGGTGCTTTTTGATATAGGTACCAAGTACCGTCATCACCTTCGTTGTCTCGGACAATTCATTGGCACGCAGATTCCATCCATGCAGCTTGTCAATCAGGCTCGTGACGTACAAATCAGGGCGAGACAAACCATAGCCATCACCAAACATCATCGTTTGCGCAATGCCCTCTACACCGATAGGCGTCCAAAGCGCAGGTCCAATCAGGTGCTCGGGAATGGAAATTTCTTCTACAGTCGCGCCCAGCTTGGCGAGCAGCTCGGCAGCTTTTCTGACTTTGGCATCCGAAGCAGCTTCGGATTCGGGGCGACCAAATCCTTCCTTGAGAATACCGATGCGCATGCCCTTGACACCCGCATCGAGCTTTTTCGTATAGTTCAAATCAGGAGCTGGGCCATACTGACGCGGATCATAGCCATCATGTCCCGCAATCACCTCGAGCATGAGCGCATTGTCAGCGACGGTTCGAGTCATCGGGCCAGTGTGGTCAACATAAATCTCGATCGGCATGATGCCGGTATAAGGCACTAGTCCATGGGTGGCTTTCATGCCAACGATACCAGACCATGACGCCGGCATACGGATTGATCCGCCCTGATCACCGCCGATACCCAGATCAGCCTCGCCGAGTGCAACAGCCACTGCAGTACCTGACGATGATCCTCCTGCGGAGTAGCCCATCTTCAGCGGATTGTGTACCGGCCCTTTTGCGCCAGTATGACTACCAGCGGAAATACAATACGACTCGCAGTGCGTCTTGCCAATAATTTCGGCACCGGCATCAAGAAGACGGCTAACCACTGTCGCATCCACGTCTGGTACATAACCTTCGAGAATGGAGCAACCGTTCATCATCGGCACACCGGCGACCATCACATTATCTTTGATCGCGACACGCTTGCCTTGAAGACGTCCCGTGCTCGCACCCTTGATCGAGGTCTTTACATACCAGGCGTTCTGCTTATTATCTTCAGGTGCAGGAAAATGACCTGGCGTGCGAGGATATTTCACAGGCGGCAGTTCATCTGCCATGTGATCAATCAGGTTGTAGGCGGCGATGCTACCTGCCATCAGACCCTGGTATGACTTGATGTCGTCGGCGGTCAAGGCCAGACCGACCTCCTCAGCTGCGGCACGGACTTGTTCTGCGGTGGGTTGTTGGACTGCCATCGTATCCTCCTGATTTTTTTAGTTTAAGAAAGTGCTGCCAGTTAAGGGGTTGTTATATTCAATGCTCGACAATGGCGCTTCAAGGTGAAAGCAGACGTTCAAGTTCAGGGTCATCGCGTACCGCAGCAGATTCGCCTGAAAGCGCGATCTGCCCGCGATCCATCACATAGCAGTGCTGTGAAATACTCAAGGCCATCTTGACGTGCTGCTCAACGATCACGACCGCGATGCCTTGCGCAAGCTCGCGCAGCCTCTCGGTGATTTCCTCAATCACACCATGCCATACACCTTCGGTGGGTTCATCGAGCAACAGCAGGCTAGGACGGCCCAGCAATGCGCGACTGATGGCCAGCATCTTTCGCTCACCACCTGACAATGTCCCAGCGGCTTGTGACATACGCTGCCCCAGCCTTGGAAAGAGCGCGACCATCTCTTCAATCGCCTGATTGCTGTTGGACTCGCGCAAGGCACCCACCTGAAGATTTTCTCTTACCGTCAGTTGCGCGAATATGCCGTGGTCTTGCGGCACATAGCCCAAACCCCGCGAGGCGCGCTGCTCTATCGAAGCGCTATCGATACTTTCGCCATCAAACAAAAGACTGCCCCGCTGCGCGAGCAATTCGCCCGCAATCGTTTTTAGCAGTGTCGTCTTACCCGCACCATTTCGGCCAAGGATGGCCACACCACCGACAGCCGGTATCGACAATGAAACATCGAACAGCGCCTGACTATGGCCATAGTAGGTGCAGAGCTTGTTAGCGACCAGAAGTGGTGAGTTAGACATGGGCGAGATAAACCTCTTTGACACGGGCATCGTTTTGCACATCACTGGTTCGGCCAGAGGCAATGATCTGACCTTGATCAAGCACCGTCAGAGAATCACAAATGTCCTTGATGAAATCGAGATCGTGCTCGACGATCAGCAGAGAGCACTGCGCTTTGATCGGCTGCAATAGCTCACCCGTTGCACGACGCTCCTGTGGACTCATACCGGCAGTGGGCTCATCGAGCAGCAGCAACTTGGGCTTGAGCGCCAGTGCCATCGCAATTTCCAGCCATTGCTGCTGACCATGCGAAAGCTCTCCCGCGAGATCATATTGACGTTCTCTGAGACGGAAACGATCCAGATAATGAATAACTTCCGCATGCAAACTATCGCGAGAACTTGAGCGCAGCAGTCCCCATATGGACTGATGTGCCTGCAATGCGATGAGCATATTGTCGTAGACCGCGATCTCGGGAAGTATCGCCGTGATTTGAAACTTGAGACTCAGGCCCGCGCGCGAGCGCTCTTGGGGTGTGAGCATGGTGATGTCTTTGCCCGCCAGATGAATTGTGCCAGCAGTCGGAGTCTCGGCACCCGCGAGACACTTGAGCAAAGTACTTTTACCGGAACCATTTGGGCCAATCAGGCCATGGAACTCGTGATCATCGACAATCATGTCGGCGGATGACAGTGCAGTCAATGTTCCATAAATTTTCGATACACCACGGACTTGCAGCAGGCTCATGACCGAACCCCTGTGTCAGTTTTGTCTGTCGCCACACTATCGTCTTTTTTACCGAAAAAGAAATTGCGACTTCGATCGCGCATCACGAAGCCCATCAGACCGGTTGGTCGGAAAAGTACGGTCGCCAACAGCAGCAAGCCCAGTAGAATGGGCCAACCCGTCTCGAGAAAATTTTTGACGGTAGGACCAAAAAACTCGACCTGCGGCAAAAGAAAATTCATCAGATCCAGTACCGTCACGCCAATGATGGCGCCCACCAGGGTACCCACACCGCCGAACAAGACATAAAGTACGGCTTGCGTTGATAGCACAGGACCTAGTTGACCGGGACCGACAAAACCTTCATGAAAAGCGAATAGTGCACCAGAGATACCGGCAATCATGCCGGCGAGAGAAAAAATCACAGCCTTGAACGTTTGAACGTTATAGCCCAGAAATGCAATACGGCTTTCTTGCTGTCGAATACCCGCCAACACCAGACCAAATTGCGATCTCACCAGCCACCGACAGGTCAGATAAATCACAATCAGTATGAACAGCGCCATGTAGCAAAACAGAATACCCTCTTCAATTTCTAACTCACCTGCCGTCAGGCGAGCCAGTGAAGAAATGCCATTCTGACCTCCCACATACGACCAGCCACGCGCCAAGCGCTCGATCACATACGAGCCAGTCATTGTGCCGAGCGCCACAAAAGCCAGAGAAGGAATACGCTTACCTAAAATGACGAGCAGCGCCATCAGGAAGGCCAGCAGTAGCCCGATCGCGGCGGCCACCGGCAACAACACAAACACAGAACTGACACCTGTCTTTTGCGAGAGCAAGGCGACCGAATACCCTGCGACACCGAAAAAAAGCGCCTGACCAAAACTCATGATGCCGGCATAACCCCACACAAGGTCAAAGGAAATCGCTAGCAGCGCGAGTATGAAAATCTTGGTAACGAAAAGAACCCAGAAACCGTCAAGAAAAGGAGGCAAAACCAATGCCAGCAGCAGTAGTACGATCTCGATGACCGTCAACACGTTGATCGTAGGTGAGCGAACTTCTTGCATGGCGTAAGGCTCTTGATTGGGAATTTATAAGGAGGGCAAGCCCGCAAGCCTGCCCTCCGGCTAGCACAACTCAGTTATGCGCACTCTCCCGGCGCCACCATCTTGCTTGAATCGACGACCTTGTACTGACCGCCTTTGGAGACGGCGATGTACATGTTCATCTTCAGGTGACGCGTGCCTGGCACCATTTCGCAACCGCCGCCAGGACCATCGCTCAGTTTTGCATGGTCGAGTGCCGCTGCCACTGCATCACGCTTGACGCTCTTGGCCTCTTTAACGGCTTCGGCCCAGAGCATCAGACCACGCCACATGCCGGTTGCCCCGCCACCAGCGCAGAAACGCGACTTGTCACCGAACTGCGCCTTGTAGTTATTGAAGATCTTGGCGCCCATCGGATCATTAATGGCCGAGAAATAGTCGAGGCAAGTTGCCAAGCCTTCAATCTCATTGGCAGGCGTGATGCCCAGTGCGTTTTCGTCGTAATACACACAGGCCAGACGACCTCCTTTTTTACCGAACCCAGCTTCGTGCAATTGCTTGAAGAGCGCGCCCACACCGGGGGGAATGGTGGTGTTGAATACCACATTCACGCCCGAGGTCATGATCTTGTTGACTGTTGCGCTGTACTCGGTGTGATCAACCGGGAAGTACTCTTCTCCGATGACTTCACCACCATGCTTCTTGATGACTTTCTTGGCGTATTCATTAAGCGTGTGCGGCCACACATAGTCAGCCGAGGGCAAGTAAAACTTCTTGCCACCATTTTTGATCAACCATGGAATGAAGGTGTCGCACTGCTGCGCAGGTGATGGTCCGGTGCAGAACAGATTAGGCGTACATTCCTTGCCTTCGTACAGCTGCGGGTAGATGTATAAAGTTTTGCCGCGATTAACGATGGTGTCCTTGATCGCATTACGCATAGAGCTGGTGATACCACCAAAAACGACATCCACCTTGTCTTGCGTGACCAGTTTACGAACCTTGGTCACTGCCAATTGCTCATTGGTCGCGGTATCTTCAAGAATCATTTGCAGCGGACGGCCGAGCAGACCACCACCCTTGTTGATTTCCTCGATCACCATCTTGGCGACGTTGGCATTCGGAATGCCACCCCAGCTGATCGGCCCCGTGAGATCCGTCGCAATACCGACCTTGATCGGGTCGGCTGCCCATGCACCTTTGGGCTGCAAGAGATAACTGCCACCGCCGAGGGCAACCAGACCAGCCATCAGACTTGTGCGCTGTGCAAATAAACGCCGCGAGTAAGACTCGAGGTGATCGTTGTGTTTCTTATCGCTCATTTGACTAACTCCTCCGTTTAGAAAGCAGGCCATCAGGCCGGATTTTCACTACCATTATGGCAATGACAAACACCATTACATCTGCCACCACAGGCTTGATGACCCAAGGTAAGGCAGCACTTATTGACCCAACCAGGGTCGATCCTGCAACTGATCCTTGCAACCCACCAATGCCACCGAGCATGACGGCTAAAAATGCTTTAATCAGGAAGGTCACGCCCATATCGGCGTTCAGGGGATACAAAGGCACCATCAGCGCGCCTGCGAGACCTGCCAAGGCAGCGCCAAAAGCAAAAGTAATCGAATAAACACGATTGACCGGGATGCCGGAAGCACGCGCCAGCATGGGATTTTCCAGTGCGGCACGAACCTTGAGTCCGAAATTTGTTTTTTTGAATAATATCCAGCAGCCCAGTAACACCAATAACGTGACCACGATCACGACCGTGCGCCATTTGGAAATAGAGAGATCCCCAAACAGAATGGGACCATCGAGCGGTGCCACTACGGTGTAGAACTGACCACCAAGCGCAGTACGAACAGCTTCTCGAATAACGAGGCCAATCGCGTAGGTTCCCAGCATGGCAACGACGGGTGTCGCATAGAAACGCCGGATCGCGAAGCGCTCGAGGAAAAGGCCGACCACACCCACGATAATGGGCGCGCACACCATACCCATCCACGGCGGCACGCCTGCTCTGTCGAGAAAAAATACGCTATAGGCACCCAGCAGGAGAAACTCACCGTGGGCAAAATTGAAGATCCCCATCATGCTGGCGATGACGCCCAAACCGAGCACAATGATGACGAATACGGCCGTGTATGCCAGCAGGTCAAATAAAAACGGCAAAATCGAATTCATCCTGCTTTGGCTCCAATCGGTGCTGGAATTCAAACGCGCGAAACCGACACTTTCGATGCCAATATTGCCTCCTGAGGCAAGGCGCCCTGGCATGCTTACGTACCTGTAAGCTGGAAATTACTGTACCACAATTATTTTCCTAGGAAAATAAAATAGTCGGCCTGCCGGAGTGGGTATCACTGGGATGGCCCAGCGTAGAGTGGGCTTGCTTATAACAAGCGGCGGGTAACTTCGAAAAAATGCCCCTGTGCCTGCGCGAGATACATGGGGTTATTGGCTCGGCCGCTGTGATGGTATTGAGTACCGCGGACACTGTTGAATGTCAGGGGTGCTGACAGATCCGCGAGCATGGAAGTGTCAGCCTCCTCGGCACGCCGAGCCAGTGCCGACAAAAAATACATACCCTCATAAATGGACTGTCCAAGCGCATTCAGTGTGGGGGCGCGCTCGCTGAAACGAGTGTAGTAACGCTCTTTGAAAGACATATTACTGTCAGTTCGCAAGGAAGCAAAATAACCAGACGACACAAATAAACCATCAGTGTTGTCTGCTCCTATCGCCAGCAACATATTTTCCTCAGTCGCACATGACAGGCGCACCATATGACGCGAGAGTTTTCGGCGGCCGAATTCACGATTGAAATCGATCGAATCCTGACCGATCAGAGAGATCATCAAAGCATTAGGTTTGTGCCTCTCTATCAATTCAAACAGCGCTTCGAAATTCCGATGAGCAGGATCGGACGCAAGCGGCATATAAACTTCATCAACAACCGTTGCCCCGAACTCTCTCAGGTACCGACGCGCTAGGCTGTTTGATCTGCGCGGCCAGAGATAATCATTGCCAATAAACAGCCATTTGTCAGCGCGATAGGTCTCGCGTAAAAATCGAAGCGCGGGCCGTAATTGCTGATCAGGCGTTTCACCTATCGCATAAACACCCGGCGTGTTTTCACCCCCTTCATAAAGCGGCGTATACACATAAGGGACAGATCCACTGGCCGCCCTTTTCACGACTTCACGCACCGAGCTGGTATGCATACCCACGATCGCATCGATGCGATTCACCGAAAGCGCATCCAGGGTCAGTTGACGCATCGACTGCGTTTCATCGTCCGCCCCTACCGTGCAAAGGCTAATGTCGCGGCCGCCAATACCACCCGATGCGTTCAGCTCCTCGACCGCAAGTTCGGCACAAGCCACCGTCGAGGGGCCCCAGATACCAGCAATCCCGTCGCGCGGCACGAACAAGCCCACAACGAATTCGCCAGTCTTTTTCTTTTTCAAATTACCGAGGGATGGTCGATTTGACATCAGAAATCGTCACTTTGATATTGTTCACAATCTGTCATATTAAATAATTAACATTCGAGATCGCGCAAAGCCCGAGGAAAATCCCGGCCGTGCCGACCGATTTTTCACGGGATATTTTCCGAAGAAAGTATTACATTAAATGAGAACCAGATACACGGCAATTAGCGATTAATTTATCTGGTTGAATTGTTAGACCATGAGGCAGCAACGAGTTTGTGGCGGTGCATCAGACAGAATGAGATAATGCACGGGATTTTCCGAGCATTGACCTAAACAAATATGCAATATTTTCTGCCTCACCTGCTGGAGCAAACCAACCGTCTAGTCCGAGACATGCTGAACAATGCCCTGTCTGCTGAGGATTTACAGACTGATCAGTGGACTATTCTGGTCTACCTTTCGGATGGACTCGGGCACGCGATGGGCGAACTCGCTGAGGCTGCAGCAATGAATCCGTCAAAGCTCACCAAGTGTGTGGACAAACTGGTGAGCAAAGGCATGGTGCAGCGCAGCGTCGACCTTGACGATCAGCGCAAGGTCGTGGCGATGATCACCGATCGCGGACTGGATATCGTTTGCCGACTCAATCCTGAGATCGCGAAACTGGAAAAGCTGCTGATTAGCCGACTGGGTCGATCAGATCATAAGCAGCTCAAGCATTTGCTCACTCAAATGCTAACCAATGACGATGGCAGCAGCCGCACCGCTTGACACCGAAACTCACCTGTTCAATACCTCTGGCAGAGCGCTCTGGATTCCGGGAGTTTCTTGCAAAACTTTGCCAAGCTCTCAAGCCGTAGATTTTTAAAGTAACTCACAAACCTCTCCGAACCCCAACCTCGGCAGCCGCTCCATCACCTTCGCGGAATCGCCATAGCCCAGCGCACACAGAAAATTCGATTTCACGCTGCCACCGCCAAAAAAAGTCTTGTCGACAAGTGCATTGTCGAATCCCGACATAGGACCGCAATCGAGTCCGATCGCACGCGCTGCCATGATCAGATAAGCGCCCTGCAGCGAGCCATTGCGGAAAGCGAAGCTCTCACGCACCGCACGTTTTTCGTCGCCAGTAAACATCGCAGCGAAATCAGGGTTATGAGGAAAGGTCTTGTGCAACAGCGTGTGGAAATCAGTGTCATGCGCAATGATGGCAACCACCGGAGCGCTCATGGTCTTGTCGATATTCCCCGGCGATAGCGCTGGCCGCAGACGCTCTTTGGCTTCAGCTGTCCGCAAAAACACCAGGCGGGCCGGCTGGCTATTGGCCGAGGTTGGGCAAAATTTCATTAACTCATAGAGATCGTGGAGCTGTTGATCGCTAACGGGCCTATCGGTCCAGCCATTTTGGCTGCGGGCTTCAGTGAACAAGGTACTGACGGCAGTGCTATCGATCACGGTCTGCATGGAACCTCCAAAAAGAAGGCAACAGTGTAACGTCTAGCCACCGAATGCTCATTGGCTATCACCCTGGTACGGGATACGGGATTGATCCCATGATTATCGAAAAATTAACTTTCTTTAACTTTCTCCCAAAATAGAGTGGCTGAAGCCCCTCAGACCCCCGCAGTCCGGACCCAAGACGAGACCAAATACTTTCCGTAGAGCAAATAGAACGGTCGTTCTGATAAAATACGGGCGACTTAGGTGCCTAGTTTGTCCCTCATTTTTCCCGGCATCCGAGTGGGCGTGTGCGAAGCATGAAAACCGGGTCGACCGGTCGACTCAAGCTGCACCGTCTCATCACCGGGTTGGCATCCCGCACAATAACGACAACAAGGAGACCGGCCCATGCGCCGTTATATAGAGTTCATCGTTCGTTTTCGCTGGGCCGTGCTTGCAGCGGTACTGATTGCCACCGTTTTCCTGCATTTCCGCGGACAGGCGTTGACGGTCATTATTGATCCCAACAACATTGTTCCGCGCTCCCATCCTTTCGTTGCCACCACACTCAAGGTCGAAGAGGTCTTCGGCTCGCGCTATGTCGGCGTGATCGGCATCACGCCCAAAGATGGCGATGTGTTCAACCCCAAGGTGCTCGAAAAAGTCCAGCGCATCACGGGCAAGCTGCGCGAAACGCCGCGCGTTGTGAAAGCCAATCTCCTTTCCGTGTCGGCGCGACGCGCGAAAGATATTCGTGGCACCGAAGAAGGTATGGAAGTGCGGCAGATGATGACTGACGTGCCCGCCACTCCAGAGCAAATGGCGGCACTCAAAGATGCCTTGCAACGCAATACAGCCTATATGAACTCGGTGGTCTCCAATGACTTCAAAACCATCACTGTGCTCGCCGAAGTACGCGATGCGACACCGGCCGAGCTGAAAGAAGGCAAAGGCGGGTTCAGTTATGTGAACAAGAAAATCGAGGACATTGTCGCAGCCGAGCGCGATGATTCGGTTGATATTGTGGTGACTGGCTATCCGGCGTTTCTTGCGCTGCTAGAGCAGTTTTCTGGACGGGGTGGTCTGCTCTTGCTGATTGCGATCGGTGTCATCGGCATCATTCACTACGAAGCATTCCGCACGATACAGGGTCTGATACTGCCCCTGGTCACACCGATTGTTGCCGTAACCTGGGGCAAGGGCTTCATGGGACTGGCGGGTGTGCCACTGGACATCTTCAATATGTCAACGCCCATCCTGATTCTTGCGGTTGGTGCGGGGCATGCGGTACAGATGCTCAAGCGTTACTACGAAGAATACAACCTGCTGCGCGCAAATCCTGCACTCACGCCGCGCGAAGCCAATCGCATGGCTGTGGTTGAATCCATCGTCAAGATCGGACCCGTGATGCTGACCGCTGGTCTGGTCGCTGCCGCCGGATTCCTGTCGCTGATGATCTTTGACATTGTCTCGATTCGTGTCTTCGGTATTTTTGCTGGTATCGGTATTCTGTCGGTGCTGGTGATTGAAATGACCTTCATTCCTGCACTGCGTGCGGTGCTGCCGCCACCCGGTGAGAAAGAAGCCCGCATGGAACGCGAAGAGCGCGTGTGGGATCGCATTACCGGCTTTTACGCCGACCTGATGCTGGGAGAAAAGCGCTCGCGTATTTTCATCGCTACCGGCATCATCGTCGCGATCGCATTGGCTGGCATGACGCAGCTGAAAATCGAGAGCGCACTGAAGAAGTACTTCGATCCCGATTTGCCGCTGATGGTGGCAGACCAAAAGCTCAACGAGCGCATGGCGGGCACGAATAACATCTACCTGATGATCGAAGGCGATCAAGCTGATGCGATCAAGGACCCGGCAGTTCTCAAGGCAATGGACGAATTGCAGACCTTCATCACGGCGCAGCCCAACATCGGTAAAGTGATTTCGATTTCCGAATTCATCAAGCGCATGAATCAATCGATGAATGCGGACAAGCCTGAGTTCTTCCGCATTCCGGATCAGCAAGCCACGATTGCGGAGTATCTGCTGCTGTATTCGATGTCGGGTGAGCCAGGCGATTTTGATCCTTATGTCGACTACGATTACAAGATGGCCAATATGGTCATCTTCACGCACAGCGACAGCACTTCGGATCTACATCTTCTGTGGAAAGACATACAGGGCTTCGTCGCGAAAAAATTCCCGCCCAACATCCGCGTTAACATTGGTGGCAGCGTCGCTCAAAGCGCCGCAATCACTGAAGTGATTGTCAAGGACAAGATCCTGAATGTGGTGCAGATTGCCAGCGTGGTCTTCATCGCTGCAGCACTGGTCTTCCGATCGCTGATTGCAGGCGCCCTGGTGGTCACGCCGCTACTGCTCTCAGTTTTGGTGAACATGGGATTGATGGGCTGGCTCGGTATGCGTCTGAATGTCCCCACCGCGCTGACCTCGGCGCTGGCCATCGGTATTGGTGCTGATTACGCAATCTACATGCTGTTCCGACTACGTGAAGAAATCGCACGCGGCACGGACGTTGATGCTGCGTTCCGCAAGGTACTCAAGACCGCAGGCAAGGCTTGTCTCTTCGTGGCCTCGGCAGTTGCGGGGGGCTATGCGGTACAGGCAGGCTCACGCGGCTACTACCCTCACACCTGGAACGCGATCCTGATCGGCACGGCCATGTTGGTCAGCGTAACAGCGGCACTGACGGTCATGCCGGCATTGGTACTGAAATTCCGCCCTAAATTTATTTTTAATGGAGGTGATGTGAATACGACATCCGGAAGCAAACGCGCAGGTATGGCTATGGTCGCCGCACTCGGTCTGAGCGCCCTGCTGATGAGCATCCTGCCCAACAAGGCATGGGCGCTGTCGGCGACAGAGATCATGGAAAAGAATTTTATGGTCGCGAAATACGCCGACTCCACCTCGGAAAGCACGATGACGCTGACAAACAAGTCGGGGCAAAAACGTGTTCGAAAGACCTTTGGCACGAGCAAGCTTGAGCCAAACGGCATCGATAACAAACGCATGACACGTTTTCTGGAGCCTACTGATGTCAAAGGTACGGTCTCCATGCTGATCGAGCACACCGACAAGGATGACGACATCTGGATCTACCTGCCTAGCGTGAAAAAAGTACGCCGACTGATTTCATCCAACAAGAAAGACAGCTTTGTGGGTACCGATTTTTCCTACGGCGATGTGATCGGACACAAGGTCAAGGAATGGAATCACACATTACTCAAAGAAGAGGATGTCGACGGCACGCCCTGCTTTGTGATCGAGTCAATACCAAAAGATGCCACCATCAAATCCAATACCGGCTATTCCAAGCGTATCGCGTGGATTCAGAAAGACAATTTCGTCACTCTGAAATCAGTTGCCTATGACGAGGCAGGTGAGCTCCTCAAGGAAGCGCGCTACAGCCATTACAAGGAAGTCGATCCGGTCAAGAAAAGATGGCAGGCAGGCATCCTAGAAGCGCGCAATATGCAGACAGGTCACAGTACCGTCATTGCGATCGATAACTTCAAGGTCAACATCGGCGTGAAGGATGATTACTTCACGACGCGCTACATGGAACAGCAATAAATGCAGCGTGTTAGTCACAGGCGTCGGTCATTAACCAACAGACCCCGGCTTGCCGGGGTCTCGCTTTATCTCGCTGTATCGCTGCTGGGTGGCGGGCTCCATTGTGCGAGTGCGCAAGACACATCGACAATGGCGGCGCCGCAGCCCGCCGACCCTCGTAACGATACCAAGGACTCACCTGAGAGTTCGCCTGCAACGACCAGCCAGAACACTGCGCCCACCGACGCCCCGGATCTCGCACCGGCCGATAACACCACTGAACAACGCCCCGCCCTGCTCGGCAAGCTCAATGCGCTCGGTTTGACCGGCTCGCTGCGCAGTGGCTACTGGTCCTCCAATCGTCTCTACGATGATCGCGGCAATATCGGTACGGCATCGACCTGGTTGAAGCTGGACAAACGTTTCGAGAATGGGCTGGGCATATTTGCTGAAGTCTATGGTGGGCGCGAAGATTTTCGTAGTGATGGCAACGGCATCACTCGGGTACGCGAGGCATATCTGGATGCACGCAGCGGCGCGCTGGATTTTCGTATCGGTCAGCAGATCATCGCGTGGGGCCGCACCGACCGTCTTAACCCAACCGACAATCTCACACCGCGTGATACGCGTTTGTTAGCGGCCGATATTGATGAAGATCGTTTCGGATCACTGGCAGCGAAAGCTTCATGGAATTTGGATGCATACACCAGCCTGACCGGTGTCTGGCTACCTGAATTCCGTCCCAACCGCGTTTTCCTGCGCTCCGGTTTTTCGGAGGTCATTCCAACGGGCTCACGCAACTGGGCCTTGAAGCTGGATCAATCTGGCAAAGCAGTCGACTGGTCCGTATCGTATTACGACGGTTACGATCTTTCGGGTGATTTGTCGGCTTCCTATGTGTATCGGCATTACCGCACGCGTGTGATCGGATTTGATACAGCGACCACCCGCGGTGCCTGGCGTTTTGCATTGGAGTCTGCGTATACGCGCACCGAAGATCCTGATGGCACACTGGCCTATGTGAAAAATCCTTTCGTTTACACCGTACTGGGTATCGAACGAGATTTTGGCAACAACACCAGCGGTATCGTGCAACTCTTCAATCGCCGTGTGATGCATTATCAGGCGCCCTCCGCTGCTGAACAGCTGCACGCAATCCTGACCTCGCAGCTCGATCGCGATCAGAATGGCGTGAGTGTGCGCATCGCAAAAAAATGGTGGAACGAAACGCTGGAAACCGAGCTATCGGGCTCAGCACTTCTGGAGCGGCGCGGTTACCTGATTCGCCCACGGTTAGTCTATGCGTGGAGCGATCAGATCAAACTGCTGGCGGGCTACGAGTATTTTGATGGAAGCAGCAACACGCTGTATGGTCTGCTCAAGCGCAATCGTTTGCTGTTTACTGAACTGAGATATTTTTTCTGAGGCAGGTGCTGAAGCACTCGTCTCACATCAATGAAACTCAGTCAGCAATTCTCCTGCCAAAGGCGCATCCTGCAACAAGCCCTTGCTGTCCACCAGTCGCCGTCCGTTCACCCAGACACCATGCACACCCAGCGCATCAGTATCAAGCCGAGGCGCGCCACCGGGTAAATCGAACACGCGTTTTTTCGCGCCCCGACCGACGGTCACGGGATCGAATAACAACAAATCCGCCGCATAACCCTCACGTATCAAACCACGGTTTTGCAAGCCAAGAATCTGTGCGGGTCGTGCTGTGATCTGATGCACCGCATCGGCCAAACGCATCTTGCCAAGATCACGCGCCCAATGGCCCATCAGATGCAATCCAAAGCCAGCGTCATTGAAGAAGGTCAGATGCGCACCGGCGTCACTCAGAGTGACCAGACTGTGGGGATGATTCAGTAACTCAGCCACCGCATCGGTATCGCTGTTGAGCAGAATGGCGGTGAAGACGGTTTGCAAATCTTCAGCCAGCGCCAGATCGAGCGCAACATCCAGCGGGTCTTTATTCTGCTCGCGCGCGAGTTCCGCCACACTGCGCTGCTCAAAATGTGCGTGCTCTGGCATGCGGGTCTCAACCACATGCACCTTGTCCCACTCATTATTAAACAAGCGGAATGACGTAGGCGAGCCCAGTTCGTTGCGCACACTTTGCCGAAACGCCGGATCAGCCAATTTGGCTTTGAGTGCGTCATGTGAAAGACCGAGCGCTGGTTTCCAACTGGCGAGACCTTCCACCGGATAAGGCGAGTGAAACGTGAAATCCATCGTCAAGGGACAGCAGGATACCTGCCCGACCAGCGGCACGCCGCGCGCATTGGCCTCGGTGATCGCCTTCAGATCATTGAATACAGCGCTGGGATTGGTGGGGTTGTGGAGCAAGGCAGCAATCATCACTGGCCGCCCTGATGCCACCGCCATCTCCTCCAGGAATGGGATAGGCATCTGACCGCCTTTGGTCACCATGTAAATACCCTGCCCCTGATGGCCCATCGCTTTGATCAGCGACATCATTTCATGATCACTGGCCAAGCGTGATGGCATTGGAAAACCACCCTCGCCGTTATGCGCCGGACTGGTGCTCGACGCAAAACCAATCGCGCCAGCCGCCATCGCTTCTTTCACAATGGCCACCATCTGAGCAATCTCGTCTTCGGTAGCTTCGCGCTTATTCGCCTCATCGCCCATCACCCAGGTGCGCACCGACGAGTGCCCGACAAAAGCGGCAACATTGACTGCGCAGCCTCGGGCACGCAGCAGGTCCAAGTATTGTGGGAAGGTTTCAAAGCCCCAGTCGATACCGCCGCGCAGAACCTCAAGCGACATGCCCTCGACCTGCGTCAGGTTGCGCATGGTGAGATCGCGGTCGGCCGGCTTGCAGGGCGCGATGGTGAAGCCGCAGTTACCGATCACCGCAGTGGTCACGCCCATGGCCGGTGAAGGTCTAACGAACGAATCCCAGGTGATTTGCGCATCGAAATGCGTGTGACTGTCGATAATGCCGGGCATCAGCGCCAACCCGTCGGCATCCAGTGTCTCGGCCGCCGTCACAGGGAGCGCCCTGCCCACACCAACGATCACACCCGCCCTGACCGCCACGTCACATACGGTGGGTTCCTCACCGCTACCATCGTAGACAGCGGCTTTTTGAATCAGCAAATCAACATTCATCATGAGTATCCGGTAAAACGAAATCTTGTACGGCACTTCGGAAGGGATTATTCCCCCAAAAAAACCTTACTTTACCGGATGAGCCATGGCTGCTTAAAAAAAGTGCAGGTCGCGGCTGAAAGACAATTCGATCAAGATCGCGTTAACCCGATGTGATTCACGGAACCCGATGAATCAGCAGGCAGCGCTGGTAAACCAGACCCCAGACTCACCCGGAGTTTGATCTATTTCCTGGCGCATATCACCATATTGGTCGCTGTTGTGGCCACCGTCTCTACGGTCGAAAAGCCGGCCTGCTGCAACACCATACCGAGTTTGGCAGGCCCCGCCTGCGCACCGAGTGCCAAGCCAACTTCTTGTGCCATCGACGCAGGTACACAACCCATGGTCGACGCTGTGTAAAACATCTGACCAACAATGTTGAAATTGTCTTCCAGCTTGTCATTGGCAAAGGGTTCGATGATGACCAGCAGACCGTCCTCTTTCAGCTGCCGACAGGCGTGTTCGGCAGCACCTACCGGATCACCCATGTCATGCAAACAGTCGAAAAAGGCAATTACATCGAAGGCGCCGGTGTAATCCTTGGCGCTGCGCGTTTCATAATGAATGCGTTCGCTGAGACCAGCCTCTGCGGCCAGGCGCTTTGCCTCTTCGATCGACGGACCATGAAAATCAAAACCATGTACCTGAGCGCTGGGAAAGTGCTCGGCAATCAGCATGGTGGAGACCCCGTGACCGCAGCCGACATCGGCAAAACTGCCGCCCGCCGTGAGTTTTTCCGTGAGGGCGGGTATCTTTGGCAACCAGCGAGAGACCAAATTGGACTTGTAGACAGGCTTGAAAAAACGCGCAGTACCACGGAAGTAGCAAGGATGATGCTCACCCCAAGCCAGACCCTCGCCTGTTTTGAATGCGGCGCGCACTTTGGGCTCGTCCATCACCAGCGATGCCACGCTATCGTATGCACCTATCATCAGTGCGGTGCTGTCCTCGTAAGCGAACACAGCCGCCTGCTCTTCGCTCAGAAAAAAATGGCCTTGCTCGCTATCGTAAGAGGCATAACCCGCCGCACACATCGCGCATAACCACTCCAGACTGTAACGGGCGTGAATCTCTGCTGCTTCAGCAAAATCCGCATTATTGCAAGGGCCAACACGTGCCAACGTCGCAAACAGGCCCAGCTCATCGCCGATACGCATGAGTGGTACCAGCTGAGCTGCAGCGACATTTTGAAACACCTGCCATTGCAGTGCCTTTAGTACCTTGGTATCCATAACCGTCTTTCTTTCATTGCAAGTTCAAAGCGTTTTAAACATTTATCCACCAATCAGCACAGCGGCAATCCCACAGAGAACCAGCAATATCATCAGCAGGCTATTCTGAACGACGTGAGCAACACGACCCTCGGGCGTTTTCTTGTAGCGATTCGCCTCGGTCTTGTTAATGTGCAGATAGCCGGCGAAATACTCTATAAACAGCAGAATCATCAAGCCCCCAACTAGCCCCTGACCAAATAACTCGAGTCTGGACATTTGTGTCTCCTTTCTTGTTTTGATGTTTAATAAAGCGAGCTGTCGTTCTTCGAGAGTCCCCGGCAGGCTGAGCGTTACATTGGCTGGCAAACGTGTTTCGGATAATTCGAGCTGCACGGTGCTTCAATGCTGAGTTCGGTACTTTGACAGCGACTCGACGATAGGAAAGCATCGTATTACCAAATGCGGCTTACTGCCAAAAAATCAGCATCCCATTATCAAATGACTATCATTTTTCAGGGAAACGCTGAATGAATCCTCGTTTTATGGCGCGCCAGCGTCGCTGCGCGATGCAGGGGTCAATAAAATTAATGCCTTGGCGCCATTGACCTTGCCCCAAAAGTCTCGGCGTTTAATTAATCAGCACTTTCTTAGGGATAGTGTTCAAAACGGCTCGAGCTGAGGTCAAATGAACTGAAAGATCAATGACTTGCGACTGAATGCAGGAAACAATTACGCGTTTTGAATACCATTCTTAGCCGACCGCCGAGATCGTTCGGGATTATGGGGAAGACCTGGCGTTATCATATGCAACCCACAACTTGACCAACCATCGACAGATGAAACGACTGCACCCGGCGAGTATTCGATAAACCGGGCATGTCAAATCATCTGCTAACCATAGCCCCATGCCCACTGCGATTATTTTTGATACCGAAGCCACGGGCATTGTTGATCCCGTCATTATTGAAGCGGCATGGATTGCTGTCGATAGTCTGTCGCCGTTCGCACTCGGCGAAACTTTCCATCAACGCTACCACCCTGGCAAACCCATCAGCCTCGGTGCGCTGGCTACCCATCACATCATGGATGAAGAGCTGGTCGATTGCCCGCCAGCCACCAGCTTTCGTCTGCCCAAAGATCTGCAGTACCTGATTGGCCACAATATCGATTTCGACTGGCAGGCCATTGGCCAACCTGACCTCAAGCGTATCTGCACGCTGGCACTGGCGCGCCGCGTCTGGCCAGAAGTGGATTCGCACAGTCAGAGTGCCCTGCTGTATTTTCTGGCGCGTGACACTGCAAGAGATCGCCTGCGCCACGCCCACTCGGCCGAGGCAGATGTACGTATCTGCGGCACGATTCTTGATCACTTGTGCCAGCGCCTAGCCATTGATTCGATGGAAGCGCTGTGGGAAGCATCAGAAAACGCGCGACTTCCCACGCATATGACTTTCGGCAAACACAAAGGCCTGCCGCTAGCCGAGGTACCGAAAGATTATGTGCGCTGGCTACTGGATCAGGCCAATGTGGATCCCTACCTTCGTCAGGCATTCACGGCACTTAGCGCTAAAAAATCATAGGCGACGCTGAATCAACTCTCGTTTCATGACCCGCTAGCAAAAGAACCTCATGCAAAGACGACAGATACTACGATGGGCCTGCGGCCTGATGGGTGCCAGTGCATCGATGCCTTCGCTGGTGCATGCACAGGCGGCTCCTGGCGAACTAGTCTGGCGGGAGCGCGTGCTACTGGGTCTGGGCACAACGCTCTGGGTCAAAGCCGCACATACCGACAATGAGCGCGTGGAAATCGCGCTGGATGCGGCGGTGCGTGCAATTCGTGATGTCGAACGTCAGATGAGCCTGTTTGACCCCGAAAGTTCATTGCAACGCTTCAACGCGCGCGGCGTTCTGGCTCATCCTGAGCCCGGGCTGCTTGAGGTGCTGACTCTATCGCGAGAGATCGCACGTCGTAGCGGCGGCAGCTTTGACGTTAGTATGCAAACCTTGTGGCTGGCTTGGGAGGCAGCAGCAAAGCAAGGTGAGTTGCCCTCGGAAAGCGTGCTGAAACAAGCCCGCCAGCGCGTGAACTGGCGGGCGCTTGAGATATCCAAAGACAGGCTGCGACTGAATCTGCGGGGTATGCAGATCTCTCTCAACGGTATCGCGCAGGGCTATGCCGCAGACAGCGCCCGAGCGGCACTGATGGCACACGGAATCGCGCACGCGATGATTGATGCCGGCGAGACCTCGCTGCTGGGTGAGGCACCAGATGGGCAAGCTTGGGCATTCGGCATCGATGATGCGGTGGGCAAATCGTCAGCCAACGCGCGACAAGATGCAACTCAAATACCCATAGTGCAAAGCGATGGCCGCGCTATGGCAACCTCATCCGATGCGCACACGAGTTTCAGCATCGATCATCGTCACCACCACATACTCGACCCTCGCACTGGCTACTCGCCGACCTATTGGGCCTCGGTAACCGTGATCGCATCACGGTGTGTAGTCGCAGACGCCCTGACCAAAGTATTTTTCATGCTGCCACCATCACAGGTATTACCGATGGCACGCGCGTGGGGTGTGGATGTTGTGCTTCAGAACAAGGCTGGCCAATGGCATGCCAGCCCCGGCGCCAAGGTTCGTCTGCCAATCGCATGAACTGGTGACGTGGCAAAAGCCGCTGCCCCAGTGCAAACCGTGGCGGCGGGGCGACCAAAAAACCTGCTCAGGAATGCGTGTTGTCTTGCGGCGTGTGCGGTGCGTCTACAGAATCAGACAGGTGGTCAGGTGATGCTGATTCAGCTGGCGCCGCAGCGTGATCTTGCGCCTGCTCCAGTTTGGCCTCCATCGCATCGACGACCGAGTCGCTAACCGGTGTGGGAGTTTTCGCTCGCTGGGCTTTTTTTGTCATTGCATGCTCCTGATTATTAGTATTTTTGCATTGATAGCGCGAACGCGCTCTCCTCCATTATAAGCACATGACCGTGACGCTACGGTGACATTCTCGCGTTAGATACCCCTTTGATGGCGATGCAGCTAGCCGCGTTGGCCGGCGGGTGTTGAGATGTTTTCATTTTGCCGACGTGGCAAGAGATGTGATATTCGACACACACAAATAAAAACCGCTGACTCAGGCACAGAATCAGCGGAATCATGTGAGGCAGCGTTCTGCCCTACTTGTAACTCTTGACGATCAGATCTCTATTTTTGTACCCAACTCAACGACACGATTGGGTGGGATTTTGAAAAAGTCGGAAGGCTTCGCAGCATTTTGCATCATCCATGCAAACAAGCGTTCACGCCAAAGTGCCATCCCGGGCAGGTTGCTCGGGATAATCGTATCTCTGGCGAGAAAGAATGTTGTGTCTTCCAGTTCCAGATGAACGCCATTGAGTGACTCAATCAGTTTCATCACATCCTGAACATCCGGTGTTTGCTTGAAACCATATACCGCCCGCACGAGATAGATTTCGCCACCGAGATCGGTGACAGAGAGGCGATCCTCATCCCTAACGTAGGGTACATCCCATATAGAGAGTTTCAGGAACAACACACGGTCATGCAAGATACGATTATGTTTAAGGTTATGCAGCAATGCGATGGGTACAAAATCGATATGCGGCGTCAGAAAGATCGCTGTTCCTTCAACACGATGCGGCGGATGCTCAAGCAAAGACTTGACAAAATCATGGATGTGAATCGCATCAGATGCCAGTCTCTCCCTGAGTAATCTGCGTCCGGTATACCAGGTAGTCAGCATCACAAAACAAAGTGTTCCGAGTACCATCGGATACCAACCACCGTCCTTGATTTTGATGAGGTTGGCCGTCCAAAATGAAAAATCCAGAATAAAGAAAAGCAGAATCATCACCGCAATCAGCGCAGGCTTCATTTTCCATTCGTTGTACATGACTACTGCCAGCATCGACGTAGTGATCAGCATCGTGGTAGTCACCGAAATACCGTAGGCTGCGGCAAGATTACCGGACTCGCGAAACTGAAATACCGTGAAGATTACGAGTACAAGCAAGGTCCAATTGACGGTCGGCATATAGATCTGTCCGCGCTCGGTATCGGAAGTGTGCAGGATGACCATGCGCGGCAGGAACCCCAACAAAATACCCTGACTGGCCAGAGAGAATGCGCCGGAAATCACAGCCTGCGATGCAATGACAGTAGCGGCGGTAGCAAGTCCGATCATGGGCCACACAGCCCATGAGGGGAGCATCATGAAAAATGGGTTACTGATGCCGTCAGGGTTCGTCATCAGAAAAGCCGCCTGACCAAAATAGTTGAGCAGCAGGCTGGGCAGCGCCACCAACAACCAAGCCAATCGCACCGGCTTACTGCCGAAATGTCCCATGTCCAAATAGAGCGCCTCAACGCCTGTGACCACCAGCACCACAGAACCCATCACGATGTAAGCCTGCAGGGCATTTTGCTGAATAAAATTGAACGCATACCATGGCGACACCGCCATCAGCACCGATGGACTCAGGACGATGTTGTACAAACCAGAGACAGCGAGAGCACCGAACCACACGACCATGACCGGCCCGAAAAGTCGTCCAACAACTGCCGTTCCATAACGCTGCACACCGAACAAAATCAGAATGATGACAACGGTTAGGGGTATCACCAGGCGCTTTAGATCGGGATGTACGACCTCCAGTCCCTCGACAGCGGACAACACCGAAATAGCTGGCGTGATTACCGATTCGCCCAGCAGCATGCATGCACCAAGCGCGCCCAACATGAGTAAAAACGTAAATCGTCGCGGCTTACCGCGCGCTGAACGAAGTGCAAGTGCCATCAGTGACAGTACGCCACCTTCTCCGTGATTGTCTGCGCGCAGGACAAAGATCACATACTTGACCGTCACCACGAGCATCAGGGACCAGAAAATCAAAGAGATAATCCCAAGCACGGCGTCCTGCGAGAACGGTATGCCGTGGGCTGGCGCAAAGCACTCCTTGAGAGAATAAAGAGGACTGGTACCGATGTCGCCAAACACGACACCGATGGCCGCAAGCATCAGGACTGAAGTGGAGCTGTGATGCTGGTTGCTGTCGGGGTTAATCCGAACCGGCTGCATCAGGGGAGTTTGCGAGAACTCGGGATTACTAATTGCCATATCGCCTTTCGAGACGCTGCCCGGATTGGCAGCGACGGACAACCTTCGATGTCATCTGAAAAAATAAACGCGGCGAATCATGATTATTGCCAAATTAAAAACTCAACAGCCGCGTATCGAAGCCTAGGCGATGTCGCATTAGGAACGCATAAGTATCAGGAGGATATTTCCGGGGAGACCTTGAATAAATCCACGCTGTAAGGGCAGTCAGCCCAGCCAAACCAAGCGCGATCCAACAAAATCAGGGACTTAGACCTATCTCGTTAGGCAGCTTGCAGCGTTGGCATCCCTTGCAGGGCGCGCACTGGCTTGCATGCCAGTACCGTTACGCGGGCGAGCAGCATGTCGCACGAATTCCCCGCTTCACCCTTGCCATCGACCTAACGAGATAGGTCCTTAGGGTGATTGATGTGACTGTAGAAATGGCCGATTTGATTGAATGAGTACTTCCTATATCTCGCAAAATCGATAGCCTACTCCCGTCTCGGTTAGCAGTAGTTCGGGTGCCGTGGGGTCACGCTCAAGTTTGCCGCGCAGCTGCGCCATGTAGAGCCTCAGGTAGTGCACATCATTTAGGCAATCCGGTCCCCAGACGTCCTGCAACAACTGCCGATGCGTGACGACCTGTCCCGCTTGCCTCAGCAATCGTGCCAAGAGCTTGAATTCCTTGGGTGTGAGATGAACCTTGACGCCATCTCTGAATACCTGATGTCGCGGCAGGCTGATTTCCAATGATCCAAAAATGAACTCCTCTGACACCCCACTGCCGCTCAGTGTCTGCCGACGCAGCGCTACACGAATACGCGCCTTGAGTTCGTTAATGCTGAAAGGCTTGACCAGGTAATCATCTGCGCCGGCATCGAGCAAATCAACCTTGCTGCTGTCATCATCTCGGGCCGAAATCACCAGGACCGGCATGGGTGCGTGCGCTCGCGACCAGTTGATCAGTTCAGCACCATCACCATCAGGAAGTCCCAAATCAACCAGCAGCAAACACGACTCCATTGAAATTTGTTCGTTTTTGTATTGATTCAGAACGCATTTTGCTCCTGCCAGCGTATCTGCCAGATCAACCATAAATCCCTCGATCTCCAACGCTTGTTGTAGCGTGTATCGCAAGGTCAGATCATCTTCGACGAGAAGGATGCGCAATGTCATGCGAGCACCTCACCCGATAGAACAGGCATGACAGGCTGTACCGACAAAGGCAAGTGAAGTGTGACCGTGGCACCACCGCCCTCGGTATCTGTTATGCGAATAAATCCATCGTGTACCTGAGCGATGGCTCGGCAAACAGCAAGACCAACACCGATACCGCGGCGCCCACCGCCATCAACCGGGACAGCGGGCGACTCAATACGCTGAAAAATATCGAATACTCGGCTCTTCCACTCATCTGAAATGCCCGATCCGAAATCACGCACAAGTATCTGCAATTCTTGATCTTCAATATGGGCGATCAGATGCAGTGGTTTATCGCTGGAGCTATGCCGAAGACTGTTATCGATAAGATTGTCGAACAGCTGGTCAAGCAGAATAGCGTCACAAAGCACCAAGGGCAGATCATCAGCCAGATAAATCTCGACGGCGCGATCAGGGTGATTACGACGCGCGCGCAGGCATACCGTACCTAATATTTCCTCGACTGACTCCCAATTCAATTTGATATCGACCCGGCGACTATCCAGCTTCGCCAGCTGCAGGGTATTGGAAGTCATGCGATTGAGGTGCTTCGCCTCGTCGAGTATCGTGTTTGCCAGCTGCGTCAACTGCTCGCTGGGCGCCCGGCCCGCCTGCTCTGCGATCAGTGAGGCAGCACTCATGACGGTGCTTAAGGGCGTACGGTAATCATGCGAAATGGATGTCAGCAATGTATTGCGCAGCTGATGATTTTGCGCATGCTCACGGGCCAACTGGGATTGCAGCATGTGCGTTGCCTCCCGATCTGCGGCGCGGCGCGTCAATTCCATCAAATAGCTGACGACGGAACTCACCGCCAGGATGGTTATCAACAGAATAACATCCTGCTGCAAGTCGACGATGAACGTGAAGCGAGGCGTTACGAAAAACCAATTGAACAAGATGACCGCGAAAGCACTCGTGAGCATCGATACCCTCGGGCTGAGCCAAAGCGAGGCAATTGCACTGGCCAATACCATCAGCAAGGCCAGATTACCCAAGCTAAGCTTGTCTTCCAGGTAGTAGAAGATGACCAGGGCGATACCCCAGACCAGCACCGGTGCAAGACTGGCGGCGATAGTGTTGGGTCTTTCGATAAACAGATTTTTCATTCTTTAGTCAGAGCATCACCAGTGCGTTCAAAGTATAACCAAGAACCACTGGCAATATTCCAATCGTATTATGCTGGACGGTCTTGAAAGGCTCACTGAGCGCACTGCGAAGATCCTGCACCGCCAAGCCCGCACAAACCCTCGGGCTAGCGCCACAACGTATCGCTTCAAATTGACTCGTCTGATTTTGCTATCCTAGCGGCCTGAGTCAAACCGCGGTCTCCGGATTCGACTGACCTCAACTATTTTCAATCGACTAATCGGTCAGCACTGTATTGATATGAATGCCTCAAAAAACAACAAGCGCGTAATGATCGCGGGTGGTGGTATTGGCGGTCTGGCACTCGCACTGACCTTGCACCAGATCGGCATTCAATGCACCGTTTTTGAATCTGTCCGACAAATTCATCCACTGGGTGTAGGCATCAATATTCAACCTAACGCTGTACGCGAACTTTTTGAACTGGGTATCGGTCCTGAATTGCTCGATCAGGTGGGCATTCAAGCACAGGAGTGGTCGCTAGTTGGGTTAAACGGCAAGGACATTTATGCCGAGCCGCGTGGCCTCAAGGCAGGCTACCGATGGCCTCAGTATGCGGCACATCGCGGCAAGCTGCATGTCATGCTGTTCGAAAAAGTCATTGAGCGACTGGGTGAATCATCGGTACACCTAGGTCAGCGTGTAACCGGATATGAGAAGCGTGCAGATGGTACTGTGTCGGCGATTGTTGAAGATGCGAATGGCGACATCATTCGCGAACAGGGCGATTTATTAATCGGTGCCGATGGTATTCACTCATCGGTACGAGCGCAAATGCACCCGGATCAGCCACCCATACACTGGGGCGGTACCATCATGTGGCGTGGCACCACACTAGCGAAACCGATACGTACGGGATCGAGCTTTGTGGGGCTGGGTACGCACAAGCACCGCATGGTCATCTATCCAATTTCCCAGCCCGATAGCAATGGTCTGGCGGCCATCAACTGGATTGCAGAACGCACTGTGGACGGCTCCACAGAGTGGCAAAAAAGTGGGTGGTTCAAACCCGTAGCAATTTCCGAATTTGCATCGCATTTCGATGAATTCAAATTTGACTGGCTGGACGTGCCTGATCTTTTGGCGAGAGCCGACATCGCCTATGAAAACCCCATGATCGACCGCGACCCTATCCCCTACTGGAATGACGGACCAGTTGCGCTCATGGGCGATGCAGCACATGCGATGTATCCCACCGGCTCCAACGGTGCGAGTCAGGCGATTGTGGATGCACGAGTTCTGGGCGCGTCACTGATTCGGTATGGCATAACGCCCGCAGCATTGGCCGCCTACAATGCGACACTGTGCGGGCCGATCTCCGAAGTCGTTCTGCGTAATCGTGGCGATGGTCCGTTTGGTCTGTTGAAAATTGTCGATGATCGTTGCGGTGGCCATTTCACCGCCATCGATGATGTCATCCCGCAGACAGAACGTGATGAGTACATGGCTAGCTATAAAAAAGCAGCCGGGTTTTCTAGAGATCTACTCAACAAAGCGGATCCTACGATTGCACCTGAAAACTATCAGGTGCAGTTGTCATGATGCGTCGATATGTCGGCTGCATCGGGCTGATGATCGCGATGCTCTTGATACCATTCAGGCTGAATGCCACCGATAAAAATGCAGGGAAAGAATCCGAGTCGCTGGTATTCTGGGCAGTCAACGAAGGCGGAGCGAAGATATACCAGCCCAATAGCGCCGCGTGTGCAAAAATTTCTGGCTTGTCGGTGCAATACGCGGAAGGCGTATCGAACAAACTGAGCGTGCCCGCTTACACACTAAAAATTTCGGCCATAAGACCCAGTGCCGACCAGACTACCTGCACGCTGATGATAGAAACACCACAAGGTCTGAAAGAATGCGCCCTGGGCTCCGTCATCAGAAACTTTGGTGGCGATTATCTTGCACACACTTACCAGCAGTTTGCCGATGGCAGCGTGAAATTTTTAGCCGGTGAATGTCACTAGTGTGCTTGATTTTTCAGATCAAGACGATGACGCTGTTATACTTTTCCAGATACCCATTTCAATCCCGGCCGGAGACATAACCCATGAAAAAAATCATTCTGATAACGGCGCTTGCGCTGAACACAGTCACCGCGCACGCGGAATGGACGAAGATTGATTATTCGTCGAATGAAGTGACGCTCTACATCGACCGGAGCACCGCCGAAAAATCAGGACCCAAGATGGTACTGCTGTGGCATATCGCCGATTATGCGACCCCACAGGAAATTCAGGGCAAGGCCTTCAAGTCCATCAAGTTTCGTCACGAGTACAACTGCGACAAGGGCCTGTTCCGTGACATGCTGCGCTCATGGCACAGTGAAGGAATGGGTAACAGCATCACCGTGAGCTGGACGCATGGCCCGTGGGGCTGGACTGCGCCTGAAGCCGGCAGTGCTGATGAGGCGCTGGTTCGCGCTGCCTGCAGCGGAAAGTAATATCAAGGCACTGGGTCCCGGCGAAATCCGGGATCCAGTGTCTTCCGTTGTGTATTCAAGCTCTCAAGCTGACTGACAACCTGGCTCCGGCCAATCTTCAACCGAACGCACCCACCTACCGCCCCCGCAAAAGATCCAGCTCAGTCACCAACGACGCACGATTACCCCAGCTTTGCCGCAGAAAGGTAATGATGTCTGCCATCTCTCTATGACTGAGTACATGACCGAATGGTGGCATGCCATAAGGTCGGCGATTTTTTTCAGTGACAGGACCAAAGCCCCCCTGACGAATCACGCTGATTAGATTCGCTGTGTTATGCATCGTGACCGTGCGATTGCCCCGCAGCGCAGGATACACCCCCGCCTTACCCTCACCCTGATCGCCGTGGCACTCCGCACAGTGCTTGTCATAGAGACTGGCTCCGCGTCGCATTTCAATGGCGTCGGCAGCTTCCGCTGACGCGATGGTATTTTCTGCCTTAGGCAAACTTTTCAGATAAACAGCCATCGCTGTCAGATCGTCATCCCTCAGATACTGGGTGCTGCCGAATACCACACTCGCCATGGGACCACTGACATGAGCTTGTCCAACGCTGCCTGACTGCAGCAGCTGCACGATATCGGTCGCTGGCCAGTCGATGACACCCGCCTCCGACATAGCCAGCAATGAAGGCGCGTACCAATGTTCTGAGGGCATCATGCTGCCTCTGAGATGACGGTCGCCAATGGCCGCACCCAAGGCGTTTCGAGGCGAATGGCAGGCAGCACAGTGCCCGAGACCTTCCACCAGATAATGACCCCGGTTCCATTGCGCGGATTGGTCAGATGCTAACTGGTGCTGCTGTGGCTTGAAATACAGCGCCCGCCACAGCGCCAGTGCCATCTGCGTGTTGTACGGAAAACGTAGCGCATGATCGCGGTTAGTCTGTTCTACCGCGGGCAAGCTGCGCAGATACGCAAAAATATCATCGGCATCCGCGCGCGTGAGTCGGGTGTACTGCGCATAGGGAAACGCGGGGTACAACCACCGCCCATCCTTTGAACGCCCGTTATGCATCGCGCGCCAGAAATGCGATGCATTCCAGCTACCCAGACCTGTTTTTTTATCCGGTGTGAGGTTACCGGCATACACCACACCAAACGGTGTCTGAATACCTTCACCCCCTGCATAGGGTGCAGAACCGACTTGCGTGTGACAGGATTGGCAATTGCCTGCACGAGCCAGATAGGCACCACGCTGAATTTGTTCTGCATCAGGGACGGGCTCAGCAAGGCGGGTATCGATATAGCCTTCGTCGCTTGTGTTCAGCACACCAATCGCAATGACTAAGCCAATCGCCAACAAGCACAGCACGCCTGCGATGCGCCAAAAATAGGCGCTCGAGCGCTGACGATGGCGCATCGCAGCTTGCGCCTCTCCATGAACCTCAGTGTCATCATTGAGACCCATTAATGTGTATCGCCTTTGCACGCGATACCCGTATTCTGCCTGCCGGGCGCTGCAGGATGCCCAACGCTGGGAACAGGTTGACCAGCAAGCCACTGACTCACTGCATAAATATCATCATTAGACAAACGTCGGGCCACCTGCGCCATGCAATCGGGTGTATCGGCATGACGTGAACCCGTGCGCCAGGCCCCGATCTGCGCGACAACATAATCTCTGGGCAGACCCAGCAAACCCGGCGTCGCAGGCAGCCGCCCCATCATCGCGGCGCCATGACAGGCGGTGCAAGCGGGAATATCGCGCTGCTTGTCACCATGTCGTACCAGTTGCTCACCACGCGCCAGCAAGCGTGGTGTAACGCTTGTCGGTTCCGGTGGCGGATAAGGTAATTCAAGCGCGCTGAAATACTGCGCAATATCCATCAGATACGCATCCGACATATGCGCCAGCAGATGACGCATCGCTGGATTCTGCCGACGTCCTTCACGGAAATGACGCAACTGGTTATAAAGATAGACAGCGGGCTTGCCGGCAATGCGCGGGAAATAGCCTTGGTTAGTGGCGACGCCTTCTTTGCCGTGACAAACGGTGCAGGCGCGCACGCGCTCTTTCATTGCATCCTCGACGCGCGGCGTATGAGCGGCAGCCAGCGACTGTGTCGATAACACGAACCCAAAAAACATCAGGCTGAAAAACACGCTAATAAACAGGCTCGCAGATCCGCGAAGGACCACCATGGATGGAATGGAGGTCATGCGCTGACTCAAAAGATCGTGCCGGTAACGCGAAACAACCAGAACAACAAAGGCACCAGCAAGGCCGTGGCGACGCCATTGAGCGCCATGGCCAGCGCTGAAAATGCACCGGCGGTCTCACTGTGCTGCAAGGCACGCCAGACACCGATCGCATGCGCGGTGAGCCCGAGCGAAAAACCTCGCACGGCCGGATCAGTGACGCCAACAAAATTGAGCAGCGGTCGCGCCATCATGGTACCGACAATGCCGGTAATGGCGACCGCAACGGCAGCCAGAGGAACGACACCATCGAGCCGATCAGCCAACGCCATCGCGATTGGCATGGTGGCTGATTTCGGTGCCAGAGAAATCAGGGTCGCGGTCGAACCACCCAGCAGCCACCCCACGAGTACCGCAGAGGTGATCGCCGCCGTCGACCCCACGAGCAAGGCAACCGTGACAGGTAACCAGATTTCTCGCAGACGGGCTATTTGTTTGTAAAGTGGTACGGCGAGCGCCACGATGACGGGGCCGACAAAGAAATGAACAAAACGAGTCGCCTCGAAATAGACGGGATAGGTGGTGTCTGTGAGCTTCAGTATCGTGACGGTAACGGTAACGCCGGTCAACACGGGAATGAGGAGCATGTTTTTGCCACTGCGCAGAAACAGCCACACGGCTGCAAGGTAGACCAGCAAGCTCAGTGTGATCCATGACAGCGGCGATTGTCCGAGCTCATGAAAGACCGACGACAGAGTCTGCATCACTTGTCCACCCCAGTGTTGGGCTGCGCGATCTTTTGCGGCACCTTTGATGGCCGCTTCAACATCCATTGCAAGGTGAGTGCCGTGACGACCAGACTGACGGCTGAACCGATAACGCAGGCGGCAATAAACGCCAGCCCCTCATTAACCACGCGCTCGAAATGCATCATCACCCCGGTCACCAGGGGAATGAAAAACAGCATCATGTGCGAAAACAGTTTATCTGCAGTGCGGTCCAATGCATCCGGTATCTGGCCCTTAAGGAGCAGCGCGAAAAACAAGAGCCCCATGCCCGCCAAGGGGCCTGGAATCGGCAGGTGGGTCAATTGAACGATGAACTCGCCAATCAGCTGAAATACAAACAATGCTGCGAAAGCGTAGATCATGTGGGGATGCGCTCAGTCCGAAACAAAAGACCGCCATTATATCGGCGCACCTCCTAGCGTGTGACGCTGTATCAGCGCAACCCAATCTTGGGTTCGCTGATTCACTAACCGCGACCGTGCAGACTTGAGATTTACAGTGACTGCACAAAGGCAATCAAATCCTCACGCTCGCGCTTGGAGAGTTTTGCAAAAACATCCCGCGACACACTCGCCTCGCCGCCGTGCCATACAATCGCTTCAAGCACATTGCGTGCACGACCATCATGCAGAAAGCTGGTGCTGCCATTGACTTGTTTGGACAAGCCTATGCCCCACAAAGGTGGTGTACGCCAGTCAGTGCCCGTGGCGCGAAAATCGGGACGGCCGTCGGCCAGCCCGGGACCCATATCATGCAAAAGCAAATCGGTGTAGGGGCGGATGGTACGGTCTGCAAGCGCAGGCAGGGCATCAAACTTGCCAGTCCTGAGTTCGGGCACATGACATTGCGAACACTTCGCGGAGTCAAAGAGCTTTTCACCGCGCTTGACGGCCGGCTTGTCGCGATCGCGCGGTGCCGGCGCATCCAGAGACAAGGTCCAGAATGTCACCGGCTCCCAGAGTTCATGACGCAGTTCGGCTTTACCGCTGAATTTTTCTGTCAGACATTCCTTTTGTACCGGCGGACAGTTCTGCTCGGGATAGAGCGGCGAGGTGATACCTATGTCTGCAAGAAATGCATTCGCGATCTGCTGTTTGATGCTGGGCTGATTCGCTTTCCAGCCGAAACGCCCTATCGACGTTTTGTCATTGATATCGTCGCGCACGTAATTCGGCCGACCATTGAGCCCCTGCGATTTTTGCAGTTCGGCCAGCGCCAGAATATCGCTCTCACTCACCGCCTCCAGATAACCCAAGCCGAAAATCGCCTGAGAATTCCGCAGCGACATCATCACGCCTTGGCTCAAGGGTCCGAAATTGAGGTGCTTTATCTCGACCACGGGCTTGCGCAGCTCCACGGTCGAACCGTCAGCAAACCGGAAGCTTTGCTTCTCCCAGCGCACGTGGACTTCGCCTTCGCCAGCTCTGGCCGACTTGTCCTTGCGCTGCACGGTGTCAAAGGACTGAATCTGCAAGCCGTAGTGAGGATCTGGATTGGGTGAGCCATGAGGTCCCTCTCCCGGAATCGATATCCTCAGAGATTGCATGAACACCGGACCACCATCAGCATCCAGCGCCTTGCCTCGTCCGGCCTGGACGTGACAGGAGACACACGAAGTCGCAAGAAAGCTCGGCCCGAGTCCCCATTCACCGCCACCGGGGCCCGGACGAGACAAATCCCACCATTGAGAAATCACATCATTGGGTACGGCCAGCCAGAAGGTGTTGAAGACTTTCTCCCCCTCGCGAAAGCGCTTCTTCTGTTCGACTTCCAATCCCGGCACGGGCTGCAGATAAGAGGCATGAACGACAACCGCTTCACGCGAAGCGGACACGTTTTCGGTGATTGCCGAGCTTTGTACGGCGCACAGCGATACCAGGAGCAGACAATTGAAGATATTTTTCATTATTGTTATCCCACACATCAACCTGATACAGGCGGATAGCCCGACCGCATTGCTGGAAACGATTGTAGAGTCGGGACGCCCGGCTAAGGTACAGCACTACCCATGCCAGAGGCAAACTTATTGTAGCCGTCTTTGGTAAAGCTCCCGATTTCAGTTGCGCTGCCCATTGCACTATTCGGGGCCACGCGAGACTTGCACGGATTTCAGTGATCTCGCATTTGCACAAATGCGAAAAATTCATCCGCCGGCAAGGCAGGACTGAACAAATACCCCTGATACAAAGAGCAGCCGTGAAGATGCAGGAAGTCTTTTTGAGATTCTGTCTCCAGACCTTCGGCAATGACCTCAAGACCCAGACTATGCGCCATACCGATAATGGTTTTCACCACAATCTGATCACCCGGTCTCGACAGCATATTGGAAACGAAGGATTGATCAATCTTGAGCTGCTCAAGCGGTAATTGAATCAAACTAGAGAGCGATGAATATCCCGTACCAAAATCATCCAGAGAGAATCGTACGCCCAACTCCCTGATTTTTTCCATTTTGATGCGTGTCTCATCGATACTGTGCATCATGCTCTCTGTGAGCTCAAATTTGATCCGCGCAGGGTTGATACCGCTTTCAACAAGGACGTGAATGACCTCATCTACAAAACTTGGCTGTTTGAATTGGCCGGCACTGACGTTGATGGCAATCTGAATATCTTTCATGCTGGCGTCAGCATCCCAAGCCCTGATTTGCTTGCAAGCCTCACGGAGTACCCACAGTCCTATCGGTAAAATCAGACCCGTTTCCTCGGCAAGGGTAATAAAGTCCTTGGGACCGATCAGGCCACGCGTTGGATGCCGCCAGCGCAACAGGGCCTCGGCAGAGACAATACGACCCTCAAAATTACATTGCGGCTGAAAAAATAACTCCAGCTCATTACGTTGTGTAGCCTGCCCGAGCTCTTGCTCAAGATGGCTGTAGGCTGAAACGGCCTCTTTCATCGCCGGATCAAAAATACACAGGGAATTTCTGCCCGTTCGCTTGGCCTGGTACATCGCCATATCCGCCTGTTGCAGTACATCCGCCTTCAGATCAGCGTGACTGAACAGGCTGATGCCAATGCTCGCGCTGCAATTGAAGATGAAACCATCCAGATTGTAAGGCTTGGCAAGACGAGCAAGGATTTCTTTCCCAACCAGTGTCGCCTGATGCGTTGCCTGGACAGGATCAGCGACCAGCGCGCTGAGCAAGACAACGAATTCATCACCGCCCACCCGCGCAACGATATCACTGCCCCGAACCGCATGACGTAATCGACGACCGACTTCGATCAACAGCAAATCACCTGAGGCATGGCCACGGGTATCGTTGATGGATTTGAAGTTGTCCAGATCGATGAAGAGCAAAGCACCATATAGATCATCGCTGGGTGAGTCGTTCAGAATTTCCGATAAACGCCGGTTAAGTTTACGGCGATTGGGCAGCTGCGTCAGCGAATCAAAATAAGCCAGTTGGCTGATTTCATCCTGAGTGGCTTTGTTCGCCGATATGTCATACAAACAGATAACAAAATGGGAGGCTCGATCATCCTTGTCGGATATCGAGGAAATACTGAGCCATCCGGTAAACATCTGCCGATTTTTTCTTCGCTCTCGAACCTCTCCCTCCCACAAGCCCTTGGAAGTCAGCGCGCTCCATATAACACCCAGAAGCGGACCGTTTTCTTCCAAAGAGAGCATAGGCGCAGCAGACTTCCCTCGCAGTTCTTCACTGGAATAGCCCGTGATTCGACAAAAGGCTTGGTTCGTTTCCAGTACAATTCCCCGACGATCCACAACGCAAATACCGATTTTCGATTCAAACACCATCGCAGCAATTCGCTGCAGCTCTCTGGTACGCTTTGTCTCGGTCAAATCGAAAAAAACAAATCGATTGATCTTATCTATCTCAGTTGAAATTTCGGGTATTTCGAGATTTTTTGCATGCAAACCAATAGAACGTACCTGATCATCTGCATCTATCAAATCGAGCTCAATTTCATGAAGACCACTCTGCCGCAACTGATTCGCATGGTGCAGCAATTTGCGCCAATTTGCGGCCGCCGCTTTTTCAACAGGTCGCTTTTTCCCCAAAATGGATTCTCTGGAACTGCCTATCCATAGCAGCGCCTGATTATTGATGCTCACACAAGTGCCGTCACTTGCAATTGAATAGGCGCCAAAGGGCATGAGCTCATAAAGTGCATTAATCTTAACTTCCAGACTAGCCATTTTCTGGTCAAATGAGGCTTGAATGTCACTGCAATATTCAAAGCCCAAGGCTTTATCGCTTGCATGGATAGTCATGACTGACTTTCGTTGGATTGACGGAGAACAGCGTGCAGGGTCGCTGGGCGGGCAGGATGCCGAGAGATAACCAAGCTTGTGCTCGGGGACGAACAAGCACGCTCGGCTAAGAATTACGCTCCACTACTTGAGGGATTTTGCATCCTCGACGGCCATGTACGCCATTTTGGCTGCTTCAGCTGCGGCCTCGGTTGCACACGTCGCTGCGCGCGCTGCTTCTGTCGAAGCCTTATTGGATGACTCTTCAGCCTGAACCGCAGCAGCCGC
>JACCDK010501001.1_pt1 | contig 62438 bp, 57 predicted proteins | sample 7445871 | NCBI WGS metagenome assembly JACCDK01 (sample SAMN15323436, study PRJNA562643) | freshwater metagenome | isolation source: river surface water | place: USA:Blue River Watershed | collected 2017-08-15 | reverse complement strand
TGGTGACGGAGCGAGATAAAAAAAAAATGCCCAAAGACAAAAGCATTCAGTCGGTCCTCATCATTGGTTCTGGACCCATCGTTATCGGACAAGCATGTGAATTTGATTATAGCGGAAGCCAAGCTGCTCGCTCATTGCGTGAGGAAGGAATAGAGGTTACCTTAATCAATAGTAACCCTGCAACAATCATGACAGACCGAGTGGTTGCTGATAATGTTTATCTCTTGCCTTTGGAGCCGGCAAGTATCGAGACCATTTTGAATAACCATAAAATTGATGCAGTATTGCCCACTATGGGTGGTCAAACAGCACTCAATCTGGCCATACAGTGCGAGGAGATGGGGATGTGGAAGGATCATGGTGTTCGGATGATTGGTGTCGATACACAGGCGATTGAGATTACAGAAAATCGCGAAGCGTTCAGGAATTTAATGAACGAGATTGGTGTTCCTATGGCCCCTCAGGCAACGGCTAAGTCTTTTCTAGAGGGCAAGGAAATTGCACAAAAATTTGGTTTCCCTTTGTGTATTCGTCCCTCTTATACTTTAGGTGGATCTGGCGCTGCATTGGTGCACAATCAAGCTGATTATGACAAGTTATTGCAACGTGGATTGCATTTGTCGCCGATTCATGAGGTAATGATTGACAAAGCCTTGATGGGTTGGAAAGAGTTTGAATTAGAATTGCTTCGCGATGCCAACGACAATGTGACCATCATTTGTAGCATTGAGAATTTTGACCCTATTGGAATTCACACAGGAGATAGCATAACTGTAGCTCCGGCCATGACGCTGAGCGATACCACCTATCAAAAGATGCGCGACATGGCCATCAAGATGATGCGCGCGATAGGAAATTTTGCGGGTGGATGCAACGTGCAGTTTGCAGTGAGTCCAGATGATCAAGAGGAAATCATCGCGATTGAAATCAATCCGCGCGTTTCAAGATCATCAGCCCTAGCCTCGAAGGCAACGGGATATCCCATTGCAAAAATTGCTTCCAAGTTGGCCATAGGGTATCATTTGGATGAATTGAAGAATCAAATTACCAAATCGACATCGGCATTCTTTGAGCCGACTTTGGATTATGTCATTGTGAAAATACCGCGTTGGAACTTTGATAAATTCCCAGGAAGTAACCGTGAATTGGGCTTGCAAATGAAGTCTGTTGGTGAAGTAATGGGAATTGGTAGAAGTTTTCAAGAGGCACTTCAAAAGGCTTGTCAGTCGCTTGAAATCAATCGAAATGGATTGGGCGCGGACGGAAAAGAATTAAGAGACCAAGATCAAATCTTGCAATCGCTAGAACATCCAAGTTGGAATCGAATTTTTCATATTTACGATGCAATCAAATTGGGTATTCCTTTTAAAACGATTTGTGACAAGACGCGAATTGACATTTGGTTTTTAAAACAAATTGAAGAGTTGATTCAGTTGGAAAGAAAAATGGAAAAGCACAGCTTGCAATCCATACCTACTGAGTTGTTATTTGAGGCCAAGCAGAAGGGATATGCAGATCGTCAGGTGGCGCATTTGTTGCGTTGTTTGGAGAGTGAGGTCTATGCGAAGCGAGACGAGTTGGGCATACAACGCGTGTATAAATTGGTGGATACTTGTGCTGCGGAATTTGAAGCGCAGACTCCATACTACTACTCAACATTTGAAATGGAAAATGAAAGTGTTGTTAGTGATAAGAAGAAAATAGTTGTTTTGGGCAGTGGACCTAACCGCATCGGGCAGGGAATTGAATTTGATTACAGTTGTGTACATGGTGTTTTGGCAGCGAAGGAGTGTGGTTATGAAACCATCATGATCAATTGCAATCCAGAGACTGTTTCGACAGATTTTGACACCGCAGACAAGTTGTATTTTGAGCCAGTTTTCTGGGAGCATATTTATGACATTATCCGACATGAAAAGCCAGAAGGGGTTATTGTTCAATTGGGTGGACAAACAGCCTTGAAGTTGGCAGCTAAGCTGAATCGCTACGGAATTAAGATCATTGGAACTTCTTTTGATTCATTAGATTTGGCAGAGGATCGTGGTCGTTTTTCAAACTTGTTGAAGGAGCAGAATATTCCTTATCCAAAATTTGGAGTTGTTGAGAATGCAGAGCAGGCGATTGAGTTGTCTCGCGAATTAGGATTCCCTTTGTTGGTTAGACCGTCCTATGTTTTGGGAGGTCAGAAAATGAAGATTGTGATCAATGAGCAAGAGTTGGAGCAGCATGTGGTGAATATTTTGCGCGATATGCCAGACAATCAAATTTTGTTAGATCACTTCTTGGAAGGAGCAACTGAAGCTGAAGCAGATGCGATTTGTGATGGAGAAGATGCTTACATCATTGGGATCATGCAGCATATCGAGCCAGCAGGAATCCACTCAGGAGATTCATACGCGGTATTGCCTCCATACAATTTGGGAGATTTTGTTATGACACAAATTGAAGAACATACCAAGAAGATTGCGAAAGCGTTGGGTACTGTAGGTTTGATCAATATTCAGTTTGCTATCAAAGACGATGTGGTGTATATTATCGAAGCCAATCCTCGAGCATCGAGAACAGTGCCTTTCATTGCCAAAGCTTATGATGAGCCATACGTGAATTACGCTACCAAAGTGATGCTGGGAGCGAAAAAGGTGAAGGACTTTAATTTCCAACCCAAGCGAAGTGGATACGCGGTAAAGATTCCGGTATTCAGTTATGAAAAGTTCCCGGAAGTAACCAAGGAATTGGGTCCAGAAATGAAGTCGACCGGAGAAGGAATTCGCTTTATTAAAGATTTAAGAGATCCGTTTTTCAAGCAAATCTATTCTGAGCGCAACTTATACTTGAGCAAGTAATGACCATTGAGCAAGCGCAACAGGTGGTTGATGCCTGGATTAAGGAGCACGGTGTTCGTTATTTCAATGAATTAACCAACATGGCTATGCTCACTGAGGAAGTGGGAGAGGTGGCGCGAATTATTGCTAGACGATACGGAGAGCAGAGCGAGAAAGAGAGCGACAAGAACAAAGACTTGGGAGATGAGATGGCCGATGTGTTGTTTGTACTCATTTGTTTGGCTAATCAGACCGGAATTAACTTGACCGAGGCCTTGGAAAAGAATTTGTCTAAAAAGACAAATCGTGATTCTGAGAGACACAAGGGGAATGAGAAGTTGAAGGGGTGAGTTACTCCTCTTTTTTGTATCCTTCGTAATAATAAGATTGTTCGATTCCCTTGAAAATTATTTCACGGTTATCTACATCAGGTGTCAAAAAGGTTTGAAGTAGTGTTTTAAGTTCTAGACTATTGATGGGGCTTCTCTCCATAGCCTGCAAATACAAGGTTTTGTTGATATGCTGCCAATCCACTACAGAGCCTAAATTTTTTTTAAGAATCAAATCGAGCCAAATGCGCATAGATCGACCATTGCCCTCTAGAAATGGATGAGCAATGTTCATTTCTACATATTTGGAAATGATTTCATCGAAAGTAGTTTCAGGCATTTGCTCTATCTTATCAAGCGCTTCTTGCAAATAAAGGGCTGTAGCAAATCGGAAACCACCTTTTGAAATGTTGTTGGTTCTGATTTTACCGGCAAATTCATACAATCCGTTGAAGAGATACTGATGAATTTGTTGCAAACCTGCGGTAGTACCAACTTCAATAGATGAAATATCTCCTGACTCAAACAGTTGGAATGCTTTTGCAATACTTAATTCATCGATATTTTTCATTCCTTCAAAATTATGAAATTCAAATTTCCGACACCGCCTCCAACTGCTTTAAATGCTGTTCTTGTTGATGAAGATTGAAATTATCCCAGGTGGGAGCCTCTATTAATTTACCGCCCACCAAATGATCTAAGTACTTATTTTCGTTTTGATACATTTTGAAAAGCTCCTCTAATATCAAGAAGAAGAATTTGTCGAGTGCTAGTTCATTCGTATTTATGAGAACGCTAGCTTCATCTGTGATTGAAAGATTTATACCTTTTAGAATTTCGAGTTTTTCATCTTGACGAATCATGGTCTTGTAACCATCTTTCAACGCTCTAAATACAAGGTTGTTCCAGGCTATGCTGTCATGCGCCCATTGCATTGGAGGGCAGTTATTTGAGTGTTCGCAAATAAGAGCAATTGCTTTTAATACCTGCGGTAAATAGCTTGCTGGAAATTCGTCAAAACTTCTAAATTCGAAACCACTTTGGTACAATTTCTCTCTGTTGAAGTCCAAACCTAGATCATTGAGTAGTTCGTAAGAAAGTTCACTTTCAATTTGATCTCTCCACCAAATATTATCTTCCTTACTATACTTTAAAAGCTTTCTAAATTCTTCTACAGGGTAGGTCAATATTTTCCCTTTACCAAGTGATTTGTGGTAAGTGCCCACTCCGGTATAACGTGACATGGCATTGCGCATAGAACCCGCAGCGAATTTATCTTCCAGATTGTGTTCGTTACTGATAATGGCCATGATATCAGGACTTCCTAATGTCGCGATGAATAGTGGTTCAAACCATTGTAAAAGATAAATCGCGTTGTTGTGTGCATCGTCAAACTCTTTGTAATCGATGATTCTGCTATCCTCTGTTAGGGTAGGTAAAGTGAAATGGAAATGCAGGGTTCCGTTGTTGAAGAGTACAAGATTTTTCTGATTGGACATGAACATGTTGATGCCAATGTTATAATCAGGAAAAGCGAGCGAACCTGGTAAGATTTTCGTGTTGTTGAGGCATTCTAAGAAAATCTTTTTATTGATGCGCATTTCATTGCACGCCTCTTGAATAGTACGATTCTCAAAGTATTTGGTCACAAATTCAATAGTGTCACCATCAAAAATAATACAACCCATGGGGTTGTTTTTTTGGGTGAACATGCTTTGAATGTGATGCGGCTGTTTTTCTAAAAAAAGTTCAAGTATGGATTTGCCGGCATATTTAGGATTGTCCAAAAGAGGTGGCGGTGATTGGATGGTTTTGTGTTGAAAGTGAATGTCTAATTTTTCCAAAGAGTGGCTATTCATCATTTGACTGACGAGATATTTTTTCTCTGAATCAAATGCCGCGCTCAATAGTTTTTCTAGAGCGCCAGATTTGTAACATTTTAAATAGTCTATGCTGTATCTCTCTCTACCCATTTTTTCTTGGATAAATTGACCTGATACGACGAGGGAATCTTCAAATTGGAGGTAAGTTTCATTTTCTAACCCAATGCCCCAGTACAATTTTATAATCGGGTTATGTTTCATTTCTGTTTGATTTTTGGTGTTAACTGATTGATGATTATTAGTCGTGATAAAAAAAGACGTGAGAAGAATATCGAGCATGGTTCCACCAATCTCTTCTGATATGAGCAAAGTAATTGTAGTTCAATTTCCCCGCTTGTGACTGCAAGGGGTAAATTACCTTATCACCTTCTCTAAAAGCTTTTCGCTTTTCTGTTTCAGGAACTATCGGGACGATGTGTCCAGAAAGTCCGACAATTTTTCTTTTGGCACAAATGATACCAACCCCCCCACGTTCATTGACCAATTGCTGTATTTCCGTTAGATCTGTCATTTGTTTCCAACCATAACAAGCTCCCCAAATCAAAAACCAATCATGAATCGCGCTCGAGTATATCGGCATCACGGTATCCATGAAAATAGGTTGTACATCTTCTCCTTTCTCCAGTTTTTCAATAGACTCATCTGTCCACCAAACAGTGGGTAGATAGACATTGTTATGGAAACAGTAATCAAACGAATAGACATTGCAATAGGTGTCTTCAGGAGTCCTCTGATAACGCAAGCTATGCTTGACATCGAGTTTTCGAATGATTTTCCTGATGCTTCTTCTTTTATTTTCGGCACTGGACATATTTCTGAAAGGGATGGTATCATCCACCATTGGATGAAATTTTCTTTCTTGCGAATCCAAGTTGGAGTCCTTGTGTGGTTCAAGAATAGCAGGCTTTACAGCTTTGTTTTTAGGGATAACGTCGTTCATAAATGAGCTTTCATGGGGTCACCGATGGCTAATGTACTTTGAATACACCTGATGTCTCGAACAATTCTTGACACTTAATTAACCAGGGAATGTGTGATAGCCATCCAAAATATCAACAATGGAAAACTTTTTTAAACGTTCGTGATTGCGGAGGTTATTTTTGTAGGGATGTCTTTTCTAAATGAATTAAATGATGCGCAGCGTTCGGCGGTTACGCATATCAAAGGACCTTTGATGGTCATTGCTGGAGCGGGTTCTGGAAAGACCCGAGTTTTGGCTTATCGAATTGCATACTTGATACAAAACGGGGTAGATCCTTTTCAAATATTGTCTTTAACTTTCACCAATAAGGCTGCTGCTGAAATGAAGCACCGTATTGGTTCATTGGTAGGTGAAGCGGATGCTCGCAATATTTGGATGGGAACCTTTCACTCCATTTTTGCTCGAATACTGCGCACCGAAGCCGAGCGCATCAACTACTCAAGAAACTTTACCATTTATGACACCAATGATGCGAAATCATTGATCAAAGATGTTTTGAAAGAGTTGGGTTTGGATGATAAAATTTACAAGCCGGGCAATGTGTTGCATCGAATTTCATCCTGCAAGAACAATTTGATTGGTCCTGAGGATTACCGCAATGATATTGATCTGATCAATGAAGATCAGATGAGCGGAAAGACCAAAATGGTGGATATCTATGAGCGATACAACCAGAAGTTGTTCAATTCTAGCGCCATGGATTTTGATGATTTGCTTTTTAAGACAAATATCCTTTTTAGAGATAATCCAGATTTATTGCTTAAATACCAACATAAGTTCAAGTACATCCTTGTGGATGAGTACCAGGATACCAATTTCAGTCAATATTTGATTGTTAAGCAATTGGGAAAAATGCACGAGAATGTTTGTGTTGTTGGTGATGATGCTCAAAGTATATATTCTTTCAGAGGAGCCAATATTCAGAATATTCTGAATTTCCGAAGAGATTATCCCGATTATGCTTTGTACAAGCTGGAGCAAAACTATAGAAGTACCCAAACGATTGTAAAGGCTGCCAACGGGATTATCGCAAAGAACAAGGACCAGATAAAAAAGGATGTTTGGACTTCAAACGATCACGGATCTTCGATAGGATTATACCGAGCGTTGTCGGACAATGAGGAGGGTGCGTATGTGGCCAATCATATTTTTTCAACAAAAAAAGAAGAGGGAGCTGCATACAATGATTTTGCAATTTTATACAGGACCAATGCGCAAAGCCGATCTTTTGAGGAATCACTCAGAAAGCTGAATATTCCGTACAAGATTTTTGGGGGTATGTCATTTTATCAGCGCCAAGAGATTAAGGACTTATTGGCCTATTTTAGGTTGGTAGCCAATCACAAAGACGAAGAGGCTTTGAAGCGAACCATCAATTATCCTGCACGTGGAATAGGTAAAACGACAATAGAGAAAATTCAAGTTTTAGCGGCTGAACACAACGTAAGCATGTGGGATGTTGTTCTTCAGCCGGGGAATATCGGTGTAAATTCTGGCACCGCCAATAAGTTGTCTGATTTCACAACCATGATTCGAAGTTTTGCGGTGAACATGGAAACCGCCCCGGCCTATGATGTGGCGCAGCATATTGCCGCAAGCAGTGGATTGTTAAGAGAGCTGTATAATGATAAAACACCTGAAGGGGTTGCGCGATATGAAAACATTCAGGAACTTTTGAATGGTATCAAAGAGTTTACCGACAAAATTGATCCTGCAGACCCGCACAAGGTGAACACACTTACGGAATTTTTGATTGATGTTGCCTTGCTTACTGATGCGGATTCTGATGATGAGGCGGAGAAAGATCGCGTGAGTTTGATGACTATCCACGCATCCAAGGGATTGGAGTTTCCTTACGTGTATATCGTAGGGTTAGAAGAGAATCTCTTTCCATCGATGATGGCGCTAAATTCAAGGGAAGAATTGGAAGAAGAGCGTCGCTTGTTTTATGTGGCACTCACGAGAGCGGAGAAAAAGGTGACCTTGAGTTATGCAACAACGCGATATCGATTTGGTCAATTGACCTACGGTGAACCGTCTAGGTTCATTGAAGAAATTGATGAGCAATACATTGATAAAAATTCACCTGCATTTCAAAAGCCACAGGAGAGAGGAACTTCTCCCCGAATAGATTTTCAATCAGAGCGACGCGGATTTGGAACGCATGGTCGAGCTCAGGAATCAGAGCCTAAGTTTGTTCAGCAATCACCAAAAATCAACACGCCATATATCCCTCCTAAACCCCAGCCTGATTTGCTTTCAGGTAATTTTAAGAAAGTAGACAAGGCGAGTTCGCCGTCAGCTGCGGGACCAACTTTACATTTGGAATCAGGCATGACAGTGGCTCATGAGAAATTTGGAAAAGGCAAGGTATTGAAGGTGGAGGGTGAAGGTGCCGACGCCAAGGCTACTATTTTCTTCCCAAAAGAGGGACAAAAACAATTACTACTTAAATTCGCCAAACTGACCATTATCGATTAGGTCAATTATTACTATGGAGATGATGCGCGCATCCAGCTCATTTAGAGAGCCTGGAGAAAAATTAAATCCGCATGTTTTGGAAATAAATAGCTTGAGACAAGATCTCATGATTCCAGAATATGGTCGGAACATTCAAAAAATGGTGGAATACGCCATGACACTTGAAAATCGGGAACAACGCAATCAATGTTGCAAGGCGATATTGTCCGTAATGGGGCAGTTGTTTCCTTATTTGAGAGATATGGAAGATTTTCATCACAAACTATGGGTGCATTTGATGATCATGTCTGATTTTAAGTTGGATGTTGATTGCCCGTATCCAATGCCAGCGCGCGAGGAGTTGCAGGTGAGACCACAAGTTTTACCTTACCCTACAGGTGAAGTAAAGTTTGGTCACTACGGTAGATATGCGGAAAGTTTGATTCAAAAGTGCGCAATGCTCGAGGAAGGAGAAGAGAAAAAGGCTTTTGCCAAGTCTATCGCAAACTTGATGAAACAAAATGCATTGAACTGGAATCGCAATTCAGTAACTGATGATGTTGTTCTTAAAGATTTGCAATACCTGAGTAAAGGAAAAATAGATGTCGCAGGTATCCATGATTTGACAGCGGTTAAGACCATTCAAGGAAATAAATTGAACGACTTCCTTGAGGATGGATTTAGGAAAAAAATCAATAAAAACAAAAAACGCAAATTCAAGAAGCGTTAGGTCATTAGACCTATTAACTTTGCCAAGTGATTGCGAGATTTTTTATATTCTTGATTCGATTGTATCAGCTTTATCTCTCGCCTTTGCTTGGTTCCAATTGCAGATACCAACCGACATGCAGCAGGTATACGCAAGAGGCCATCAAAGAATGGGGAGCTGTGAAGGGAGCATGGATAGGACTGAAAAGGATTTCGCGCTGTCACCCTTGGGGGGGGCATGGTTATGATCCGGTACCAAAGAAGAACAAAATAAAAAACCAAAAAGATAATATATGAAAAAGTTAAGTGTATGGATGTTGATGGCAGCAATGTCGGTCATCGTAGCATGTGGTTCGTCAGAAAGTGAAATGATGAAAGAAGCGAGAAATATTCAAGCTGGATTATTGAAGCAAAAGTCAAATTTAGATTCTACGTTAACGGTGGAAGCTGGAAATGTTGAGAAGATGATTGCGATTATGTCACAAGACTCCACAGTAGCAGCGGATTCAGTGAAATTGCAGGAATATACTTCTTTAATGACCAAAAAGACCGCTATTGAAGATGCTAAAAGTAAATTGGCAGACTGGCAATCCAACAGCAAATTGTTGCCCACTGAAGAAGAAGAGAAGAATGGAGTAGAAAACCCATTTGGTGCTGAAGCCAAGGATTTGGATATTTTGAAAGCCATCAAAGATGCACAGAGTGCTTTCAATGATTTGCGCTCACAAATTGAATCAGAAATTCAATGATGAACCGTCCAAGAAGAAATAGAAAGTCGGAGTCTATCCGCGCAATGGTAAGGGAAACAAATGTTTCCCTTTCTTCTTTGATTTACCCATTGTTTGTTTTTGAAGGAAGGGGACCTAAAATTCCAATTGCTTCGATGCCGGGCATATATCGTTGGTCGCAAGAAGAGGTGGTGAAAGAGGTAGAGGAATGTGTTAATTTGGGAATCAACAATTTCGTTTTGTTCCCTGTTTTTCCTGATTCAGCAAAAGATAAATTGGCATCAAAAAGTTTTGCAGATGACAATTTCTACCTCCATTTGATAACAACGCTTAAGTCCAAGTTCCCGCATATATCTTTGATGAGTGATGTTGCCATGGATCCGTATTCTTCAGATGGACACGATGGTTTGGTGATTGATGGGAAAATTTTGAACGACGAGACTTTGCCCATTCTAGGTAAAATGGCGGTGGCGCAAGCGCAAGCAGGGATTGATATTGTAGGACCATCGGATATGATGGATGGTAGGGTAGATTTCATTCGTGAAGCTTTGGATGAATCTGGATATTCAGAAGTGAGTATCATGTCGTATACCGCAAAGTATGCCAGTGCTTGTTACGGACCTTTCCGCGAAGCATTGGATAGTGCTCCAAGAAGTGGGGATAAAAAGACTTATCAAATGGATCCGGCCAATAGGCTCGAAGCGTTAAGAGAATTGGAATTGGATTTAATTGAAGGGGCTGATATCGTTATGGTAAAACCGGCAACTTTGTACTTGGATATTATTAGCGATATTAAGCAACATAGCAATGTGCCCGTTGCAGCTTACAACGTGAGCGGTGAATATGCAATGGTAAAAGCGGCAGCTGAAAAGGGTTGGTTAGATGGTAATCGAATGATGAATGAAATGTTGCTCAGCATCTCGAGGGCAGGAGCGGATATTATTTTGACTTATTTCGCTAAAGAATTTGCCATACAAGAAAAAGAAAAATGAAAGTTTTAGAAGTCAATAGAGCGTTATTGGGAAGAAAAAACCAATGCCGTCAATTGATCAATTTATTGCCTGAGATAAAGGGTGTCGGTTTCGATGCCCTTTATTTATTACCTGTGTTGGAGAAGGGAGAGTATAAAGCATCGGGCTCCCCATATTGTATTCGAGATTTCTGGGCATTGGATCGGGATTTTGGAACTGCCGAGGATTGGCAGGATTTTCAAAAGAGTTGTGCGGATTTAGATTTAGAAATTTGGGTGGATTGGGTCATGAATCACACAGCTTGGGATCATCCTTGGATTCAGCTTTTTCCCGATCGCTATTTGAGAGAAAATTTGGAAATTCAGCATCCACCAGAAACCAATTGGATAGATGTTGCTCAGCTCAATTTCAATCATGATACCGTAGTGTATTTTGCAGAGCTAGCTCATCAATGGATATCAAAACGTGGGGTAACAGGTTTTAGATGTGATGCTTCTTATCGAATTCCGTATTCAACATGGGAGCTTTTTTTTGAGCAAGTTGGCTCGTTTAAAAAGGATGCCCGATGGCTGGCAGATCAATCATTTTTGAGGATGGGGGAGTTGGGTTTTGATGGAAGATTTTCAGATGAGTCTATTCAATTGGATTCCCGGTTGTGGAATAAGATTTATGATCATGATCGCTCAGCTTTTGGCGAGTTATTCAATGAGCGAGATCAACAGCGATTGCTACAAATGAAGCGTTCTGAATCTGCAGATCTGAATTGGCTTGTAGGAATGGGTATGATGTTTCCAGATGAGCGTGTTTCATTTTTTGAAAACCAAGATTTTGATCGAGAAAAATGGGCGAATTGGCTGATGCAATTCTAGTCTTTTTCTTCACGTTTCGGTCTTATATTCGCGACTTATGTCACTACAAGCATTTATAGAGCCTTTTCAATCACTTTCAGGGGTAATTGATTTGTTTACTTTGATTCTCATGGAAATTGTTTTGGGAATCGACAACATCATATTTATTGCAATCATCTGCGGGCAAATTCCCAACAAGCAAGAAGCGTCCAAGGCACGATTTTTTGGTTTGGCGTTAGCATTAGTTGTTAGAATTATATTGCTATCAACCATCAGTTTTATCGCACATATGGTAGACCCACTGTTTCATATTGGACACATGGGCATAACAGGTAGAGGACTGATTTTATTTGGGGGTGGCGTGTTTTTGTTGGTCAAAACCACGAATGAAATTTATCACAAATTCAAAGAGGCTGATCATGAAGAAAAGGCCAATTCCCGCAAGTTGACTTGGATTCAAGCCATTTTACAAATTACCATTATTGATATCGTTTTCTCCTTTGATAGCATTATTACAGCTGTTGGCTTATCTAACAACGTTCCAATTATGGTGATGGCGGTAATCGTTGCGATGGTAGTGATGTTGTTATTTGCACCATATGTAAGTGACTTTATTGAAAAATATCCGACCTTAAAAATGTTGGCCTTGGCATTTTTAGTAGTTATTGGATTGATTTTGTTGATTGAGGCTCTAGAAGACGCGCATGTTATTCACTTGCCAGAAGGAGTGGATATCAAGACCTATGCTTACATAGCATTGGCATTTTCAGTAACTGTAGAAATGTTGAATATCCGTTTGCATAATGTGAAAATGAAACGTGGTATCAAGAATAGTTAGAAATATTTTTTTTTGAAATTTGTGGTTTTAAATAACAAGCTTAGAAGATAGTAAGATGCGTAAAGTAAGAGTGAGATTTGCACCAAGTCCGACTGGGCCACTTCACATGGGTGGTGTAAGAACGGCGTTGTATAATTATTTGTTTGCTAAGAAGCACGGAGGTGATTTCTTACTCCGCATTGAAGACACGGATCAAACGCGATATGTGCCAGGGGCAGAGCAATACATTATCAAAGCTTTGAAATGGTGCGGTATCGAGCCCAATGAGGGTGTGGGTTATGGGGGAGATTGCGCTCCTTATCGCCAGAGTGAGAGAAAACCGATGTACAAGCCATATGCAGAGCAATTGGTTGAGAAAGGATGGGCGTATTATGCATTTGATTCATCTGAAGATTTAGAGAATATCCGCAAGCAAGCTGAATTGGCCAAAATGCCGAATTGGCAATACAATTCTATTTCTAGAATGACGATGAAGAACTCCTTAACCCTTCCTGCAGACGAAGTGCAAAGGAGATTGGAGGCAGGGGATCCCTATGTGATTCGATTTAAGATGCCGCGCAATGAAGAAGTTCGTTTTCAGGATTTGATTCGTGGGTGGGTTGTATTTTCTACCAATGAATTAGATGATAAGGTTTTGTTTAAGTCTGATGGAATGCCCACCTATCATTTGGCCAATGTGGTGGATGATATGACAATGAATATTTCTCACGTCATTCGCGGAGAGGAGTGGTTGCCGAGCGCACCCCTTCATGTGATGTTATACAAAGCTTTCGAATTTGAGGCGCCATTGTTTGCGCATTTGCCATTGATATTGAAACCCGATGGAAATGGTAAGTTGAGCAAACGAGACGGAGATCGATTGGGATTTCCGGTTTTCCCATTGGAATGGACCGATCCAGCGACAGGAGCAATTTCTAGTGGATACCGAGAGAATGGTTACTTCCCCAAAGCCTTTATCAATATGTTATTGCTTTTGGGCTGGGCGCCAGGAAACAATCAAGAGATTTTTACGGAACAAGAAATGATTGAGGCATTTACCATTGAGCGTATCGGTAAGAGTGGTTCTAAGTTCGATCCGGATAAAACACGTTGGTTTAATCAACAATATTTGCGAAATACGCCGCTACCAGAATTGGCTGAGATGTTGATGCCTCTGCTAAAAGAAAAGGGATTTGAGGTATCTGCTGAATATGCGGCCAAGGTTGCACATTTGATGATGGAGCGCGCTGTGTTTGTCAAGGATATGTTAGAAGGAGATTATCTTTTTCAAGCGCCAGTTTCTTATGATCAAGATGCTGTTGCAAAACGATGGAAAGTTGGCGAATCAGGAAGTTTGATGAATGATTGGGGAGCTGTTATGAATGGCCTTTCTGATTTTACTGTTGAGCATATTGACGCAGCGTTCAAACAATTTTTGACTGATAAGTCATTGGGAATGGGAGCTGTAATGCCATTATTCCGTTTGTTGCTTACGGGTACATTAACGGGTCCTGCAGCGGCGCAAGTAGCTGCGTTAATTGGTAAGGAAGAGGTAATGAGACGAATTGAATTGGGAATTCAAAAATTGGGTTGATTCAAATCATTGTATTGAAACTTTTTATCATATAAAATTGTGTTATGGGAGTAATTTATGTCAATGATATAGAAGTGTACGCACAACATGGTTGCTTGCAAGAAGAGGCTGTTATTGGTGGAAAATACGTGATTGACGCAGTTTTTCATGTCGACGTGAAACGTGCAGCGCATTATGATGATTTAGATTTGACGATTGATTACGTTAAGGTTACGGAAATCGTTCAAAGAGAAATGGCCATACGTGCCAAACTTATTGAGTCTGTAGGCTATCGTATTTTACATGCTTTGCAGAATGAGTTTCCTCAGGCCGATGGCATTAGATTGAAGCTAACCAAAATTTCTCCGCCAATTCCAGGACAGGTTGGTAGTGTGAGCATTGAGTTAAGAACGCATCACGAATAATCAACCGCGAATGCGTTGCAATGCAGTTTCGCGCGCCCAGGCATCCGTATCGAAATAATCTTGAAGTTCTGGTTGCTGAATGCAGTTGTGGTGCTCCATAATGGATTCAACCAACTCAGCAATCTGCAAGAATTTAATTTCGTCATTTAGAAACAGAGAAACGGCAATTTCATTGGCTGCGTTCATGGCGCAAGGCATTGTACCTCCAACATTCATTGCGTCGTATGCAAGAGAGAGGCATCTGAAAGTGTCAGTATCTGCCTTCTCAAAAGTTAGTGTTCCGAATTGAGCAAAATCAAAACGAGGAAAGTCCGATTCCAAGCGTTGTGGATAGCCAAGCGCATATTGAATTGGAAGTTTCATATCGGGCAATCCCATTTGGGCCTTCATTGAACCATCGGTAAATTGAACCAAGCTGTGAACAATGCTTTGCGGATGAACAATCGTTTCAATTTGTTCAGGTTTTAAATCAAACAACCATTTTGCTTCGATTACCTCAAGCCCCTTATTCATCAACGTTGCAGAGTCAATGGTGATTTTTGCTCCCATGGTCCAATTGGGGTGCTTCAGCGCTTGTGCTTTTGTAATTTGAGTCAACTCTTCTTTTTTTCTTCCACGGAAAGGACCGCCACTTGCGGTTAGAATAATTTTCTCAATGGGGTTGTGCCATTCGCCGGCAAGACATTGAAAAATAGCGCTATGTTCAGAGTCGACAGGATATAGATTGACACCATTTTCACGAGCCAATTTGGTGACATATTCACCAGCTACTACCAGCGTCTCCTTGTTAGCAAGAGCAATCTGTTTTTTTGCAAGAATGGCATTGACGGTAGGCTTTAATCCTGCAAATCCTACGAGTGCGGTAAGAACCACATCAATGCTATCCATCTCCACTACTTGAGCAAGAGAATCCGCGCCACCAAATACCTTGATGTTTAAGGGGTCTAACGCCTCTTTTACCTGAGCATATTTGGTGATGTCGGCAATAACAACAGCATTGGGTTGAAATTCTATGGATTGCGCTATCAGGAGTTCGGCATTGCTCTGTGCCGTCAGTACCTCAACACTGAAATGTGCGGAATGGTTGGCGATTACTTCAAGTGCTTGTTTCCCAATAGACCCCGTCGATCCCAATATTGCAATTCCTCTTTTCATGTGGCAAAAATAGGTCGGGATTAATGGTCTTGGTCCCATTAATTCCTTGAAATGTTAAAACGCCATTTGAGATTTGCGTAAAAATGCATTGTGAAATTGCTTTAGAATGATTATGTTCGCAATACTAAGTTTTCTATGAACGAATTGCCCAAAGGTTGCTCCCAAGGCGAGCAGCATCTTCAAGTGCTGTTCAAAACACATGAATTATTTTCAAGTGACACCTCTTTTTATTCATATCGAGGAACCATGTTGGAACATTTCACAACAGCAATTTTAGAGTTGGGTGAATTGGTTAAAAAAGGGAATGGTCAGGAGAAGATGACCATAAAGAAACGTGCCCCTTTTTTAATGGTAGAGTGCTTTCAAAATATTTTGAGGCATGGTGTGCAAGAAGGATCTGGGGAGGCTCGCGGATATTTTGGGTTTTATTCGTCACCAGAATTTTTTACAATCAATACGATCAATACGATCAATGATTCTGCTGTTCAACCTTTGAGCAAACTATTGGATGATATCAATAATAGTTCTGACGAGGAAAAGAAACTTCGTTACATGGAAATTATACAGAATGAAAATTTCGGTGATGAAGGCGGAGCTGGATTGGGATTGATAGAAATTTCTAGAAAATCCGGATCCAAATTGGAGTATGAAATGGAAAGTAAGGATCATGGAAGGTCTTGTTTTCATCAGCAGGTGACCATATTGTTCAACGAGTCTACTTTTCTTCCTCCTCAAATTCAATTCACCAAGATGATGGAAAGTTGGATGGCGGAGAATGAACTTTACTTGGTATATCGCGGAGATTTAGATGCGAAGAGTATACAGCCCATCATTGACATGATGAGCAACATGAATGGAGAAGGTGAATGGGAGAATTTAGATAAAATGTTGCGATCTCTGCAGAATATCCAGAATAGTCTTTTTCAAACAGATGCCCACAAAGGAATTATGCTGCTCGGTAAGAAGGAAGGGCAATTTTTTGTTCAAGTGGGAATAGAGGTCGAAAATAGTGAACGGGAATCATTGTGCACATTGGCCAAGCTACAGTTCAAGGCTCAAGCTTGGAAATCGGCACATCCATTCAAACCATTTTCTGCTTGTGTAGCTCGGCCTATGGACGATGATAGAGAGTTGTTCAGTTTTCAAATGACTCCTTAAATAAATTCTTCACATAAATTTGTTTAAGAAAAGGTTTTTACTATATTTGCACTCCAATTTTAGAAACAATGGCAAATCATAAGTCTTCGATTAAAAGAATCCGTTCAAACGATGCAAAGCGCGTGCGCAATCGTTATTATCATAAAACAACTCGTAACGCCTTACGTAAATTGCGTTCGTTGACATCGAAAGCTGAGGCCTCTGCTTTGGCTCCAAAAGTTGTTTCTATGTTGGATAAATTAGCGAAGAACAACGTTATCCATGATAACAAAGCTTCAAACTTGAAGAGTAGCATCGCTATCTTCATCAATGGTTTGAAATAAACAAGCATAAAGTCCTATAATTTATAGGTATAGTATGCCCGGTCCTTTGGATCGGGCATTTTTATTTTGTGTCGATGGAAAAGTCGATAAAAATAAAATCATTGCAAAGCGATGAAAGGCCAAGAGAAAAAATGCTAGAAAAGGGCGCGGCCTCCCTGAGTAATGCGGAATTACTGGCATTGGTAATAGGAAGTGGATATGCTGAAAAGTCCGCATTGGAGTTGTCAAGAGAGATTCTAGAGCTTCATGAAAGTTATCTGCATAGGCTATCGCAGTTAAGTTTGGAAGAGTGGATGTTAATCAAGGGGATTGGGCCGGGAAAGGCCACCATTTTATTCGCTTGTTTTGAGTTAGCTCGTAGACGAAGGCACGAGCCTCAAGCGCAGAGAAAAAATGTAGGCTGTTCACAAGATGCTTTTGAGTTTCTGTTGCCTCACCTTGGAGACCTGAGACACGAAGAGTTTTGGATCTTACTACTGAGCAGAAGCAATACTGTAATGGGAATAAAACGAATAAGCGAGGGAGGGCTGTCTGCAACCTTAGTGGACCCCAAAAAAGTATTCGGTATTGCACTACAACAGCGAGCATCAGGAATTATTCTGGCACATAACCACCCATCTGGAGCCTTGTATCCGAGTGATGAGGATAGGATAATTACAAGGAGATTGAAGTTTGTGGGTAAGGAATTGGAATTAAAAGTTTTGGATCATTTGATCATTCATGCTAATGCTTATTTTAGCTTTGCCGATGAGGGAATATTAGAATAATGAAGAAGGTAATGACGATAGTGGGAGCGCGCCCACAATTTATCAAGGCTGCTGCGTTAAATCGTGTTTTTAGACGAGATTATAACGGGAGAATTAAAGAGTTGATTGTGCATACGGGGCAACACTATGACGAAAGCATGTCCAAGGTATTCTTTGATGAAATGGAGATTGATGAGCCTTTTGCTATTTTGAAGGCTGGTTCAGGAAATCATGGTGCTCAAACAGGCCGTATGATGATTGAATTGGAGGAAGTGGTTTTATTGGAAAAGCCGGATGCTATCATTGTTTACGGTGATACCAACTCAACCATGGCAGGAGCATTGGTTGCGTCAAAGTGCAATATTCCCATTGTGCATATCGAGGCTGGTTTAAGAAGCTTTTTGAGAACGATGCCGGAAGAGATCAATCGGGTGGTAACCGATCACGTTTCCACGCTACTTTTTTCACCTACGCAGCAAGGTATAGATAATTTGAAAAGAGAAGGAATGGAAAGTCATACAGGACCGTACTCTGCTGTCTGTCCTGGGGTGTTTTTATGTGGCGATGTGATGTACGACAATGCCTTGCATTATGGCGCTCAAGCTAGTCTTCATCCAGATGTTGCGAGATTTGAAGGAAAGAGATTTGTCCTTTCTACGATTCATCGAGATCACAATACAGATGATCCCTCAGTTCTCAAAGCGATAGTTGAGACTCTTTTGAATTTGACCGCTGAAAATGGTTTAGAATGGGTGTTGCCGGTTCATCCTCGACTAAGAAAGAATTTGGAACTTCAACCGGAGTTGATAGAAAGCTTGGAGCAAGCCAAGCATGTTCATTTGATTCAACCCGTTGGATATATCGCGATGCTGCAATTGGAGAAAATGAGTGAACTGATTGTCACGGACTCAGGGGGAGTGCAGAAGGAGGCATATTTTGCTCAAAGACCTTGCATCATCCTTCGTTCAACTACCGAGTGGACGGAAATTGTGCAGCAAGGACGTGCAATTCTTACGGGTGGAAATCCAGAGAAAATTACAGCGGCCTTTGCAAAATTGGTGGATGCTAGATTCGATAGTTGGCCTGAATTATATGGCGATGGAAAGGCAGCGGAAAATATTGCAGCTGAAATTGATCGGTTGATTCATGGTTGAAATTTGCACCACCAATACGAGCTTGAGATTGCGATATGCGGTGGAGCAATTTTTTGCTCCAGTTCAAGTTCATTGGTGCAACCGGTTTGAAGATTTGATCCGTCCTGATCGAGCAGTTTTTTATCAGTTCCCATCCGAAAAGGGAATACAGATTTGCACCTCATCCAGGAATTGGACGGAACATGATTTCCGGTATACGGAGCAACCTCAAGATTGGAAGTTGAACCTGTTGTCAAGTTCGTTTGATATTGATGTATTTGAAGTTGTGTTTTATTTGCTCGCTCGTGTGGATGAGCATGCATTTGCAGAATCCGATGAGCATGGCCGAATTCAATCAAAGGAATTTATTCAACATCAATGGGGAGGTCTGAATTGCGCCTATATCGATCATTTGCGCTCAATTTGGCTCAAACGATTGGGTATTCAAGACACTTTCAAGTCAACCCAAGAGTTGACCATAGATATTGATTCTGCCTATGCCTTTTTACACAAAGGAATGAAACGGACTTTAGGCGGCCTAGCAAAGGACCTTCTAAAGGGTGATGTCAGGAATTTATTGGAAAGAGTGCAAACGCTTTTGCATCTGAAAGAAGATCGCTTTGATACGTATTCCTATATTTTGACTCAAGCAAACACGCATGGTTGGCCTTGTCGATTTTTTTTCTTGTTGACCGACTTCGGTGGACAAAATATTGGTTTGCCATATCAGAGCAAGGGACTGAAAAGGTTGATTGCAAGTTTAGAAAAAGAAGCCACAGTGGGCATTCATCCGGGTTATCACGAATGGAACAGTGCCAAGAATCGAACAAGTATTGAAATTCAGCGCCTAGCTGAAATTATTGATTCCCCCGTTCTGCATTCGCGTCAACATTTCTTGCGGATGCAAATGCCAGACACTTATCGTAGTTTGGAATCTTTAGATATCCAAAAAGATTACACCATGGGAATGGCCGATGAGGTGGGATATCGCGCTGGAACCTCAAGGACATTCCGTTGGTATGATTACCAACAGGATAGAGTTTCATCTTTGGAGATTGTCCCATTTTGGGGAATGGATTCTGCCATTAAACGGCATAAAGGATGGAGTATTGAAGAAGCGAAAAAGGAAATTCTTCAAGCGAAGAAAGCGATAGATGGTATTGGAGATTGGCGAATGGTTTGGCACAATGAAACCGTTTGCGATGAGCGAGAGTGGAAGGGATGGAGAAATGTATTTGAAGAACAATTTAAATGAAGTAATGATGAGTGTTTGGATTGCAGCCTTGTTGGTGATTTATTTTTTGGTGTTATGGGGTGTTAGTTATTGGACTTCGAAAGGAGCGGACAATCAGTCTTTCTTCCGAGCCAATCAAAGTGCTCCATGGTATATCGTTGCATTTGGAATGATTGGGACGTCACTTTCAGGTGTGACGTTTATTTCAGTTCCAGGTACTGTGGGTGTAGTAGGATGGAGTTACTTTCAAGTGGTCTTAGGTTTTTTCATTGGATATTTTGTTGTAGCCTATGTGTTGCTTCCACTTTATTACCGTTTGAACCTAACATCGATTTATCGTTATCTGGAGTATCGCTTGGGATTTGAAGCCTACCAATGGGGTGCTGGATTTTTTATTTTATCCCGAACCTTGGGCGCGACAGTGCGCTTGTTTTTGGTGATCAATGTGTTGCAGCTTTTTGTATTTGATGCGTTGAATATCCCGTTCGCGGCGACGAGTTGTATTGTTCTTTTCATGATCTTGGTTTACACTTTCAAGGGTGGCGTAAAGACCATCGTTTGGACAGATACTTTGCAAACCACTTTTATGTTGTTGGCTTTGGTCGTATGTGTACTCACTTTAAAATCTTTGATGAATAACGATTGGTCCCATTTGATTTCGGACATGAAAGATGGCGGGATGTTTAACCTCTGGAATACGGACTTCTTGCACAAGAAATTCTTTTTGAAACAAATTCTAGGAGGTGCATTTATTACCATCACCATGACCGGAATGGATCAGGAAATGATGCAGAAAAATATCAGTGTTCGCTCGCTCAAGGAAGCACAGAAGAACATGATTTGGTTTGCATCCATTTTGGTTTTGGTGAATGCATTGTTTTTGTTTCTTGGCGGTTTGCTTTCCTTGTATGCAGCAAAGCATCAACTGACAATCGTGCCTGATAATTTGTTTCCGGAAATTGTCATGAATCAATTTCCACAATGGGTGTCGATCATCTTTATTTTGGGATTGATTTCGGCATTGTTCCCTTCTGTCGATGGGGCCATTACAGCACTCACATCTTCCTTCTGCATTGATATCATCGGCTTTCAGCGAAAAGATTTGGGTGGTGAGGAGGCCAAAATGAAAATTCGCAAGATTGTACACTTGTCTTTTGCTTTGGTCTTTTTGATTTTGGTTTTTGTATTTCGCGCGATTAATGAGAAAAGTATCATTGATCTGCTCTTTGATATTGCTGGATATACCTATGGCCCATTGTTGGGATTGTTCGCATTTGGAATCTTGACACGCTTTTGTATTCACGCCAAGTACGTGGTTTACGTATTGTTGGCGGCACCCATTTTATCTTTTGTTTTGGATAAATTTTCCTCAGATGTTTTGGGTGGATACAAGTTTGGTTTCGAATTATTGATTGTCAATGGGGCACTAACTTTCCTGGGCTTATGGCTAATCAGAAGTAAGGAACGTTTTGTGGAAAATCATTAATCCCAATAATTCTGATCGGTTCCTAGGCTTCCTCGTTTTTGCAACTTCAAATCTTGAAGTATCGATGCCTTTACGTTAAGTTGGGCAAAGTAAGATTTTCTTTCGCCAAAAGGAACCATGTTGAATGAGAATTCCCAGCAATGCAAATCCCAATGTAACCCGATGATTGAAGGCGTGAACTCTTGCGCTTTAAAATCATAACCACTATTGACGGACAATGCCCATTTTTTCAGAATCGTCACATCACCCACCAGAGTCACAGCCTGAATCCATTCACTTGTATCTTTCTGTTGTTGAGCATCCCAATACTTGGCGTAGCGCAAGTTGTATTTCATGTTCAAATTCCAAGGCGTGGTAAAATCAATATTTTGGCCATTAGATGCCAAGGACGCGGTGTTGTTGTTGGCGAATAAACTTTTGTTTTGAGCAGTATTTACATTTTGCTCTTCTTCCTTTTTCTTGTTTCCCTGACCTCTTAAACTCAATCCCAAGGCAAGATTGGCGCCTTCTAGTCGAGTGGGAAGTGTTTGATTGTTACCGATCCATTGATTGATTTCACGACCCAAGCTGTCTCTGTCATAAAAACTGTGTGTGGAGTTGTAGTTCACCGTGAAGTTTTGACCGATGGTAGTGAAGGCGCTCAATTGCAAATTGCTCCAGTTCAATGAATCGGCCATTGTATTAAAAGCCGTTGAAGTTTTGAAACTCTCTAACCACTTCACTTTTTTGTAACTGATTTTTCCACCTTTGTTCTCTCTTACTTTGGCTTCGATGTTTTGATTGATACTCAAGTTAATATTGGCGGCTTCCTTGGTTGTGCTGGGTCTGAATCGCGCAGCATCAAAAGCTGTATAACCAACAAAGTCACCGTTTTCGCCATAAGGACCATTGAGGGCATAGTTTCTTTGCGGCGAATAAGAGACACCTGCTGATGGCTGAATGACATGTCTAACCGCTTTGATGTAGCCTGGCTTCTTCATGGCCCAGGTACCATAGATGCGCGAATTGGCAGTCAAGTTTGCATTCCAATTGTGACCGAACATCATGCGGGGAATGGTGTCCAATGCCCATTGCTGACTTTCACCCTGAAGCTGAGGAGTAACCTCTTGAAATGCTTGATAAATCGTAATGTTGGCGCTGGGATTGATGGTAGCGAAAGGCCCAAGCTTCCAAGAAGTAGAGGCACTGCTGTTGTAACGAATACCGTGTGATGCTTTTTTCCAAAGTGCATTGAGTTGATCCGCTTTGAAATCACTTTCATCTCCGGCATACAAACTTTCTGCATTGACCACGCCAGAAATACCAATCGGTGATTTGGGGAAAATGTTTTTGAGTAAATTGATTCGCTGCACATTGAAAGTGGCAGAGGGAAATGTGATTTGCATTTTCCTCGTTTGTGTATTTTGAGAGTGATTGGCTGATAGGGCCAATGAGAATGGTTTACCAGGAAATGACTTGTTCCATTGAACAGAAGAGTTGAAGGTGCCGGATAGGTAATCCTGTTGAGACGCATTCAGATTGTTTCTGAAATTTTGACTAGATCCCAAGTTGACATTGGCAGAAAATTGTTGATCGGGTCGAGCTTTGGGATCTTGTTGGTGGGTCCAGCGGATGTTAAATGTCGACTGTTGGAAGTAAGAGGGAAGCTCGACAAATCCCAATTTGTTGACCGTTCTTGAAATGTTGAAGTTACCAGAGTATTTGTATCGCTTTTTGTAGTTGGTGATGTTGCGAACGCTCCAAGAGCCACGCGTATACAAGTCGAACAGTATTCGTGTATCCAAATGTTCATTTACCGGGTGGTAAAATCCCAGATTCTGAATAAAGAATCCACGCTCGCCGCCATTGCCATAGCCAGGCAATAGAATCCCGCTTGTGCTTTCTTTTTTGTTGGGGAAAAATCCAAATGGAAGAGCCAATGGAGTAGGAACTTTTCTCACTTTCATGTAGAAAGGTCCTGTTACTACTTTGTCATTGGGAATAACAACGGCACGAGAAAGGTGAAAGTGGTAATGCGGATTTTCTAAATCACAAGTGGTCAACATACCTTTTCTCACATGTATGGTCTCATCGACTTGGCGCTTGGAAACCCCTGCAATCAAATAAGCCTCACCTTCTTGGGTGCGGGACATGTAGCTGATTCCTTTTTTTGTGTCAAAGTTGTAACCGAGTGAGTCATTTTGAAAGTTGTTGGTGGCATCTTTAAAAGAGGGGCGGCCTATCCATTGGCCAGTGGAGTCTTTCATTCCGCCAGCAAAAACCTCTTTGTTTTTGATTGAGAATCTGATTTTAGCGCCCTTGAGTTCAAGATCCTTGTACTGCACGAAAGACCCGTCACCGTAGAGATAGACCCAGTCGTTTTCAAGGTCAAAAATGGTGGAGTCTTTTCCGAAATAGTGAACGGGTGCATCAAAACCGTCCAATTGAACAGAATCAGTTTGAACTACCGTTGTGGTGTCATTTTGAGCCGATGCATCCCATGACAACATTATCAACACGATGCCGATGAAAATTGAACGTAGGATATGTATTGGGTTGGCTTTCAAAAAATATCTTTGTTGATATTGACGTTTAGTTCACAAAAATAGGACGAAGCCATGAATAAATTGAAAAGAATCTCCCATCTGAGTCGCGTGATTGGCTTGGTGATTCTTTTTCCCATCGTTTTTTATTCGTTCTACACAACGGAGGATTTAGAGAAAACGTATGTCGTTGTTTTGGACGCAGGGCACGGCGGGAAAGATCCTGGCAATTTGGGAACGGGACGTTTGAAGAAAACCGAGAAGGATGTTGCCTTGGATGTGGTACTGCAGGTGGGTAAGATGATCGAGCAAAATCATCCAGATGTTAAGGTGGTTTACACAAGATCCGGTGACACCTACCCTTCACTGAAAGAGCGGGTTTTAATCGCCAATAAAGTGAAAGCCGACGTGTTTATTAGCGTTCATTGCAATGCCAACGCCAAGCCGGCGGCTTATGGGTCAGAGAGTTTTGTGATGGGATTGCACAATTCAGAGGAGAGTCTGGCAACAGCGATGAAGGAGAATGCTTCCATTTTCTTGGAGGATAATAAAGGGCAGGACTATGATGGTTTTGATCCGAATAATCCTGATACATACATCGCTTTGTCCTTGCGTGAAAATGTCTTTTTAGAGCAAAGCGCAAATCTGGCAAAAAATGTTCAAGATCTTTTCCGAGCCAAATTGGGAAGGAAAGATCGGGGTGTAAAACAAGCAGGTTATTACGTGATCTCTTTTACCAACATGCCCAGTATTTTGATTGAGTTGGGTTTCCTGACCAATCCGCAAGAAGAAGATTATTTGCAAAGCACAAGTGGGAAAGCGCAATTGTCTAAGTCCATTTACCATGCATTTGCGGCATACAAGAATTCAACACAAGTTGATATCAGCGGTGGAGTTATGGAAACAGGATCTATAAGTGAAACTGTTGAATCTCAAGTTTCAGAAAATAAGCCAGAGAACAACCCTATTACGGAAATGATAGCCTCTTCGCAAAGTGACGAGATTGTTTGGAGAGAAGGCGCAGAAGAGTCAGGCATTTGTTTCAAGGTGCAGTTTTTAAGTTCTCCCAAATTGTTGAAAGTTAATGCGCCTGAATTGAAGAAGTTTAGCAAGACGGAATATTATCTTTACAACGCAGAATATAGGTACACGGCAGGGAAGACGTTGAGTTTTGAAGAGGCCAAGGCCAATATGCGAAAAGTGCAGGCTTTGGGTTTCAAAGATGCATTCATCGTAGCATTTGAGAACGGGAAAAGAATTGATTTAAAAGACGCCATCAAAAGAGCAAAATAGAAATGAAGATCTCGAGAGAATTTTGGTTGGGAACCTTGGTGGTGATAGTCATTGCAGTAATATACTTTGGTGTGAATTACCTAAAGGGGATCAATTTGTTCATGAAGAATAGAAAATTGTATTCCCTTTATGAAAACGTTGCCGGTATCGATCCTTCAAGTCCTATCGTCCTCAATGGGTACAAGATTGGTCAGGTGAGGGACGTTCATATTTTTGAGCAAGATCAAAGTAAAATCATCATTGAGTTATCCATCAATGACAGTCACATCAATATTCCCAAGGACTCGGAATTCCAAATTTATGAGTCGGATCTTTTTGGTGGAAAAGCAATCAGATTGATTTTGGGAGACAGTGTTGTTTTTGCTGAGAACAAGGATACTTTATCGGGTTCACTGGCATTGGGATTGACGGAGAGCATCAAGCAAGAGATAGAGCCTTTGAAAGCCAAGACAACCGAGTTGTTTGCGGGTATTGATAGTGTGATCACAAGATTGAATCAAGTATTTAGAGATCCACGAACCAAAGAGATCCCTGAGTTGTTTGCCAACATACAAAAGACCTTGCGCAACTTGGAATCGTCAACATCAAACTTCAGCACAGTAATGAGCAAAGGGGGACCCGCCTTGACTGAGGTTTTGGTGAATGCTCAGAGTATTTCAGAGAACTTAAAAAACAACAATCAACGCATCGCTCAGGTTATCCAGAATTTTGAGCAAATTTCAGACACGCTGAAACGCGCGCAAATTGGAGCAACCATTTACAAGGTGAATACTGCTGTAGGCGGGTTACAAAAAGTGGTGAATGATATCAATGCGGGTAAAGGCTCATTGGGGCAATTGACACAGAATGATGCACTTCATAATCAATTGCTTCAAGCTTCAAAAAGTTTGGATCTATTGATTGATGATATCAATAAGAACCCAAAGAAATATTTGTCTTTCTCGGTAATAGGAAGAAAAGAGGAGGATGGATTTTCGAAAAAAGAATTAGATGAAATTCGTCGTGAGATTAGCAACATGACATTAGATAAACCCAAACAATGATACAGCAGATATTATTTATTATTCTACTAGGAGTTGGTGGATATTTGGCATTCAAACGTTTTCAATTTGTTAGACGCAATATTCTTTTGGGTCGTGATATTCAAATAGAAGGCGAAAGTAGTGATCGATGGAAAACCATGTTGCGTGTGGCATTGGGACAAGGCAAGATGTTCTCACGCCCTATCGCGGCAATTTTCCATTTGTTTCTGTATGTGGGTTTTGTGATTATCAATATTGAGGTTGTCGAAATTATTCTGGATGGAATTCTAGGACAACATCGCTTATTTCACGGAATCGGCGGTTTGTACAATTTCTTGATTGCCAGTTTTGAGGTGCTTGCTTTTTTGGTAATTGTCGGTTGTGTGGTCTTTTTGTACAGAAGAAATATCGCAAAACTTCCACGCTTTCATTGGAGAGAGATGACCAAGTGGCCGAAGTCCGATGCCAATATCATCTTGTTCACGGAAATTGCATTGATGTCTGCTTTCTTGAAAATGAATGCGGCTGAAAGTATCTTAGCTGCGCGTGGTGTAGAGCATTATGTGAATCTAGGAACAATGCCCATCAGTCAATTTGTTACTCCATTTTTAGAAGGGTACAGCACAGGAGCACTCATCGCCGTTGAACGTTTCTGCTGGTGGTTTCACATCATTGGAATATTGGCTTTCATTGTTTATTTGAGTTATTCCAAGCACTTGCACATATTATTGGCATTCCCCAATACCTATTACAGCAAGTTGCGACCAGCAGGCGCATTGGACAACATGAGCAATGTAACCAATGAAGTTAAACTGATGATGGATCCATCTGCTCAAGTGACAGAAGATCCAATGGCTCCCAAGAAGTTTGGTGCGAAGGATGTGTCCGATTTAAGTTGGGTTCAATTGATGAATGCATACAGCTGCACGGAGTGTGGTCGCTGTACTTCTCAATGTCCGGCCAATCAAACCGGAAAATTATTGAGCCCACGCAAAATCATGATGGATACACGTGATCGAATGGAAGAGGTAGGGAAGTGTCTTGATGCAGGTGTCGCATATGACAACAAGAGTTTGTTGGGTGATTACATTACGTTTGAAGAATTGTGGGCTTGTACCTCTTGCAATGCTTGTACAGAGGCATGTCCAGTGAATATCAATCCTTTGGAAATTATCATTGATTTGAGAAGATACTTGATGATGGAGGAATCGCAATCTCCAGAGAGTATCACAACGATGTTAACGAATATTGAAAACAACGGTGCGCCTTGGGCTTTCTCTCAAGCTGATCGTGCTAATTGGACACAAGAATAAAATTATGGCGGAATTTCAAGTAAGAACGATGGCCGATTGCATGGCCGCAGGGGAGCAACCCGAAGTGTTATTTTGGGTAGGATGTGCTGGAAGTTTTGATGATCGTGCCAAGAAAATTACCAAGGCTATAGCCAAGATTTTGCACAAAGCCAATGTGAGTTTTGCCATTTTGGGTAGCGAAGAAAGTTGTACTGGAGACCCAGCCAAACGAGCAGGAAACGAATTTCTTTTCCAGATGATGGCGATGCAGAACATTGAAGTGATGAATGCATATGAGGTGAAGAAAATCGTTACAGGTTGTCCACACTGTTTCAATACGTTGAAAAATGAATACCCCGCATTGGGAGGGAATTTTGAAGTGATGCACCACACCCAATTGATTCAAGAATTGATTGCGGACGGAAAGTTGAGTGTCGAGGGAGGTGAGTTCAAAGGAAAGAAAATTACCTTTCATGACCCATGTTATTTGGGACGTGGAAATGGTGAGTATGAAGCGCCTCGTGAATTGATTCAAAAATTGGATGCAGAGTTGGTTGAGATGAAACGTTGCAAGACTAATGGATTGTGTTGCGGTGCTGGCGGAGCGCAGATGTTCAAGGAAGCAGAAAAGGGAAATAAGGAAGTGAACATTGAGCGCACGGAAGATGCATTGGCTATTCAGCCCAATGTCATAGCAACAGGATGTCCTTTTTGCAATACCATGATGACCGATGGAGTCAAGCATTTCGAGCAAGAGCATGTCATCGCGGTGAAGGATATTGCCGAGTTGATTGCGGAGGCTGCTGATCTTTAAATTGTATTCTAACGCAAAGCGCGCCAAGATTTCGCAAAGTTCGCGAAGGTTTAAGAAGTAATTGTTTTGCGTCCTTTGCGCACCCTTTGCGTCCTTTGCGTTAAATATTTTCGATTATCAAAAGGGTTAATTGCAATTCGTTCTTACTCAATCACAATCCCGCAATGATCCAACAATCCATGAATATCGGATTGTGAGAACTTGGCTTTTTTGATTTTGTTTTTCTCAGTGTGAATGGAATAGCGAACAGAGGTTCGGAAGTCGGCCTGTTCCAAATTCGTGTTGTAAAATACAGCACCAGAGAAGTCACAGTTTGAAAATATGGATTGCGTAAAATCACCATCCGTAAAATCAACTTCCTGAAAATTACATCCTGAGAAAAGTGATTTTTTCAAGGTTACTTGAAAGAAGGAACTGTGGGTCAAATTACAGTTTTTAAAATTCATTTGGAGGCCCATTTGATTGGCATTTTCAAAGTGCAACCCCAGCATTTTGCAGTTGTGGAATTGCGCTTGTCTGAATGCCACGCCGTTGATGTTGCATAGGCTTAAATTACAATCGATAAATTCGCAATTGTAAAATTTGCAACCCGTCAAATCGAGGTTAGCGAAATTGCAAAATGAGAAAGTGCAGTCCTCGAAATCATTGGAGGGAAGCGGAGATGCGGTGAAGTCGGAATTTTCAAAGGTTCTATCGAAGATCATTTTCTGTTTTTATTAGGGCGGATTTTTATTCGTATGTGCAGTGATTTTTTTGTCGGGGCGAATAATTATTCGCCCGTTCTGAGATTTTTTTGTCAGGGCGAATAATTATTCGTCCGTTCGGCGAAGGATTTTATCGATGGATTTTCCTTTGGCCAATTCATCGATGAGCTTGTCGAGGTGGCGCACTTTCTGCACGATGGGATCTTGGATTTCTTCCACGCGATAGCCGCAGATCACGCCTTTGATCAATGCGGCATTCGGATGGTATTGCGGGCAATGGTTTAAGAATGATTCGAAGTCGCTTTGCTGTGTGATTTGTTCTTGAATGCCTTGGAGGTCATATCCGGTGAGCCAAGAGATGATGGTATTTACCTCTTCAATGGTTCGTCCTTTCTTCTCTGCTTTGGCTACATAGAGCGGATAGACGGAGGAGAATTTCATTTTATAGATTCGGTCTTGATTCGGGATCATTGAACAACTTGCTTTACAATTGGTTTTAAGGGTATGAAAGTAATCATCATTTTAACAGCATTCATTTTTTTTGCATTCATTATGGTACAAGCCGTTACACAAAGTTCTTCGAATAAGATTGAGCAGTATGCCTACACGGTGGAGCGTGAGATTGGAGATGTAGAGATCCGACAATATGAAGACGCTGTTTTTTCTAGCGTTCGATTGCAAGACAGTACATACGCCAACAGCGCCAACCAAGGCTTTCGTATTTTGGCTGGCTATATTTTTGGAGGCAATGACAAAGGGCAGAGCATCGCCATGACGTCACCAGTTGTTATGGAGATGGGCAAGGAAATGAAGATGTCATTCATGGTTCCATCGGGAATGAACATGGATAGTTTGCCCAAGCCCAACGATGGAAGAGTGTATCAAGAAAAAGTTCCCGGGTCTAAAATGGCGGTGATCCGTTTTGGCGGCTGGTCCAGTGATGAGAAGATTGAAGAGAAGAAGCAAGAGTTGATACACATTTTGAAAGAGAACAACATGTCGTTTGAAGGTCCCTTTTTGTACATGGGCTACAATCCACCGTATCAATTGGTGGGTAGGAGGAATGAAGTGGCGGTGAGGGTTAATTAGGGGGTGATAAATTGTTTGAAATAGTTGTATCCTGTAATATCAATATCCTCCTCGAGTTGTTCTAGGAGTTGCCTTTTCCTTTTGGCATGCACGTAGGAACCTTTGAGCTGTGTGAGATTGTAGATTATTCGAAAATATCTTTTCCCCAAGAAAATGACATTCTCAATTTGAATTTCCTTTTTCAATTTTTGAATACTCTTATTGTGATTGAGCATCATAGCATTTCGATATTGAAATACTCGAATCGCTTCGTGGTATCCTGGTTCGATGGGAAATAAATCGGACGGCTTTAAATTCTGAAAATACAACTTGGCGAAATATTCCGATTCTTGATAATGTTCAATCAAGTGAAGTCCTTCAACCATGATCCATTCATAGAAGGGGAAGTATCTTTGATTTTTTGAGGTCAAATAAATTTCAGATTGTTCTTCTATACAATGTTGAATTCTAATTTGAAGCAGCTCGGCTTCATTGTTTTCATGAGCTTCCCAAATCCCCAAAATGGCGGCTCTGGCCCTCAAGAACGGGTGCCAAGTCTTGAGTTTTTTTTCAGAGGGAAATGTTTTTTTCCAATTCAGTTTCTGCCAGTTTTTTCCCGAGAGTTTGAGTCCCCAGCATTGTAAGGCTAACGCATAGAAATTGGCAGAGTCATCTTTTTTTTCTTGCGCATAGATAGTAAGCCAATCGATGTAATGCCTTGCAAGTCCATCTAAGTAGGGTAGACGCTCGAAGAAATAGATTTGAGAAATTGGATTCTTGGCTAAGAAAGTTCCCAAGGCATCTAATAGTGCGGGTTTTTCGAATAGCCGTTGCGCTATTTTGGCGCACGCGTTTTGATAGTTGAAATCTTCAAATGAAGATAGTGGGATTTGAAAGAAATCCCTGATAAAGGGAACAAGGAAGTTGATTTCGGATTCATGAAGATCTTCCGTTTTAATTTCCGTTTTTGATACGATATATTGATTGATAATTATTTTGGAACTCTCGCTCATTTTGGATCCTGATTGAATAAATCCACAGGCCCGTCTCAAGGTTTGCGCGCTGATATTTTGGCGGGTAACTCGAAAAATATCGGCAGACAAGATTTCGCATTGAAATCCAAATTTCAATGGTTGACCCCAACGCTTTTCTAATTTCTCCTTCCAGTTCATACGATACCTCTATAAAGATAAAGTGAATCAAGATATATAACTCCAAGATGGAAGGCATTGGAAGAAAAGTTGCAAGAAGTACAAAATACATTTGACTTCAGCAAAATCAAAGAAATGAAAAATCAATATTTGTTTTCCTTAATTACGACAAGTCTGTCATTACTTCTTTTCTGTGTTGTGGTGGACTTGAAAGCCCAATCCCCACAAGGCATTCCTTATCAGGCAGTGGTGCGCAATGTTGATGGAAGTGTAATGTCCAATGCATCAGTAAATATGAATTTTAAAATACACGATGGATCTGCTAGCGGAAATGTGGTATATGAAGAAAGTCATGCTTTGACTAGCAATGCACAGGGATTGGTCTCGTGTGTGGTGGGAAATGGAGTTGTGTCTCAAGGCAACTTTGGAAATGTGCAGTGGGGCAGCGGCGCCAAGTTTTTGCAGGTGTTGATGGGTAATACAGATTTAGGGACTCAGCAGATGATGAGTGTTCCCTATGCGTTGTATGCTGGGGCATGTGAAATTTCGGTTTCCGAAATCGGTGATACTTTGTATTCTGGTAATGGAAATTTTGTGATTGTTCCGGGGATTAGTGATGCGAATTATTCTTCGACTGAAGTTTTATTTGTCCAAGGCGATGGTGTAACTGATATTGATGGAACGGTGTACCCGACTATTATTATCAATGGACAAGAATGGATGCAACAAAATTTGGCAGTGTCTAGATATCGAAACGGTGAACCTATTTCGACTGGATTGAGCAATTCCATATGGCAGAATATTACTTCAGGTGCTTATGCTATATACAACAATGATCTTGCTAATAATGCTACCTATGGTAAGTTGTACAATTGGTATGCAGTATCTGATAGCCGGGGACTCTGTCCATCAGGTTGGCATGTGCCAAGTGATGCGGAATGGACATCTTTTGTCGAAGGATTAGGTGGGCCTTTAGTAGGTGGAGGAAGAATGAAATCTATAGAATTATGGGCTATTCCCAATATAGGTGCTTCTAATGACAGTGAATTCAATGGAGTGCCTGCCGGATACAGATCAATTAGTGGAGCATTTAATTCTATTGGAAGTAGTAATTTTCTTTGGAGTGGTTCACAATCAAGTGATTTACAGGCTTGGGATAGATTACTGTCCTATTCCAACTCAAATTTGATATTGGGCGACAGCGATAAAAACAACGGCTTTAGTGTCCGTTGCATAAAAGATTAAATAAAAAAGTAAAAATGAAAACACAAATTATTTTGTTATCGTTGATATGTTCAATGATTCAATTAAATGCGCAGACATTGGTCCGCAAAGGTTCAAGTTCTTATGGAGATGTGCTTTATAATTGGGATGGAAAGAACCTAAGGCAAGGCTCAAGTTCTTACAGTGATGTCATTGTAAATTGGGATGGGAAGAACATCAGGAAGGGGTCGAGTGCATATGGTGATGTACTGTATAACTGGGATGGTAAAAATTTAAGACAGGGCTCTAGTAGTTATAGCGAAGTAATGTACAATTGGGATGGAACTAACATCAGGCAGGGGTCAAGCTCTTACAATGAAGTGTTATTCAATTATGATGGAAAGAACGTTAGAAGGGGTAGCAGCTCATATAATGATGTGATTTATAATACGGATGGGAAGCTACCCATCGCGATATTAATTTATATCATTGAGTAGACGTAATCAATAATATTCTTTGATTCATTATATGATTTGGGATTCAACACTCCGCGCTCTTTGCGAATCCTCCGCGCTCTTTGCGTTAGAAAAATTTTAACGCAAAGGCCGCCAAGATTTTCGCAAAGGCCGCAGAGAATGAGATGGATTAAATGCCATTACTGCTGTAAAGTCTCCGCGCACTTTGCGCTTCCTTCGCGCACTTTGCATTAGAAAAATTTGAGCGCAGAGGCCGCATAGATTTTCGCAAAGGATGCGGTGTGTAAGTTTTGATTACTTTATGCAACCTTATATAAATCTTGTATGGCATTGAAAATCTATTTCAATTTGCCGCATGAATGATTTTTATCCCGTTCAATATCAAAAATCTAATTCACACCAGTTTTGGTTTGTTTCCAACGGTAGGAAGAACATTTTAAAGTGTGTGCAATTCGATGTAATGGATTCCAATCGGAACTATTTTCATTTGAGTCTTTTGGACTACGATGAAAATTCCGGGTTGCTAAGTGATGATGTTGTTTCTAATAATAACGATACTTTCAAAGTGTTGTGGACGGTATTACATTGCGCGCAACTATTTATAACTCGATTTCCGGATGCTAAAATTACTTTTACTGGAAACTCAAGTAGTAGAGATCGATTGTTTAGAAGGCAAATCAATTCTAATCTTACAGAAGTTTCAGAGCTTTTGCAGGTTCAAATCCGAGAGGTGAAAAATGATTGCATAATATTCAATATTTCAAAAAGAAAATAATAAATTTGTACTGCAATGAAACAGGCAAAAGAAAAAAAAACAGATGATTCGCAAAGATTGAAAAAGGCAATGCGTATTGCAAAAAATCAACCTTCGCCCAAAATGGAAAAAATCAAACATTTGATTCCCATCATGGTCGAAAGTCTGAATCAAATGAATTGATTCACGCTCTTTACCTCAGTCATATTGCCATCGCCACCAAGAAACTATTATGCTCCTCCGCGCTCTTTGCGTTAGAAGTATCTCAAATGAACAAACAAAAAAGCCGAAGCATCTGCCTCGGCTTTTTTAATAGATCAATATTCTATTTTTCCAATGTGAACTCAATTACTTCTTGCCATTCATTCTCTGTTTTCAGCTTTAATCTGTTCGTTGAAATCGAGACGATATCATATGTAGCTTCACTTCCATCATCGGTGATTACTGTTAATTGTTTTTCATCAGCGGATAAGCTCCAATCTCCTCCGATTGATGCTGGGGTTGTAGAGGTATTATACACTGGTGTGCATGCACTTTCAGATGCCGTGTAATCCAATGTGACTTGCGATACAGTAGCCGTTAAAAAACAGGTTTTATCGGATTTCATTGTCCAATAATAATCGGAAATTTCGTAATTCTCAGTGAATTCCAAAATATCGCCGTTGTCACAAAATGTGTAGTCCGAATAACTGTCAGACATGGCATCAAATCCATCAATGGTGTAGGATTTGACTTCCCAATGGCCAGCGATTTTAGTTGCAACTGGAATGATACCACTTGGTGTATCGTCTTTTTTACATCCTGAAATGCCCAAGATGAAGGCCGCCATAAGCAGCACTGACCCGAAAGTCATGATTTGTTTTTTCATAAAAAATAATTAGGTGGGTTTTATTTTTCTAGAGTAACCAAATATACAGTTGACCATTCCTGATCTACAAAACGCAATTTTAATTGAGTGCTTGTCAATGACAATACTTCATACGCTCGTTCTGCACCATCGGTAGCAATAGTCAAGTACTTTTTGTCGGAGGATAAACTCCAGCTTCCCTCGGAATATCCAGGACTGGTGATTGTTTCATAAACTGGTGCACATGCTATTTCCGAGGCGTTTAGATCCAAACTTACGGTGACAGCGTCAACGGATAACGTACATGTGCTGTCTGTTTTTAAAGACCAAATGTAGTTTTCCATGGAAAAAGTTTCGCTGTATTCGATAACATCGCCATTCATGCAGAAGATCACATCCGAATAACTTTCATTCATGATGTCTTCACCATCGACGGTGTAGGATTTCACTTCCCAGTCGCCATCAAATGTTTTGGGCTTACTGATTGTTGCGGAAGGTGTGTCGTCTTTTTTACATCCTGAAATGCCCAAGATGAAGGCCGCCATAAGCAGCACTGACCCGAAGGTCATGATTTGTTTTTTCATAAAAAATAATTAGGTGGGTTTTATTTTCAATGCAATATAATGCAAATTTATGAAAAACCAAATAATGGCTTTTATCGCAACTCAACTATTCCGACGCGATCTCCAACTGTAACTGAAGAACAAAATCTTGAATCTCGAGAAACTTTGATCCAACATTCTTCCATATCTGCTGAGAAATTGATATCATCAAAAATGATGACCGTTCCAGGTTTGCTGTATTTCAATACAATTTCCAATTGGGGTAGTACGAACTCTTGGGTGTGTATGGCATCGATGAAGGCAACATCAATGAATTGACCAACGGGCAATACTTTTTCGATGTTTTCTTCAAAAGTGCCTATGGTCAATTGATAGGGATGCCCCATTTGTTTCAAATTCTCATTGGCCAATTGGGCCCAGACATCATTGGGGTCAAAGGTCAATAGCTGTCCGAAATTATTGGCTTTTAATCCAGCCAGAAAATACATGCCAGAAACGCCAAACGCTGTTCCGAATTCAATGACATTTTCGGCGCGTTTTCGCTGAACCAAATGGGTGAACAGATTGCCCATAGTGGGCTGGGTCCTTACCTGATTAGAACTTCTTGTGGTTTTTACAGCGCCAAGGTATCCATCCCACAAGGGTTTTTCTCCCTGCTCATTGGTAAGTATGGCTCGTTTCTCGATAAAAGTTGCCATAGGCCCAATGGGGGGCTTGACAAAATCTTGACCTAAATTCTGCACCAACCAAGATTGTGCATCGCGTTGAATCCATTCAAGCGGGATCTTCCGACCTACGTAGTTGATGTAATATGGGCGGAGGATTTTCTTGAGTGTATTCAGCATAGGACTTAATTAGAATTCTGCGTTCAATGGTGTGCGCGGGAAAGGAATAACATCGCGGATATTGGTCATGCCCGTGGCATACATCACCATTCGCTCAAAGCCCAACCCAAATCCTGCATGCGGACATGTACCAAATTTTCTTGTCTCTAAATACCACCAAATGTGGTCTTCGGGGATGTTGAACTGCGCACACTTTTCTTTCAATACGTCGTAACGTTCTTCACGCTGAGAACCGCCGATGATCTCTCCTATGCCGGGTACCAAAATATCCATGGCGGCAACTGTTTTTCCATCTTCGTTCAATCGCATGTAAAAGGCCTTGATGGCAGCGGGATAGCCTGTGATAATAACTGGCTTTTGAAAATGTTTCTCTACCAAGTATCGCTCATGCTCGCTTTGCAAATCAATGCCCCAAGAGACATCGTATTTGAATTTCTTTTTCTTGTAATGATTGGAGTTCATTAAAATATCAATGGCCTCGGTATAGGTAATTCTTTCAAATGGATTTTCGACAACAAATTTCAATCGATCAATCAATGGCATGGTTTGTCTTTCATCCATGGGCTTGGTCTTGTCTTCTTGCGCTTCACGATCTTGAAGGAAAGTTAGATCTTCTATTGCATTGTCTAAAACATATTTCAAACAATACTTTAAAAAATCTTCTGCCAAATCCATATTGTCGACGATGTCATTAAAGGCAACCTCGGGCTCTATCATCCAGAATTCCGCCAAGTGACGTGAAGTGTTGGAATTTTCTGCACGGAAGGTTGGCCCGAAAGTATATACTTTTCCCAAAGCCAATGCCGCAAGCTCCGCTTCGAGCTGACCGGATACAGTGAGGTTGGACGATTTGCCAAAGAAATCTTGGCTGTGATCCACGTCGCCATCTTCTGTCCTTGGCACATTATTCAAATCTAGAGTGGTTACCTTGAACATTTCACCCGCACCTTCGGCATCACTGCCCGTGATAATAGGGGAGTGGAGGTAAAAGAATCCACGCTCGTTAAAGAATTGATGCACCGCAAAGGCCAGGTGGTGGCGCAAGCGAAATACCGCACCAAAGGTATTTGTTCTAAATCGCAAATGAGCTTTCTCACGCAAGAAGTCCAATGATGTTTTTTTCATTTGGATAGGAAACTCATTGGGATCGCAATCGCCAAGAATTTCAAGACCAGTAGCAATGATTTCTACATTTTGTCCTTTACCTAAACTTTCAGCAACTTTACCTTGTACAGAAATACAAGTGCCGGTATAAAGGCGTTTCAAATCGTTTTCGGAAAAGTCAGTGGTGTTGACTACCACTTGCAAATTGTTGATGGTCGATCCATCGTTTAATGCAATAAACTGGTCATTTCTGAAAGTTCTTACCCATCCTTTAACAACAACCTCTGCGCCTATTGATGGTTGAGATAAAATTTGTTTGATTTCTGTTCGCTTCATTTCTCTTTAGCTGAAGCGCCAAAGTTAATCAATTACAAATGAATTGGTGTATTCGTTTTTTCAGATTCGACAACGCCGTCGCGCATTCTGATGATGCGGTGAGCGTATGCCGCAATGTCCTCTTCATGGGTAACCAATATAACAGTATTTCCGGCGTCGTGTATATCTTGAAACAGCTTCATGATCTCATAGGAAGTTTTGGTGTCAAGATTTCCGGTTGGTTCATCTGCTAAAATAATGGAAGGGTTATTGACTAGTGCTCTGGCCACGGCGACGCGCTGTCTTTGTCCACCCGATAGCTCGTTGGGTTTATGCTGTATTCTGTTACCCAAACCTACTTGTTCAAGAACTTCCTTGGCTCGAGCCAATCGCTTTGACTCAGACCATCCTGCGTAAACCAAAGGGAGGGCTACATTTTCGAGAGCGGTGTACTTGGGCAATAAGTTAAAGGTTTGAAACACAAACCCAATCTCTTTATTTCGGATAGCAGCCAGTTCGTTGTCATCAAGTGTGGCAACATTGGGACCATTCAGGTAATACTCACCTGTAGTAGGGCGATCCAGACAGCCAAGAATATTCATCAAGGTTGATTTCCCTGAACCTGAAGGACCCATTAAGGCAACGTATTGATTTTTTTCGATATTTAGAGCTACACCATTTAAAGCGTTTACCTCTTCTTCTCCGACCACATATCGCTTGGTTAATCCCTCAATTCTTATTAGACTAGACATGGAGCGAAAATAAAGCAATGAGGCAACTTTTGGCTTATATTTACCATCAATAATTGTATAAAAAGGTTAACTCCCGATGGCATCGGGTCTTAACCCGATGTAAAAGGTTAGAAAAATGGCATCGGGTCTTAACCCGATGTATAAGGTTAGAAAAATGGCATCGGGTCTTAACCCGATGTATAAGGTTAGAGAAATGGCATCGAGTTTCAACCCGATGTATAAGGTTAGAAAAATGGCATCGGGTCTTAACCCGATGTATAAGGTTAGAAAAATGGCATCGGGTCTTAACCCGATGTATAAGGTTAGAAATATGGCATCGGGTCTCAACCCGATGTATAAGGTTAGAAAAATGGCATCGGGTTTCAATCCGATGTATAAGGTTAGAAAAATGGCATCGGGTCTTAACCCGATGTAAAAGGTTAGAAAAATGGCATCGGGTCTTAACCCGATGTATAAGGTTAGAAAAATGGCATCGGGTTACAACCCGATGAAAAAGGATAAAAGTTTATTTGAAATGAAAATGAGATTTGTGAAAGGTTTAATCAGCGGGTTGGTGTTGATGGCATCTACATCAATGGCGCAAATAAATGTAACCAATGGAATGACAGCGGATGAAGCTGTTCAATATTTGTTAGGTCCAGGGGTTACCTATTTCAATGCTCAATTCACAGGAAGTGCTCTTCAGTTGGGACAGCTTACAGGACTCGGAGCTCCCTCAAATTTTACTATCCCTGAAGGGGTTGTTATTTGTACTGATGATGTGGTGACACTCTCTCCGACAGGCGTTGTTGGTGCCATTACACCGGACATTGCTACTCAGCCTGATTTGTTGGCTGTGGCTCAGTCCGTGCCTCCATTGATTGGCCAGACTTTCACGATTACAGGTGTGCACAATGTCGCCATGTTGGAATTTGATTTCGTGGCAACCGGAAATACCTTGAATTTCAACTACATTTTCGGATCAGATGAGTATCTCACATTTGTCAATTCTCAGTACAACGATGTGTTTGCGTTTTTCTTATCTGGTCCTGGTATTACAGGTCCTTATGCTTCTCCAGCGGGTTTTCCTGGAGGCGCTGTGAATATTGCTGCTGTTCCCAATTCAAATCCTCCTTTGCCGATTACGATTAGTTCCGTTAACAACGTGCTGAATCAGACTTATTACATTGATAATCCTGCAAACAACGATATCTCATCAAACGGATATACTGCATCATTGTTGGCAGAGCACCCACTTCAGTGCGGTTCAACGTATCACATCCGATTGGCAATTGCGGATTGTGGCGACCAAAGTTTACAGTCTTTTGTTTGTTTAGAGGCTGGATCTTTCAACGTTGGTACTAACTTGATAACTCCTCTTTCAGTTTCAGCGCCAGGTATAAGTCCTATCCCCAATTTCCCAGCGAATGCAATCTTAGAAGGAGAAAGTTGCTACGATGGTTCTTTCATCATCAACCCACCAGCATGTTCTGTTGATCCAGATACGATTTTGATTGAGTATGGTGGTTCAGCAATTTTGGGTACCGATTACACCACTGGTGGTGTGACAGAAATTATTTTGTATCCCAATACCCCAGATACCTTATTTATCAATGCTTTGGTAGATCTTCAGGCAGAGACGGATTCTACAATCACCTACAGCGGTATTACTTCAGGGGTAGAGACAATAACCGTTAGCTTCATTTATGATCACTTGGTAAATGGTGTGATGGAAATCGACACTGCAGTCGCTTCTCTTTTGTTGGTCGATTATAATCCAGTTCAATTGGGAGAAATTAATGACTTGGCCATGTGTTATGGCGTTCCACAAAGTGTCAATGCTTCTTCTCTTGTGTCGAATGGAGTTCCGAATTACACATATTCTTGGGAGAATCCCGATGGTACGGTTATCGGTACGGGACCCACTCAAAACTTGAGTCACAGCGCGGCCAATCCAATTGCAGAAGGTGAATACTGGGTAACGGTTCGTGACTACTGTGGGATCACAGATTCTGCAAAATTCGAAATCGTCACACCCAACCCACCTCCCGCTTACGGAACCACGGTTGATTCGCTTATTTGTATGGGAGATCCAGATACTTTGATGTTGCCTATTAATTCAACTTTCGATTATGAGTGGTATTATTACGATGTGGAGCAGGCAATAGAAGTTTCCATGCCTTCCAATACCAATTATTTGATTTTGAATTCTGTTTATCCTGAAACTTACCACTGCGTATTAACTGAAACTACCTGTGGATATGATGATACAGCGAGTTTTGTTTACATTCCACAGATTTGCGATATCATTATTCCTAATATCATTACACCCAATGAGGCTTATGATCCAACGGATATTTACATCAATGACCCTAATCAGAACTATGGTGACCCAAAGGGAAATAACAGCCTTTGGATTCAAGGATTGGTGGACAACAAAGGTGTAAGAAGATTCCCGGGTTCTACTTTGAAGGTATATAACCGTTGGGGAACCTTGGTTTATGAAAATGAAAACTATGACAATAGTTGGAATCCCCGCGATCTAACCGAAGGAACCTACTATTATGTTTTCATGTTAAAGCGCAAGGCCAAAGATGAATTCTTCAAAGGCACAGTAGAAATATTCCGATAGAACTATCGGACAACCAATGAAAGGCCGGACATGAGTTCCGGCTTTTCTATTTGCATCAAATCCAAAATAGTGGGTGCAACATCAGCTAGTATACCATCTTTTACATCTTTGATATCTGGACTGATGACCCATACAGGTACAGGATTGGTGGTATGTGCAGTATTGGGACTGCCATCCTCATTAAATGCTTTGTCTGCATTGCCGTGATCGGCTATGATGACGAATTGATAACCCATCTCAAGTCCTTTGTTTACCACAGATTCAAGACATTGATCTACCGTTTCTACAGCTTTTACAATGGCTGGAAATACTCCGGTATGTCCAACCATATCTGGATTAGCAAAGTTCAAGCAAATAAAATCTGGTTGGCTTTCTGACATAAACTCGATGGCCTTATCTTTTAGTTCAGGGGCACTCATTTCAGGCTGTAAGTCGTATGTGGCTACCTTGGGCGAATTGGCCATTGCACGCAATTCACCTGGAAATTGTTCTTCTCTGCCACCGCTAAAAAAGAAGGTGACATGTGGATATTTCTCCGTTTCGGCCATCCTCAATTGGGTTCTCCCCGCCATGGAAATTACCTCACCCAATGTCATCGCTAAATTGTCCTTTTCGTATACAACGTGAACATTTTTGAACCGCTCATCATATTGTGTCATCGTGACATAATGAAGATTCGGAATGATGTGCATGTTGAATTCCTCAAAATTTTCTTGACTCAATACTTGAGTGATTTCTCGGCAGCGATCTGTTCTAAAATTGAAGCAAATGACAATATCATTTTCTGAGATCTGACCGTTGGTATTGGCCATTACAAAAGGCTCAATAAATTCATCTGTTGTCTGCTGAGCATAGCTTTGCTGAATGGCCTCTTCTGCAGATTGGACTGGGATGCCTTTTCCGTGAACATATAAATCATATGCTTTTTTTACGCGCTCCCATCTTTTGTCTCGGTCCATCGCAAAGTATCGTCCAATGACCGAGGCTATTTTTACAGAAGTATGCGATATAGCTTCTTCAAATTCATTTATAAATCCCAATCCACTATTGGGGTCTGTATCTCTGCCATCCGTTATTGCGTGCACGTAGGTTTCAACTGTTGGGTATTGAGATGCAATTTCTGTGATTGCCACAGCATGCTTCCAATGAGAGTGTACGCCTCCGTCGCTGATTAATCCTATCAAATGAACCTTGGATTTTCTTAAAGACGCCTCTTGGAAAGCCGCGTTGATAACAGGATTTTTGTAAAAGTCACCTTCTCTTATTTCTTTATTAATTCGAACCAATTCTTGAAATACAACACGGCCAGCGCCAATATTCATATGGCCAACTTCACTATTACCCATTTGTCCATCAGGAAGGCCTACATTTTCGCCGTCAGTTCTTAACGTCGCATGCGGGTGTGTTGCTGTGAGCGCGTCTGTAAATGGAGTATGTGCATTGAAAATTGCGTCACTGCTATCTTTTTTTCCAATGCCCCATCCGTCAAGAATGATCAAAGCTGCCTTTTTTGTCATAATGGTAAATTTACTTCGGCACAAGTGCCACCTGTTTGTCTATTTGAAAATGAAATGCTTCCGCGGTAAAAACGAACAATATTGTTCACTAGATATAATCCAAGGCCACTGCCACTAATTTGGTCCGCAACTTGGGCATTTCTATAAAATTTTTGAGTCATGAGTTGAGATTCTTCCTCCGAAACTCCTTTCCCTTCATCCAAAATATGAATGATTATACTGCCTTCAATTCGCTTGACAATTACCGTTATTGTACTGGGGCTTGGACTGTACTTGCAAGCATTATCAATAAGATTGAAAAAAACAGAGCCCAATAACTCTGGATCTATCTGTAATTTACACGCAGGGTCAATTTGAATTTCAAATAAATGATCAGGGTACCATTTGCGAATTTTCTTTAACTCTGTGTCTACAAATTCAGCAAGTGGAATGAGTTGATCGTGATTTTCAAAACGCCCAGTAGAAGTTCTTGAAGTGAGAAGAATGTTTTCTATTTGCTTCTGAAGACGTGTCAGTTCTCCTTGAGCTTGAGCAAGTATTTGCTTTTGTTTTTCCTCTTCGGTTTTATGTCTGGTTAGGGTATCTAACATCAAGCGAATAGAGGCAATAGGTGTTTTTAATTCATGGGTTACCGATAGCAGAAAAGTTTTTTCTACGGTGGCAGATTCCATTTCCCTTTTGATGCTTTTGTTGATCCATCTAAACCCCAAGAAGAGCAGGATTGAAAATACGGCCCCTTCTCCGATGATCATGCTTAGTTTGTTAAAAGCTTGGTTCTGGTCGGGATAAAGAATTTTGTAGCTCCTGTAAAGTTGTACTCCCCACCAAAAAAGTTGAAGGATAACATAAACAAAGAGTATGTGTAAAAGCCGCTGACGAAAGCTGCGTTGGATCATGTGGTAAAATTACGTCGATTTGGGCTTGTGGTGATTAACTTTGACCTATGAAAAAGTGGTTCGCCCTCATTTTATTGTTTTTTATTCTGCCATTTGCAATTAATGCACAAAAGGTAGGATTGGTGTTAAGTGGTGGTGGGGCGCAGGGATTGGCCCATATCGGGGTAATCAAAGCTTTGGAGGAAAGAGGAATTCCCATTGATTATATTGTTGGAACGAGCATGGGTGGGGCTATTGGTGCTATGTACGCTTCGGGAATGAGCGTTTCTGAGATGATAGATTATGTCAGTTCTGAAAATTATTGGCGCATGTCTGAAGGGAAAGTGGGTAGTGAGTTTCAATTTTATTACCGTGAGCCGATGCGTGATGCAGGGATGTTGAAATTGAACTTAAAAAAAGGCGCAGGTCTCAAAGTAGTACTTCCAACACATTATATCGATCCTGAACCTTTAGATTGGGAGACCATGGAAGGATTGGCCTGGGCATCGTTGCGAAGCAAAGAAAATTTTGATTCTTTGATGATCCCCTTTCGCTGCGTGGCGGCTGACGTTGAAAATAAAAAAGAAGTTGTTTTTAAGTCAGGCTCATTGTCAGAAGCAATTCGTGCTTCCATGACTTATCCGTTTTACATTCCACCGATTCGAATCCAAGATAGATTGTATTTCGATGGTGGTATTTATAACAACTTTCCCATAGATGTTATGTGTAGTGAGTTTGCTCCAGATTTGATTATTGGTTCCAATGTATCTAAGTCCGCAAGCAAAGTTGATGAGAGTGATGTCATGTCTCAATTGGAAAATTTGATCATTTATAGAGATAATCCTCAATTTTCTTGCGATCAATTTCGTACCATAGAATTGAATATTGAAGCCGGAACCTTTGATTTTCAGCGAGCCAAAGAAATTGTACAAATGGGCTATTTGCAAGCGCAGAAGTACTTAGATGAGTTGGATTCATTGAGCCAAAGAAAAATGGCTCCTTTTGAAATTCAACTCAAAAGAAGTGGGTTTTTAAAACTACCGTATCCGAAAACCTTATCCAAACTTGCTGTTCAAGGTCTTTCAAGTAAGGAGAATGATCGCTTACAATCTTCATTGCTCAATGGTTTAAAGGAAATGAACTTGATGAAGTTTGAACCTCGATTTTATTCTTTCTGGAAAGAGCCTGGCATTGCATCCGTTTTTCCAGTTGTGAGATTAGATAAGAATAACACTTCTGGTTATTTGCTCGAATTGCGCGTAAAAAAATCTCCACCGATTCAGGTTTCATTGGGAGGCAATTTTTCCTCAAGGTCAATCAATACCGGAATGGTGAGTTTTATTCAACGACCATTGAAGTCATTTAATTTCATGTGGTACGGCAATAGTTATTTCGGTCGATTCTACGGATCTGTGCTTTTGGGAACGGAGTATCGCAATAGAAGTTATCGAATTCCTATTAGTATCAATTTGGAATATTGCCAAAATAGATGGGATTATTATCGCAGTGTTTCCGCTTTTTTTGAAGATACCAAGCCTTCCTTTGTATTGAAATATGATCGTTATCTCAAAGCACAATTGAGATGGGCCTCTGGTCAACATTCAGTTGTGAAGTTCCAAAGCTATGCCATGGATCAACGGGATAATTATTACCAGACGCGTCAATTCATTAGCGTAGATACAGCGGATGTAACCCATTTAGAGGGTTGGGTAAATAAGTTGTCTTGGGATGTGAATACGTTGAATCAAACCATGTATGCATCAGAGGGACACCGGGCATTTATTCAATTGAAGAATGTAAACGGCACTGAACTAACTGTTCCCGGAACAACAAACCTCATCAGAGATTCCACCGTGGCTCACCAAAATTGGCAAGTAGTAATGATCAGAACAGAAGGCTATCTTAAATTATTGAAGCGTTGGTCTCTGGGATATGCCATGGAGGGTGTACACAGCAATCAAAAGGTTTTCAATAACTATGTTTCTACATTGATTCAAGAGCAAGCGTATTTACCAACGGCCGAGAGTTCTACATTTTTTATGTCGCAATTTAGAGGTCTTACTTACTTGGGTGTTGGGGTTAAAAGTGTGTTCAATTTGGGCAATAATTTACAATGGAGAGTAGAGGCTCATCAAATGAATAACTATCGGTATTTTGCTCAAGATGATTTTAGCAAAGCTGTTTTAAATCGCGATGTCCTTAAAAATAGAATTTACAGTTCAAGTATGGTGTATCAAACCTTGGCGGGTCCGGTTTCTTTGCAGCTCAACTATTATCAAGGAAAGACAGATCCGTTTTCGCTCATGATTCACTTTGGGTATATTCTTTATAATGACTCACCACGTGATTGATTCTTTATCTTTGTCCAATCAAAATTCATTGAAAATGTCAAAAATTAAATTTGCAGTAATCGGAGCAGGGCATATTGGAAAGCGCCATGCGGAAATGGTCAAGCGCAATCCGGATTGTGAGTTACTAGCCTTTTGTGATGTGCGTTCTGCCGAGGAGTGCAATATTTTGGATTTCCAGGTCCCGCTTTTTCACGATGTTCAAGAGATGTTTAAGGCACTTCCTGAAATCGATGTTGTGAGTGTTTGCACGCCAAATGGGCTGCACGCCAGTCAATCTATGCAGGTGTTAAATGCCATGAAGCATTTGGTTGTAGAGAAGCCTATGGCTTTAACCAAAGCAGCATGTGAGGAAATTATATTCAAGAGCTTACAAGTCCATAGGCAAGTGTTTTGTGTAATGCAAAATCGATATAGTCCACCTTCACAGTGGATAAAACAAATACTTGAGGAAAATAAGTTGGGAGAGATTTACATGGTAAATATCAATTGCTATTGGAATCGTGACGATCGCTACTATAAAAAGGGGCATTGGAAGGGTTCTCTAGAAAGTGATGGAGGAACATTGTTTACTCAATTTTCACATTTCATAGATATCATGTATTGGTTGTTTGGCGACATCACCAATATTCAAGCGCGTATGATGGATTTTAATCACGGTCATTCCACTCAATTCGAGGATTCTGGAATGGTGAATTTTGAGTTTGTCAATGGTGGTTTGGGGTCTTTCAATTTCTCTACATCCGTATATGATCAAAATTATGAGAGTAGCATGACCATTATCGGAGAGAAAGGAACTGTGAAAATTGGGGGGCAATATATGAACGAGGTTCAGTATTGTCACATCCAAGATTATGAAATGCCCGTATTGCCAGAGGGTAATCCTGCCAACGATTATGGTCTTTATAAGGGTTCAGCAGCCAATCACGTATTCATCATTGAGAATGTGGTGGAGACGCTAAAGGGCCAGAGTATTATTACCACTAATGCATTAGAAGGAATGAAAGTGGTTGACATCATTGAACGTATGTATGATGCAGCGCCTAAGATTAGGAAATAAGGAATTGTTTGAAATAAAAAATGGCCCGCGAGGGCCATTTTCATTTTCGTATGCTTGGGTTATTGGGTAACCGCATTATAGTTGATTTGCCATTCGGGATCGTCCATGAATAATTCGTTAGCATATCCCATCCATTCAGCAGCTTTCTTTTTGTCGTTGGCATCGCCCAACTCATTGGCATAAGTAATAAGAGCTGATTTCAATAGCTTTTTCACTTCTTCATTGTCTGTTGAGTAGGTTTGAGAGACCAATAGTTCTTTGGCCTTTGCAAATTCTGTGTCTGATTCCTTTACGGCTTTGGAATGTGCAAAACAAAGGGCAAGCATCAAATGCGCTCCCGCATCATTAGGGTCAAAGTCCACCATGCAATCATAAAAACCTTTGGCTTTGGTATACTTACCGCCTTCATATTGGATATCCCCCTCAACGGTTAAGTCTTTTCTCAAATTGATGAAATAATCAGGGAAGTCCTGGACGTATTTTTTCTCCTTGTCTTTTGCTGCATATTTAGAAGTGTATTTCATCGCATCTTTGAATGCGTTTTTGTACTCTTCCATTTGGGCATACTTTTCAATTTTAGACATCTCGTACAAAGACATCGCGATGTACAAATAGGGGAGCGGGTGTTTTTTAGTGGCATCGCCTACCGTATAATTTTCAGCCTTATTCAAGACTTTTTCATATTTCTGATCGACAAACAAAGACAGTAGATCTTTGAACTCAGTTTCTTGGGCTTTTGCAAATTGAGCAAAAAGCATCAAAGCAAGTAGGGAGAAGATTTTAATTTTCATGTTGCAGTTTTTCTATTCGTTGCTAAAAACAATGCCAAAATAGAACATTTATTTGATAAAAGTGCCATTGATACAGAAAATTACGCAAAGGTTGGGGATTGCTCTTTGTATATTCGCACGAACCTCAGAAAATTGAAATGATAAAAAAGTTACTTTTTATAATGTGTCTCGTTGCCCTTTCCCAATGGGCTTTGGCGCAGGGATCTGTTCGCGGATTTATCAAAGATAAAGAATCGGGGCAACCGGTATTTCCAATTACGATTGGCTTGGAAGGCACAGAATACGGGGGCACTACAGATAACTCGGGGTATTATTCTTTGACCAAAATCCCTGCGGGTAATTACACATTGGTAATCATTTCCATGGAGTTCAAGGCGATTAAAGAGCCAATTACCATTGTGAATGGACAGGTATTGAGTAGAAACTACTTGGTTGAAAAAGATGGTATCGAGATGTCTACCTTGGAAATTAATTCACGCAAGGCGGATCAATTGAATAACGTAAATATTTCTTCTGAGACCATTCGTTCTCAGGATATCAAAAAGATTCCCTCAATTGGTGGCCAAACGGACATCGTTCAATACTTAACTGTTCTTCCAGGATTCGTAAGCACGGGTGACCAAGGTGGACAGATCTTTGTTCGCGGAGGTAGTCCAGTACAAAATAAAGTGTTACTCGATGGTATGATTGTGTACAATCCGTTTCACAGTATTGGGTTGTTTTCAGTTTTTGATACCGATATCATTTCTACCGCGGATGTGTACACCGGTGGCTTCAATGCTCAATACGGTGGCCGCCTGAGCTCTGTTATGGATATTACAACGCGTGACGGAAATAAAAGAAAGAATACGGGTCGCGTGGGCATCAATCCCTTTGGTGCGAAAGTTCTATTGGAAGGTCCATTGAAGAAACTTACAGAAAAAGGAAATGGTATTTCTTATGTCTTCTCGATGAAGAACTCTTATTTGGATCAATCTTCAAAGGCGATTTATCCATACGTCAACAATGGCAATGGTCTTCCGTTCCGTTACCGCGATATGTATGGTAAGGTGTCCTTTGGTGGCGCAACAGGTAGTAAACTGAATTTGTTTGGATTTTCTTTCAATGATGCTGTAACCAAATACCAAAGTTTGTCCAATTTGAGTTGGCAAAACAACGGCTTTGGTGGAAATTTTGTTGTAGCTCCTTCGGGATCTACCGTATTGATTAATGGAAACTTTGCATTCTCGGATTACAACTGTAAGTTGGAAGAGGTGAGTATTCCAGATCGCGAAACAGGTATTTCTAGTTTCAATTTTGGATTGGATTTTAAATACAATATTGAAGATGATGTCCTGAATTATGGGATGGAGGTGGTTGGATTTTCTACCAATTACAATACTTTCAATTCTCTTGGGGTAAAAGTAGATTTGGCACAGAATACAACGGAGTTGAATAGTTATGTTACATACAAAATCAATCGCAAGAAATGGTTGTTGGAGCCTGGGTTACGTTTGCAGTACTACAGTTCTTTGGGTGTAGTATCTCCAGAACCTCGGATTGGATTTAAATACAAACAATCTGAGCGATTGCGTTGGAAGTTTGCCGCAGGAAGATATTCTCAAAACTTGATGGCAACCAATTCAGACCGCGATGTTGTCAATTTATTTTATGGATTCTTAGCAGCACCAGAGGAGTTGCAGAATGAGTTCATCACACCTGATTTTGAGACCAAGCAGGTGAAGAACTCCTTGCAGCGTGCTTTGCATTACGTGGTAGGGATGGAGTTTGATGTAAACGATGCATTCAATATCAACTTGGAAGGATACTACCGTGATTTCCGTCAATTAACCAACATCAACCGCAACAAGATATTCCCAGATGATAACGATCATCAAGATGAATCCGAGCTTTTGCGCAAAGATTTTATTTTGGAGACAGGTCGTGCCTACGGTGCGGATATCGTTTTGAAATATGAAACCAAGCGTCAGTATTTCTATGCGGTATATTCCATCATGAAAGTGGATCGTTGGGATGGTTTTACTTGGTATGCTCCGGTATTTGACCGCCGTCACAATGTCAACTTTGTAGCAACACACAAAATGGGTGCTAAGCGCGATTGGGAACTCTCTGCAAGATGGAATTTGGGTAGTGGACTGCCATTCACTCAAACGCAAGGATACTACCAGCCCAATTTGACGACGGGTGGAATCAGCACAGATTATGTCTACGCCAATTCCAATGAGATGGGTATTCAGTTCGCTCAATTAAACGGTGGTCGCTTGCCTTACTATCACCGATTGGATTTGAATTTGAAAAAGACTTTGAAAGGTGAGCGTTTCAATTGGGAGTGGAACTTGGGTGTTACCAATGCGTACAACAGAGCCAACGTATTCTACATTGATCGTATCACTGCAAAGCGCACAGATCAGTTGCCCATCATGCCAACATTTGGTATGGAGTTAAGCTTTTAAAAGTTCTTCTGCATTGGCAATTGCTGCGGGTGTTGGAGTTTTACCACTCAACATCTCAGCAATTTCTTGAATTCTTGTTTTTGCATCCAGTGCTTGAACCTTGGTCAAGGTTCTTTCTTGTCCGTGCTCTTTGTATACTTTGAAATGATGGTTGGCTTTGGATGCAACTTGTGGCAAGTGGGAGATGGCAATGACCTGCATTTGTCCAGCGCACTTTTGCAGAAGTTGTCCCATTTTCAATCCCACATCACCACTTACCCCTTGGTCGATCTCATCCAAAATCATAACCGGTAAGTTTTGACGAGAGGCCATAACGGCTTTCAACGCGAGCATGACCCTGGAGATTTCTCCACCTGATGCAGCCTGCTGAATGGCTTGTGGCGCCATGCCTTTGTTGGCTGTGAATAAGATGGCAATGTCATCGCAGCCGTCTATTTTAGGTGCAATGGACGTGAGGGCAACATGAATTTGAGCATGCTCCATGGACAATTGATGCAGCCAATGCGACATTTCTGTAGTTAACAATGACGCAGCTTCCATTCTTCTTTCATGAATGATTTTTCCGGCTGTTAAAACTTGTGCTTCTAATTCAGCAATGCTCAATTGAAGTTGGGCAATTTCATCTTCGACGTTTCCAATGCCTTGCAATTGCTCATTCCATTTTTCTTTGAGTTGGTTGAGCTCATCGGCATCTTGCACCCTGTGCTTCTGCTGGAGTCGGTAGATTTCTCCCAGTTGTTCTTGCAGTTGATTCAAGATTTGTGGATCAACAGATACTTCGTCAGAGAGTCCTTCAACTTCTTGATGAATGTCCTTTACCTCGATAATCAGCGATTTGATGCGCTGGGATATCCCTTCCCACTGGGCTCCATATTTGGCAATGCGTTGAATGTTCTGTTGAGCAACGTTTAGCCTTGTGTTGATGCCATCAGCACCGTCTAAAATTTCTAGTGTCGTAGATAAGCAGGATTGAATTTCCTCGGCGTGTTCTAAAGTTTCTACTTGCTGTTCTGCTTCTTTGATTTGAATTTTTCCAAGTGGAGAATTATCCAATTCCTCCCATTGAAATTTGATGAAATCCGCAGTAGCATTCCATTCGGCTTGCAGTTGGATTTTCTCATCTAATGTCTTTTTTGTGGATTGCCAGTTTTTATAGAGCGTTGAATAGTTTTCAAGAGGCAACTCATTTTTCGCAATGGCATCTAGAATTTCTAATTGAAAATTTCGTTGCCCAATGAGACTTTGCTCGTGTTGGGAGTGTATATCAATCAATCGTTGTCCTGCATCTTTGAGAAGCGAAACATTGACCGGTGTATCATTGATAAAAGAACGAGATTTACCTGTAGGAAGGATTTCTCTTCTAATGGTTAGGACATCTTCCCAATCTAAGTCGTGGTGTTTGAAAAATGATTTCCAATTTTTACTCCCAATTTCAAATTGCGCCTCAATCACGCATTTCTGCTCATTATTCCTGAAGATTTTTGCATCTGCTCGTTGACCCAACAACAAACCAATGGCTCCTAGCAAAATGGACTTTCCACTCCCTGTTTCGCCAGTTATAACGGTAAAACCTTCTTCGAATAGCAATTCGGCTTGATCGATTAAGGCAAAATTTTGGACACGAATATTTTTTAGCACAGCAAATACTTTTGACGAAAATAGCGATGAAAATGACGACGTCGCAGGAAGAGTTATTCGCAATTATGCAAATTAATTCATAATGCGCTCGTACTTGGTGATATTGCCCGGATCTACCAATTTGCAGAGTTCATAAATGGGTTGCTTGGTTTCCACGGGCGCGGGTTTGAAAATCTGGGTAATTTCATCCGCCTTGCCATAGAAGAAGACTTGCAAATTGTAAGAAGAAGGTCGGATTTTATGAATAGCTCTTAAGCCTTCCAATGAAAGTGCAATGTTGTTTCGTCCCTTTTCGATATCGAAGTAAAGAAGATCCAGACCTTGTCGATGGTAGTTGTAAAGCGCTTCTCGCAAGGGTTTGAAAGATTGTGATAAAATATTTTCGATGATCCAATAACGATTTTGTTGTCCTTTTTGATTGGCTTTCCAGCCTTCCTCAGGCGCGTTTTGTGCGTTGTTGACGATGGTTTGACACATCAAATAGTAGTCAGTGCCCCCTTCCAAAGAAAAGGAATCATAGTCCATAGCCAGTATGAGGTTGGCGTAATAGGCCAAAACAGAAGTCAGATTGTCTCGGTGCTGGTCTTGTGACCACTGAAGAGTTGAATTGTCTTGGTAGGAGAATTCAAAGTTTTTATCATTGATGCTGAGCATCGTTGTTTTGTAGGACGAATTGTAAACGGGTCTGCTACTGCTTACTTGGATGGATCCTTTGAATGCACGGTTATTGATTTGTTGCTCTACTGTAATTTGAATGGAGCAATCGATGCGCTCTTTGGAATCCCAATTGTCTTTGGACCATTTGCGGCTGTTTACAAATTCTTCAATGACACCTTCCATGGTTTTGAAAACCTCGGCATCTCCGGTGATTACTCGAGGCGGAATGATGGTGACATTACAATTGAGTTCTTGGGCATTCACCTCAAAAGAGTATGTGCCAAAGAAGAATACTAGACCAATAAAGGCTATATAATTTCGCATAACTGATTCAATATTTCTTGCGCTACTTTGGATTTGTGCATGGGTTCAAATGCTAAGGAACGCGAATCGGGATAAATAATTGTAATGGTGTTGTCGTCTTTGCCAAAACCGCTTTGTGCACCGTTGGCAGAATTGGCCACGATGAAGTCGAAATTTTTTCTCTTCATCTTATCAATGGCATTGGAAATCAAGTTTTCCGTTTCCAGCGCAAACCCTACGATACGTTGATGCGTTTGTTTTTGACCACCCAATGTTTGTGCAATATCAATGGTGGGTACAAGTTCGATAATTAGATCTTGGTCTTTTTTCTTGATCTTTTGATCAGCTTGCTTCTTGGGTTTGTAATCTGCAACAGCCGCGCTTAATATCGCGACATCACAATTGTGGAAATGCTGTAGGCAAGCCGCAGCCATTTCATCCGATGTTGTAACCGAAATACGCTCTACCAAAGGATGCTGAATGTTTAGATGGGATGGCCCGCTGATGAGGATCACATGAGCGCCGCTTTCTGCCGCTCTATTGGCTAGTGCATAGCCCATCTTTCCGCTGCTGTGGTTGCCAATAAATCGAACAGGATCGATGGCCTCGTAGGTTGGCCCCGCTGTAATCAAAACTTTCTTCCCAATCCATTTGGGATGTGGCTCAAAGTATTGCTGAAGCGCCAAGAATATATCCTCTGGTTCCATCATGCGTCCCTTTCCATCTAATCCAGAAGCCAAGCTGCCTTCTTGAGGTTCAAGCACCTGATGGCCTCGTTTGATTAAACTATGAATGTTTTCTTGCGTTCCGGCATGAAGAAACATATCGTGGTCCATGGCGGGTGCGACAAAAATGGGACAGCGTGTACTCATGTAAACGGCCATCAGGAAGTTGTCGCAAAGACCAGATGCCATCTTAGAAAGTGTATGGGCTGAACAAGGCGCAATTACCAGGGCATCCGCCCACAAAGCCCAATGCACGTGATTGGTCCACTCGCCACTGTCTTTGTTTTCTGTAAAATCAGAGGATACCGGTTGACCCGATAAACTTGCAAAAGTGAGGGGTTGAATAAAATCTTGGGCAGCTCGAGTCATGATTACTTTGACTTCAGCACCGGATTTAATGAGCATTCGGACAAGTTGCATTGTCTTGATGCAAGCAATGCTCCCTGTAACACCCACCAAAACTTTCTTCCCTTTCATGGCTCTAAAATAAAAAAAGATGGCATTGGTGCCATCTTTCTTTCTTATCGTTGAATAAGATTATCCTTGTGTGTTTTCTGTATCTGGATATCTCCAATATACTTCACCATCTACTAATTCTTGAACTGCGATTGAGTGCGGCTTAGCCATTCTCTCGTAATGCTTAGAAATTTCAATTTGTTCACGATTTTCAAATACCTCTTCCAAGTTATCTGTAGATGAACTGAACTCCTCTAATTTTTGACTCAATTCCTCTTTCATCTCTTTGCCAATTTGGTTAGAGCGCTTGGAAAGAAGCACTAAAGCTTCAAACAAGTTACCATCAACTTGAGAGAATAATTTGTCAGTATCGCGGGTTACAGTACTCTTTTCCGCATTGGTAGTTTTAAACTTACTCATAACAATCAGTGGGTCAATTTTTCAATTTGTTTGGCACTCTTATCAAAGAAATCTTGAGCAGATTTTAACCACTCACTTTCCGGATAAGCATTTGCAAAGTTAACATAAGATTCTATAGTTGCACGAAAACGTTCTAATTTCTTTGTTTCGATGCTTCCTTCTGCTAACAAATAATTGCTCTTAACGATTAAATATTGTACTTCCTCTCTGTATTGTGAGGTGGGATATTTTTGAATGAATTGCTTGAGTGCCAGCGATGCGGCCTTGTAACGCTCGGTTTTAACATAGAGACGAGCATTTTCAAAATCTTTTTTTTCCAATTTGTGGTTCAACGCGCCTATCAATACATTGGCGGAGTCTTTCAATACAGATGTCGGATGCTTGTCTAAAAAGTATTGAAAATCATTGATTGCATTGTGCGTATCTGTTTGATCAAGCGTGTAATCTGGACTCAATTGATAGCTGCAATAAGCGGATTTAAACAAACACTCTTCCGCTTTGGCATGTCTAGGATAGTTCTTGGCAAAGGACTTCAAGAAATACCCAGCCATGACATAATCCTTGATACAGAAGTTGGTCATCGCAAAATAGTATTGAACGTCTTCTGAAATGGAACTTCCTCGGGTAGGTCCTTGAAGCTCTTCTAGCAATGGGAGCGCCTTGTGACATTCTCCTTCTTGGTAGTATTTCACGGCAGCCTCAAACTTCTTATTCATGTCTTTTTCCTTCAGAATTTTGTTGTACTCGGTACAACTGCTGAAGGCAAGAACAATGGCGAAAAGAATAAGACTGATTTTTTTCATGGAGCACAAAGATAATCAAAGCCACTTTTGGCTAACTAGTTAATTTATCCCAAGTAGGATTGAAGCAAGAGTGCCGCGCTTACAGCGTCTACAAGTCCTTTGTCTGCGCGTTGTTTTTTAGATGCACCGCCCATGAGAATGGCTTGGCTCGCTAGCTTACTGGTGAACATTTCGTTGATGCGATGGATAGGAATTTGGGGAAAGTGCTTTTGTAATTTGTCTTGAAATACGAGTTGTTGTTCTGTCGTCTCGGATGATTCACCATTGAGGTATTTGGCCTCGCCGAGTACAAATCCTTCAATCTTGTATTTGTTGTGGTATTGTGTTAGATAGGCAAGAATTTCTTTTGGAGAAACCGTGGTCAGCGGAGAGGCGATCATTTTCAAATCATCCGTTTCTGCGATACCGCATCTTTTTTCTCCGTAATCAATGGCAACCAATCTTCCCATGCTGTTCGTATTTTTGACCAAAATACAAAGAGATGAATCGCGAAGCCGCACAATTAACCATAGAAAAAGCTTGGGACGACAGAAGTTTGTTGCAAGTGCCTGATACCATTTCCGCCATTGAGTGGGTTATTGAAGAAGTTGATAAGGGACGCTTGCGTGTTGCTGAGCCACTTGACAATGGGGATTGGCAAGTCAATGAATGGGTAAAGAAGGCAGTGGTCATGTATTTCCCTATCCGTAAAATGGAAACAATTGAAGCGGGTCCAATGGAATTTCATGATAAGATGGCATTGAAGAGAAATTATGCGGATTTAGGTGTGCGCGTTGTCCCACATGCTGTTGCGCGATATGGAGCATATTTGGCCTCAGGCGTAATCATGATGCCGAGCTATGTCAACATTGGTGCGTATGTGGGAAGTGGAACGATGGTGGATACCTGGGCCACAGTGGGTTCTTGTGCGCAAATCGGAAAGGATGTTCATTTAAGTGGAGGTGTTGGAATTGGCGGTGTATTGGAACCTCTGCAAGCTGCGCCGGTGATAATAGAGGATGGTTGTTTTATCGGTTCAAGGTGTATCGTTGTGGAAGGTGTTCGCGTTAGAAAGCAAGCGGTATTGGGAGCCAATGTGGTATTGACCAAATCCACCAAGATTATTGATGTTTCAGGGGATAGTCCCAAAATTTATATCGGTGAAGTGCCAGAACGCAGTGTCGTCATTCCCGGTACTTACCCCAAACAATTTGCTGCAGGCGAGTATGGTGTTCCTTGTGCATTGATCATTGGACAGCGCAAGGAAAGTACTGATTTGAAGACTTCTCTGAATGACGCATTGCGTGAGCATGAAGTGGCCGTATAATGCAACGAGTACTTTTTATACAAACTGCTTTTATTGGTGATGCTATTCTTGGCACCGCTGCTGTACGTGCTTTGCATGATCAAGGTTTTCAAGTGGATGTTCTGGTTCGCAAGGGCAATGAGATATTTTATCAAGGCCAACCTAACGTCAATCAAGTTTGGGTTTGGGATAAAAAGAACAAATGGAAATCTTGGTGGTCTTTATTGAATAGCGTTAGAAACGTTAAGTACGACAAGATTTATTTGGCTCAACGTTTTTTTACCATGGGGATGTTCTGTTTGCTTTCCGGGGCATCTAAGAAAATTGGATATAGTCAAGGTTGGTGGTCTCAATTTTATAACGTGAGAATCCCGCATAGATGGGGTGACCATGTGCATGAAGTTCAACGTTTGATGGATTTAGTGGGAAGTGAAAAAGATTATAAGCCGCAATTGAATGTTTCTTCTCACGCTGTAACATTGCCCCAAGAAGATTACATAACCATCAGCCCAGCTTCCGTTTGGAAAACCAAACAAGCTCCAATCGCGGTTTGGCAACAGGTGTTAAATAAGTATTTAGATAAAAAAGTAATTGTTTTGGGTGGACCAAGTGATGTTTTTTTTTTAGAAAATTGTTTAAGTCAATTACAACATCCACAAATGGTGATAAAAGCGGGGCAGTACTCACTACTCCAATCGGGATATGTGATGAAAAATGCGATGATGAACTTTGTCAATGATTCCGGTCCCTTGCACTTATGTTCAGCTACAAATGCTCCTGTGACAGCATTTTTTTGCAGCACTGTTCCTGCTTTTGGTTTTGGACCGCTGTCTGATAATTCAGTTGTCTTGGAAAACAATGAGAAGTTGGATTGTAGACCCTGCGGCATGCATGGTCATGCGCAATGCCCGAAGGGTCATTTTAAATGTGGCAACATTATTATACCGTCATGAGCACCCAGCTTTCAGATCGATGGAAAGGATGGCAGGATTGGGTATTGCCTCTGCATCCCAAAGCGGTGATGTTGGGTTCTTGTTTTTCTGTTGAGGTGGCCCAACGTTGTATAGCCCATAACTGGAACGTGCTGTCCAATCCGATGGGTACTTTATTTCAGCCTTTGTCCATCTTAAATTGGTTGAAAGGGGATTTGGCTGTTTTGGGCCAAAGCATCGTTTTTCATGAAGAGAAATGGAAGATGCTCATGGCAGGTAAAGTGGGGCAGTCAAATCTTTCCAAAGAGGCTTTGCAGCAATGGGCCAAGTCAGTAATTAGTGATTTGCACGAATCTATTTTGTCCAGTCAAGTCTTGGTTATTACTTGGGGTACGGCTCATGCATGGAAATGGAAGCAAGGCGATATGGCAATTGGTAATTGTCAAAGATTACCACAACAGGATTTCGATAAAATGTGGCTGACTACTTCAGAAATATTGGATGCCTATAAGCAATGGTTCAATGTCTTTCAATCGCAATTTCCAAATGTAAAAGTGGTGCTGACTGTAAGTCCGGTTCGTCATGAGAAATTAGGTGTGATTGAAAATTCTCGATCCAAGGCGATATTGATCGAAGCAGCTCATCAATTGTCAGAGCAAACTTCGATGAGATATTTTCCGAGCTATGAGTGGGTTCAAGATGAACTTCGCGACTATACCTATTATGAAAAAGATGGTTGTCATCCTAATGCACATGCCATCGATTTTGTTGCACAGCATTGGTTTAAATCATTTGGTTATGAATAGATATCTTTTGTTATTTGTTTTGTCGTTGGCGATGCAATTGGGTTCAGCACAAAAATGTTCTCATCAGCATGGTTCTTTCAAAACCAGCCATGCCAGCCGATTGGATACGATGGATATTTTACATCATCACATTCAATTGGATTTCACAACATTTTCTGCTGCAACATTCAAGGGGCACAGCCAAATGCAAGTTCGAATTGTACAACCCACTTCTCAGCTTCATTTTGATTTGGAGGGATTGTCGGTAGATTCAGTAAAAATTGGAGGAGTCAATTATTTTTTCGATTGGGTCAACCAAGGATTTGTGGTGTTGAATGCAGGTGCTTGGATTACAGATGATACCGTTCAAGTGGATGTTTGGTACGGAGGTCATCCCATTGTCGATCCTACGTGGGGTGGTTTTTACTACAATAGTCAGTATGCGTACAACATGGGAGTTGGATTTGATGCCGATCCGCATTGCCTGGGTAGGGCTTGGCATCCGTGTATTGATGATTTCAATGATCGGGCCACGTATGATATTGAGGTGGAAACATTGATTGCACACCGTGCTATGTGTGGCGGTGTTTTAGTCAGTGAAGATATGTTGCCCAATACGCATCGCCGAAGTTCATGGCATTTGGAACAACCGATTCCTTCTTATTTGGCGAGTGTCGCTGTCGGAAGTTATGTGCACACGGAAGATGTATGGGTTTCAGAGGATGGTGATGTATTGCCTATTTGGTTGGCCTCTAAGGCAACGGACACGACCAATTTTAAAAACAGTTTGATCAATCTTCCGCAAGTATTGGGGGCTTATGAAAATCATTTTGGACCATATCCATTTGATCGTGTTGGATATGTGGCTGTCCCTTTTAATGGCGGCGCCATGGAACACGCAACCAATATTGCCTATCCATTATTTGCAATCAATGGCAATACGGCCTATGAAACCTTATATGCTCACGAGTTGAGTCACATGTGGTGGGGCGATGCTGTAACTTGTGAAGCGCAAGAAGAGATGTGGTTGAATGAGGGTTGGGCTTCATACTGCGAATCATTGGCCTTGGAAGCGTTGTATGGGGTTGATGCATACAAGAGTGAGCAAAGCGACTTGCATCGTGAAGTATTGACATCCGCCCACGTAACGGATGGTGGTTACTATGCCGTTTCTGGAGTTCCCCATTCATTGACCTATGGAACAACAGTTTACCGCAAAGGTGCTTGGGTGGTACATTCCCTTCGTGGCATTATGGGGGATGTCGCTTTCTTTCAAGCCTGTCGCGATTATCAAGCGCAGAAAGCTTTTCAATCTCATTCCAGTATTCAGCTTCGCGATTTTTTTCAATCTTATACCGCTCAAAATCTCACTGCTTTCTTTGATTCCTATATTTTTCAACCGGGTTTCACAGAGTTCAGGATAGTGGATTATACAACAGTAAGCGCGGATGCGCCGGGTTATTTTTGGACCAATGTACATGTCGAAAACCATTTGCATCGACAAACGGAGTATTGTTCTTCGATGCAACTGGAAGTGGGATTTAAGAGAGAGAGTGGAGTTTGGGAGTATAGAACCATGATTCAAGATGAGATGTTTCAAGCACATCTGTTTTTGTTGGATTTTCAGCCAATAGATGTAGTGTTGAATCCTAATGAGACGATTCATCAATCTGTTCTTGCGCAAGAGAAATGGATGGATCAAACGGGAACCCACGATTTAACGTATGCTGAACTTACATTGGTTTTGAACGACATGGGAGACAGTGATTCCATTTGGGTTCGAATAGAGAATCATTTTGCCGAAGCCAATTACACGCACAGTATTCCTGGAACAGATTGGAGATTGAGTGGTGACCGCATGTATGAAGTTCATTTGTCGGATACAACAGGCATCGATATCGCTGCGCGAATGAAATTCCAAGCCAACAATGCAGCGCGATATGACACTTTACTTTTTGCTGATTTAAATGCCAACGGTTTAAACGAAGACAGTTTGCATTTGATGTACAGACCTTTTGTTGGTGGTGAATGGACGTTGTATCCTTATGCAACAGTCAATACCATGGGTAGCGCGCTTAATGGAACGGGTCGCTTTGATATCACCAAGTTGTTACCGGGGCAATACACCTTTGGTTTTCGCTCGGGCACGGTAGGCGTTTTTGAAGAAACAATTCCAAATAAGACAGCTTTATGGAAGCAATGGGGAAATAGATTAGAGTTGATGCAAGACCTTAATTCAATTGCGATATTTACTTGGGACGGAAAAGAATTGTTGATCCAGCATAATGTCAAAAAAGGCGACGTAGTGGATGTATCCCCATTCGGTAATGCTCTTGTTAAAGGAGTTGTGGGAGATCAGGTAACAGTTCAAAAAATTATATCACATTAAGCGTATGAAGATTATTTGTATTGGAAGAAATTATGCAGATCATGCCAAAGAGTTGGGCAATGATTTGCCATCAGAACCTTTGTTTTTTTGCAAGCCAGATTCGGCCATTTTACCCAAGGGCAATCCATTCTTTATTCCGGAATGGACCAACAATGTGCACTATGAAGTTGAATTGGTTTTCAAAGTGGATCGTTTGGGCAAATACATTCAGCCTGAGCACGCGATGAAGTACATTTCCGCATTTAGTTTGGGCATCGATTTCACGGCTCGTGATATTCAGGATCAGGTTAAAGCCAAGGGGCAACCTTGGGAGAAAGCCAAAGGTTTTGATGGTTCAGCTGTGGTCAGTGAAGAGTGGATTGATATAGCGGAATTTGATGCGGAAAATCTCACTTTTGGATTAAAGAAAAATGGATCTTGGGTACAACAAGGAAAGGTGTCGGATATGATATTCAAATTGGACACCATTGTATCATACGTAAGTCAATTCATGACTTTTAAAATTGGTGATTTGATTTATACCGGAACGCCTGAGGGTGTTGGACCTGTTGCCAATGGCGACGTTTTGGAAGGTTATATTGGCGACAGAAAAATGTTTGAGTTGAAGATCAAGTAATTCAGAACTTGATTATTGCTGAACGAAATCGATGATCACTTTTTGGGCGTCGTTTTGTTTTTCAATGTTGGGGAAGTGCAAGGTTAATTGAGCTGGATTAACGCCTGCAGAAATTAGCATACGTTGTACTTCGAGAGAACGTTCACGCGCCAAGGTTAAATTGTTGTTTGGGTTCGTGTCGTCGTTAGCGAAACCTTTGATGACAATTTTCCATGTGGGGTTGCGGGTAAGAATATCAATGATTTCATTGAGGATCATCAACGATTCTGAGTTGATGGAATACTCTTGTTTTTGGAAATGAATCATCACATCATCCGGCACATCAAAAGTAGTGGTGGGGGTGTAGATCAATTCTTCAGAAGAAACCACAGCATTGAGGTTTTGCGACTGGTTGATGATATTGACCATCGCTTGCAATTCAGCCACTTGTTTTTCCAATGCGATGATGCGGTTCAGAGGAGACTGCAACGAATCAAATTTACTTAGTAAAAGATTCAAGGTGGCTTGTTGCGCTTGAATCATGGCTTCCAAGTCGACTTGATTGGACTGTAAGAAATTCAGAGAAGAAAGGTCCTCAACGAAGATTGGTTGTTCCGCGTTGTATTGAAATAGATCGAGATAAATTCCCTCTTTGAATTCGAAGAAATTGGTATCCGATTGGCTCCACCCCAGTGTAGTCATGAAGAACAACAAAAGTGTGGAGGTGAATTTCATTATCCGTTTGTGTTTCGTGGATTTCTGTTTTGCAACATCGGTACAAAGGCACATTTGCCGTGGCTTTCGATGATGAATTCGCCAGAAGGATCTTCGTGGATAACGAGCATTGACTGTTCGGTTCCATGATCAAATGGCATTACCATACGGCCACCGGGTTTAAGTTGAAGAAGCAATTCTTCAGGAATTTCTGGAGTAGCACAAGTGATGATGATACGATCGAATGGAGCAAAAGACGGAAGTCCTTTGTAGCCATTGCCGTAGGTCAAGTGCGCTTTGATTTTCATTTGCGCCAGCAAGTTTTTGGAAAAATCGTGAAGCGATTTTTGTCTTTCGATGGAGAAGACTTTGGCTCCCATTTCGAAGAGTACAGCCGTTTGATATCCAGAGCCAGTGCCGATTTCGAGGACTTTCATACCCGATTGCAATTGCAGCAATTCAGATTGCGTTGCGACGGTCATGGGCGCGGAGATGGTTTGTTCGACACCGATGGGGAAGGCCATGTTTTCGTAGGCATATTCCACGAAAGCCGATTGCAAGAAGAAATGGCGCGG